>JAEEGL011394194.1_pt1 | contig 16858 bp, 16 predicted proteins | sample 9134231 | NCBI WGS metagenome assembly JAEEGL01 (sample SAMN16246548, study PRJNA631951) | gut metagenome | biome: gut microbiome; feature: rumen; material: fiber-attached | host: Bos | place: Iran: Karaj | collected 2018-10
AGTTTTGCATTCGACAACAACACATGACATCTGTTTTATAATATGTAGTGGTCATATCCCAGCGCCTCCTTTTTCTGTCTTTCGGTTTTGTTTCATCCGATGTACATGTTATAACACATATTACCTACTATGTCAATAGGTTTTAAAATAAGCAAAATTTATAGCAGGTTATCAATTTAATTGATAACTAAATCACATTGTAAAAAAATAGGCATTCCATCAATACTCTGACGGAATGCCAAATCTTTAATCTCCTACTTTTTTGATAAACAGTTCAAATGTACCATCACCGTTATCCACAAGTTTCAGAACTTGATGACCTTCTTCTTTGATGCTTCTGGGTACGTTCTGAACAGGTTCACCGTCATTGATATGCACCTGAAGTATCTGCCCGTCATCAAGCTCCTCTAATGCTACCTTTGTCTTAACGAATGTTACCGGGCACACCACATCGGTAATATCCACCTTGTCATCTGCTTTGATATCATACTCTGCCATTTTAAATGTCCTCCCTTATTTTTTAACTATACTAAAGTTAACTCCTTAATCATCAATAATTTCAAGTTCTTCCTTCCTAACAGTCCTGTTTCCTAACTCTCCTTCTACGTGAAATCCATTAAGCACCGGATTTCCTTCTTCCATAAGAGAAAGAATAAGGTAACTTGCTTTACTGTCGTTTGCCAATCGCTTATCTTCCTCTGACGGTCTTGATGGAGATTCGGGATGCGAATGCCAATTCCCCAGAGGAACCAATCCTTTTGCTCTTATATCCTTTATGGTCGCCAGATGATCTTTAGGTGAAATGGTAAAATGTTCATTTGTATGATCTACATTTTCAAGCAAGTATATCTCTTTTATTTCTCTTACTCCATCCTCTCGCTCTATACCGGCTATAAGTCCACATGCTTCATCCGGACGTTCTTTTAATGCATGCTGATATATTTTTTCAAAATCGCTTTTTCTGATCTCTATTCTCATTTTCTCTTTCCTTACGCAGGCAGTATCGCCATAGTCCTAAAGAATACACATGTCTGCATATCCTTTAAGACATAGTCTGTGTGCCTGCAACACAAACTACCGGATTACTCCGATGGCATTTCAACATTTATAAGGTTGGAATAATTAGGAATACCCTTCCTTGGGTCTACTATATCTTAATACTAAACCATTCTCTTGTAAAATCCCGATAATTTATAATGTGTTATCAATCCATTTTATATCATATATACCCGTTCAATTTTTTTAATATTCTTCTAGAAAACTATGCCGTACACCTTTCTTCTTGTAGGCAATAACAGTATCTAAATTCACATTTTCAACACTCTTAAAAATATTAGACTCTATAAAGGGATTATCCTTTTTTAATTGTGCTATCAGCTTCTTTGTCTCCAATCTCTTAGACGATGTGGTCCCATCCTCATGACAGGTAGTGCAGGTATCAGTAAAATGACAGGCACACTGAAGAAAATGCAGATCATTATAATCCCTCCAAGCACAGATATCGCTTTCCCTGATAAAATACATAGGTCTGATAAGTTCCATACCGGCGAAATTGGTACTGTGGAGCTTCGGCATCATAGTCTGTATCTGACCTCCGTGCAGCATACCCATAAGGATTGTCTCTATCACATCATCATAATGATGACCAAGTGCTATCTTATTGCATGCAAGTTCTTTAGCTTTACTGTACAGATATCCCCGCCGCATTCTTGCACAAATATAGCACGGGCTTTTTTCTATAGTGTCGACCGCATCAAAAATGTCACTCTCAAAAATACTGACCGGAATACCCAGTGCCTTGGCATTGCTTTCAAGCAGCTCCCTGTTTTCTTTGTTATATCCGGGATCCATAACAAGAAAAGTCAGTTCAAAGTTAACCTTCTTATGCCTTTGTATCTCTTGAAACAGCTTTGCCATAAGCATTGAATCCTTGCCGCCGGAAATACACACCGCAATATGATCGCCATCATTGATCAGCCGATATGTCTTGCAGGCTCTGGCAAATGGAGAAAAAAGACTTTTATGATATTTTTTTCTTATACTGTCCTCTGCCTTACGCTGCTTTTCTTCCCTTTCTGCTTCATTCAGCATTTCAGACCTGATATATCCTATATATCCTCCGGCAAGACTATAACATTCCTTATCAGCAAGGCTGTTCAGATCACCTATTTCCTTTGATTTTCTTCCGATCTGGCAGTAAAAGACCAACTTTTTCTCCGGTGCTATATCAGCCATTACAGAACTGTCTCCGGCCTCAAGCTCATCCATAGAAATATGAACTGCTCCGGGTATCATACCATATGAAACCAGCCCCTCATCTCTTATGTCTATAAGTACATAAGAGTTCTTCTGCCATTTTTTCAGATTTTCGAATGTTATTTCTTCCATTCTTTTTTCCTTTTTTAATCAGTTTCTACTACCGCAATAACCTCAATCTCTGCCAGTACTCCCTTAGGAAGTGCTGTCACCTCAACACAGCTTCTGGCCGGTTTACCTGTAAAATACCTTCCGTATACCTCATTAAACACTGCAAAATCACTCATGCTTTTGAGGAAGCATGTGGTTTTCACAACCTTTCCCAGATTACTTCCTGCGGCTTTCAATACGGCATCCAGATTTTTGATTATCTGTTCTGTCTGTCCAACTATATCCATCGCTTCAATCTGACCTGATACCGGATCGATCGGTATCTGCCCGGATGTATATATTAATCCGTTTACTACTTTTGCCTGTGAATACGGTCCTATTGCCGCCGGTGCATTTTTTGTTTCGATACTGGTCATATTTATCCCTTCTTATTTCTGTTGTTTCATATATTAAAAACAAGGACGTTTCCCAAGTCATTTCTGACAAAAGAAACCTCCTTGTAAGAGTAGCATCTTTTACCTACTATGTCAATAGGTCATTCAAATAAAACTTGAATCCTTTACCAATCCATATTCGTACGATGAAACTTTTCTTACGAATGATACTATATCTTCCTCGTGTTTTTGTTCCTTTTCATAACTTGTTACTTCAGATTTTGAGTCAAGCAGTGCTTGAATCTGATTATCATTATGTGTAAGAAGCAATACTACTATTCCCGCTTCATTAAGATGCTTAATAATAACAGGCAGTTCATTTTCTTTCACATTTTCATCTGCTTCCAAAAGATATGTATGTCTTCCACCTAAAATCAGTTTCTTTTCAACCTTTTCAAGCAATGCCTTGCTAATCCCCTGAGAACTCTTAAACAATATGGTTACAGCCTTTTGGCCAAGGACGGAACTTCTTGTATCCTTTGTTACATTATCTCCGATCAGTCCGCCATTCTTTTCATACTCTTCAACCACACCACACGCACTTGTGGCAAAAGATATCCTGTCTATAAGTATCAGCTCGCCCAGTGTTTTATGATCTTTAAACTTTGCGATGCTGATCCTGTCAGTAAGAGATATCCTGCAGACTGCAATCTCGTTTTTCTGAACAACATCTGTTTCTCTGAACTTTCCGGTATTGACATCTATTGTATACAAGATTTTTGTAACTATACCAGGTATAAGGGAAGTTCCAAGTTTAACAAAATAATTTATTCCGTTATGAAGCGGAGTATCATCCATCCAAAGGATGGTAGCGGTCAACGAATCGGCTGTTTCAATCCCTGCATCCTTTACTATAACAGAACCACGCGAAATGTCTATTTCCCTGTCTAACTGCAGCGTTACCGCCTCTCCTTTTACTGCACTTCTTTCTTTTTTATCTCCGACATAAATTGAATTTATCCTTGCTTTTTCTCCGCCGGGAACAACGGTTATTTCATCTCCTTCTGTAATATTTCCGCTTTCTATCTGTCCCTGGAAACCTCTGAACGTGTGGTCAGGTCTGCAGACTCTCTGTACAGGAAGATAAAAGCCTTTTTCTTCTGAATTTTCGGATACTTCTACATTTTCAAGGTATGAAAGCAGGCTTTCTCCTGTGTACCATTTCATAGTATCCGTGGTATGTGCAACGTTGTCCCCTTCAGTCGCAGATACAGGAATAATCTTAATATTTGCCAGCTGAAGTTCCTTTGCTAGTTCCTCAATCTCTGCCTCTATTTTATGAAATACGTTTTTATCATATTTAACAAGATCCATCTTGTTGACAGCAAATACAAAATATCTGATGCCCATTACAGAACAGATGCGGGCATGTCGTCGTGTCTGGATCAATACCCCCTTAGCAGCATCTACAAGTATGATCGCCAGATCTGCAAATGAAGCACCTACAGCCATATTTCTTGTATATTCTTCGTGTCCGGGAGTATCTGCCACTATAAAACTCCTGACATCTGTCGTAAAATAACGGTATGCCACATCTATTGTTATGCCCTGCTCTCTTTCCTCGGTCAATCCGTCAAGCAAAAGAGAATAATCTATTTCTCCGTTTCTGCTCCCGACCTTTGATTCGAGAGCAAGTGCTCTTTCCTGATCAGCATAGAGCAGTTTTGAATCGTATAATATATGTCCGATAAGTGTTGATTTTCCGTCATCAACACTTCCGCATGTTATAAATCGAAGTAGATCCTTCATCCTAGAAATATCCCTCCTTCTTTCTGCGTTCCATGCTGCCGTCACCACTGTCCTTGTCAATGACTCTTGTGGTACGCTCAGATTCTACGGCACTCAGAGTTTCTTGAATTATGTCATCCAATGTCACAGCATCCGACTCAAAACCTCCTGTCAGAGGATAACATCCGAGTGTCCTGAAACGTATCTTCTTTGTTTCTATTTTCTCGCCTTCCTTTAACTTCATACGGTCATCATCAACCATGATAAGCTGTCCGTCACGTTCAACGCATGGGCGTTCAGCGGCAAAATACAGCGGAACTATATCAATGTTTTCCTGTTTTATATACTGCCATATATCCTTCTCAGTCCAGTTTGAAAGCGGGAATACACGTATGCTCTCACCCTTATGAATTTCAGTATTGTAGAGCTTCCACATTTCAGGCCTCTGATTCTTGGGATCCCAGCCCTGTGCTTCATTTCTGAATGAGAAAATTCTTTCCTTCGCCCTTGATTTTTCCTCGTCTCGTCTGCCTCCGCCAAATGCAGCTGTAAAACCATATTTTGTAAGTGCCTGCTTTAAAGCCTGGGTCTTCATAATATCCGTATATGATGAACCGTGATCAAAAGGATTAATACCCTGTTTTACACCTTCTTCATTTGTATAAACAATCATATCCAGCCCGTACTTTTCCGCCTGTTTATCTCGGAAAGATATCATCTCCTTAAACTTCCAGGTTGTATCTATATGCATAAAAGGGAACGGCGGTTTTTCCGGATAAAACGCCTTTAAGGCCAGATGCAGCATAACAGAACTATCCTTGCCGATAGAATACAGCATTACAGGCTTCTCACATTCTGCTGCCACTTCACGCATTATATATATTGCTTCCGCTTCCAAGCTGTCTAAATGAGTTAGTTTTTTCATCTGTTTTTCTCCTTTTTCAATCATAGGGACGGTTCTCTGATTGATTCCCTGATTGATTAATATGCATTTGCTTCTGCGGTGTTGGTAATGATAACCTTTTTCTCACCGTTACCTCTTATGACAGTCCACTCTGTAACATTACCATTCGTCTTTAATGACATCCTGCCACCACGCCCTCCTATCTCGGGAGAAAGCTTAAGCTCAATGGCAGATACAGGACATTCCTTTACACATGATACACAGCTCCAACAATCATCTTTCTTTTTCAGATATGCCTTTCCACCGTCATTTATCCTGATAATATTACCCGGACAGACATCTATGCATTGTCTGCAGCCTATACATTTATTTTGGTCTATTACAACACCCATTTTACTCACCTCTTAATTTCAATCACGGGGACGGTTCTATGATTGATTTACAACTTCACAAGATTTCTCTTGAAAACTTTTACCTTACCATCCTCATATACAGAGTTGATATAACATTCAAAATCCTTATCTTTATCTGGATAATCAGCGTTCTCCTGAAAACCGTGCCATCTGGTTTCTTTTCTGGCTCCCAGATGTGCAATCAGAACCTTTGAAACTATAAGACGCTCCCTGACTTCATATGCTGAGAGCAGCTCATCCGGATCGGCCAATGAAAGATCAGACCACAACTCAAGTAACCTGTCTATTTCCTTTTCTGCTTTTTTTAGTCCGCTTTCCGTATATTTATAGTTTGTTCTGATACCGCCTGCATATTCGTCCATTATCTTCTGCATGGCATTCTCAAGCTGCTTCGGATCATACTTACCTGTCGTATCGTTTTCCTTCCCGTTATTACTAAATACTTGTGAATCATATTTATTATTTCTATTTAGAAAACTTTCATATTCGGCCTTTTTCTCCAATGCCTGTTTTATCAATCTGTCTTGATCAACCGTATCATCCTCTTCGCTCAGGAATTCAATAATTCCTTCTGCTGCTATCTCACCTTCAGCCAAGGCTCCCGTCACATATTTCTGGGGTGCTCCACCCGCTACATCTCCTGCAGCAAACAGACCAGTAACAGTTGTGCTCCTGTCTCTGTTTATCCAGTATCCACTGGCTGTATGACCGCCAACCACATACGGTTCCGTGCCTTCTATCTCAACATCTTCTTCCGAAGGACCCCTTCCGGAATCTATCCATTTTAATGTCTGAAGCGGAGCCATGTTCAGGTATGCTTTGTACAGATCGTTTTCCTGTTTTTCATCTATTCCGGTTGTTTTAAGATAACAGGGACCACGTCCTTCCAAGTTCTCAACTACTGTTCCCCAAAGTCTGTTCGAAGTCTCCAGACCATATTTTTTTTCGTATATCTCTCCTTTTGAATTTAGCTGTTTTGCTCCGACACCCTGTGCCAGTGTACCTGTCGGTGCTATGGTATCTTTACATCTGAGAGCAATGAATCTCATCTCAAATGTAGTCATCTCTGCCCCTGCAAGTATACCCATGCTGTAACCTGCCCCTGTATTAAACGGACAATACCACATCTGATGTGAATTTTCACCGGGATTGTTAGGTCTGTAAATACCTGATGCTCCACCGGTAGCTATCAGAACAGCTTTAGCCCTGAATTCATAAAATGTCGCATCCTCTATGCCAAATCCATATGCCCCTCTTACAATACCGGCATCAAATCTGTAGTCAGTAATATTTACATGATTGTACACTTCTACATTGGGCTTAGCATATACAGCTTCTGCCAATATGGGTTTAATATTTTCTCCGTTAATTTTTAAGTTTCTCCAGCCTCTTGAAACATACTTACCGTTTTCGTCCTTAAGGATGGTTAAACCTCTTTTTTCCATATCATGCGTAACCGAATTAAGACGATTGCATATATCCAGCAACAAGTCTTCTCTAACTATTCCATCTGCATCCTTTGCAGCATAATTCACATAGTCCAAAGGCACATGCCCATCCGTAATATAAGCATTTAATGCATTTACACCTGCAGCCAGACAACCGCTTCTTTTGATATTTGCTTTTTCAGCTATCACAACCTTTATTCCTGTTTGCTCTCCAAGCCTGATGGCTGCATAACATCCCGCCGTCCCACCGCCGATGATCAATACATCCGATTCTATAATCTTATGTTCCATATGTATTTTCTCCGATTCATCCATCGTTTTAATGTATATCATGTTAATTGAAAAACTGTCTCAAGTAAAATACTTTGGATTGATAAACTGTTATCAATTCATTTTATAATATAAAGTTAGTGTCTCTCACACATAATAATGCTCTACATCTACTTTACGCATAAATAAAGAGGAGAAACCGGTTACCCGGCTCTCCTCACAGATCTCTTTTACAATATTTTTTCAAGTTCCTTTGCAGAATACTCTCTTATACCGATATTTACAGGCAGTTGTTTTTCGGATGTTACCGTATAAGCTTCGAGTTTTCCGTGCTTTATACCATTTTCCTCACTTCTAATATTCCTTATGAATACAAACTCGCCTGTCTTTATATCCTCTTCGGACACCAGAGGCAAAATCCCGTTTTTCAACAGTTTTTTATCAGTATCTCCCTCATAGCCCTTTGCGATTACAGCAATACTTCCTGATGCTATCAGATACTCTGCGGTATCATCACTGATATTTCCCACTGTATCATTTATTGCTGCGATTCCCGAAAGCTGGGCATGTCTGATACGAAATCCTTCGTATTTTTGTTTCAGAAATCTTACGGGGCCATGTAATTCTTCAAGCTTTGCCACAGGACAGCTGTCAACCTGGGCTGCCGATTCTCCACTCTTATATGGAAATGCTAATTTTGTAAAATTCGCTATGTCTTCCTTGTTCGCAGGGATAGACTTTGTTATTACCTTAAGTGCTATATCTTTCGTAAGAGGTCTTTTTTCATATGTAAGATCATCCTTTTTATATGCCATACCATGTTCTCCTTATACTCTGTTAATTTTTCACATAACCAATATCTCATTGAAAACACCTTCAGTGTATCCTCGATATACTATACTTATTTTACAATTGTTACTCTGTCAGGGAATGCTTTTTCAACTGCAGTTGTAAGTATATAATCACGTACATTGTATGCTTTCTCATATTTGTGCTGTGAAGCGGCCCAATCTCCTATATTTTCCAGATTTTTTGCCCCTTCTTCAGTAAATCCAATAACATATGTTGGGGTCTTCCAATCAGATTTAAAATTCTCCGGATCAACTCCAAGTTTAGCTGAAAGTCTGTTTGCTACATCATCAAGATGCTCGTTGATATATGTTATGCTTTCATCAAGAGCAGCCAGATAATCTGCCAATAAGTCTGCGTTTGCTGTAATGTAATCATTGTTTGCCACAAGATAAGCTCCGGTAATAGCACTAATCTTCTCTGAAGGTGCCACAAGCTTCCATCCCAATCCCTCATACTTTAATGCCGCAGAACCCTGAGCTACTACTGCTGAGGCATCTCCGTTTGTAGCTGCTGCAAGTGCCGTAGATGTAGAATCTGCATTTACAAATTTCTGTTTATCAGGATCAAGTCCCAATGCCACCTGTGCGTACCAGTTTGTATACTCCGATCTGGTTCCTATGGCAGTGATCCAACCTGCACTGTTCTCAAGTTTTGAGAGATCATCTGCATATTCCGGAGCAACATATAAACCACCTGTAGTAGCATTTGAAACGGAAAGTTCTGCAAAAAATGCAAGTTTATTATGTTCCAGAGTATTTCCTATACGGTTAACCCCCGCAAAATCAGCAACCATACCAAGATCCGATGTTCCGTTTACTATAGCATCAACTGTATTTATACCATAAGGATATTCTATTGCTTCAATCTTAATTCCGTGTTTTTCGTATATTCCTTCTTCCTGTCCTATGATAGATGCGTAATGATCGGCTGCTCCCGTCATGAATCCTATACGAACGGTACGAAGTTCTTTTCCTGAATTTTCCGTTCCGGTTGTCTCAACCGTGTCACTCGTTTTTTCATCTGCCTTCACAGCACTCCCTGCGCATCCTTATAAAGATGCAATACTAAGTGCCAATATTAAGTATAATCCTAAGTGTCTTTTGATTTTATTTATAATTTTCATATTTTTTATTCTCCTTAAAATTCTTTTCTCTGATATTTATGATGAATCCGAAATGTTTCTTTTTCTGTTCGGCCGGTATATCAACAACCGGTCATTCCTCCTGTCGAATAATATCTATGCATTTTTGTTTTCCTCCGTTTTCAAGTATGAACGAAGTATACTCCCTATGAGTTCATATGTAAAATATATAGGATTTATAAAGTGTTATCAAATTCATTTATAGCAAAAAAATCACCGTTTTCACGGTGACAAAAATTTAAATCAGATGCTTAAAAGTCTTATCTTCATATGCTAGAATAGCAGCTCCCAAAGCCCCTGCAAAAGTCGGGTCAAATTTCGTTTTTGCTATCGACAACCCTATTTCTTTTTCCAATGCAGCCACCATACCTATATTATGACTTACACCGCCTGTGAATAAAATATCTTTCTCAAACCCCACTCTTCTAAGCAACCCCTTAATCCTTCTGGCTGAAGCAGCATGTATACCGGCGGCTATATCTTCTTTAGAAACGCCTTTCGCCTTTAATGATATTACCTCACTTTCGGCAAAAACTACACACTGACTACTGATATCTATAGGGTTCTCACTGGCCACGGCATATTCGCCAAGTTCATCAAGACTCAATTCGAGCAGAAGTGCAACTTTTTCCAAAAATCTACCGGTGCCTGCTGCACATTTGTCATTCATGATGAAATTTACAACATTCCCTGTAAGCTTATCGACCTTAATCGCCTTTGAATCCTGTCCACCGATATCTATTATAGTTCGTGTTTCACTGTTCATATAGTGTGCACCCATGGCATGGCATGTAATTTCCGTTATTCCCTGAAAAGGAATAGTCCCGAAATCCATGGCTATTCTTCCGTAACCCGTTCCAACAATACCTGATATGTCACTATGTAAAACTCCGCTTTCTTCAATGAGTTTATCAAATATTTTTTTCGCAGTCTCTACACTCGAAACACTGCTCGGCATAACTACAGTATATATATATCCATCATACAATAAAACCCCTTTTGCAGCACGAGATCCTATATCGATTCCGACATTTCGGGCTTTCAAAATATTTTCCGATAGTTTTTCATCCAAATATTCGTCTATTTTATATTTCATGATTCTCCTTCTGTAACATTTCTATAAAAGCCTGGATTCTTGTTTTTACCTGACCCGATACTGAACCAACATCAAACGAACCTACAAGGTTCAATACGGGAATATTATTCTCTTGAAGATATTTTCTAGTCATCTCAAACTGTATGCTCGTCAGAGAGCAGCCAAGAAACCCATAGAAGAGAACACCTTTTGCACCATATTTCTGAAACTGATTTAAAAGAATACCGTTACGTTCAGCCACAGACATGGAAGATCTGTCACTAAACTCAAATTTTACTACTGCTTCTATAGGATCAAGTGATTCATCAAAAAGGGTATAAGGATTATTAGGAAGAGAAAATGCCAAAATAGCTCCTCCCGATTCATCTATAGTTTCATAAACATTAAATTCCTGTCCTCTTGCTCCATACCATCCCAGAACTACTTTTTCATCATGATATTCGCCCTCTTTTAAGCTTTCAAATTCCAATAAAAGATCATCTATAGTTTTCTCGTATTCTTCCGGATGACCAAAATAATGACCGTTGCCTATCATCATTATCATATAAGAAAGACTACTCATATAAGTAGGGAACTTAAATCTGTATTCAATTATTTTCTGGAGTTTTCTCTGAACTCTGTTATATTTTATCTGTTCTCTTTTCATTCCTTCGATATCAGGATCTGCTCCATCATTTAGCCATTCAATTTTGCGAAGCAATTCATTCCTATAATGTTTTTTCATTTCTTCGGAACGTACTTCGCTTTTTCTTCCCGGATTAAACCCTACATCAAAAAGATTTACATCATAACCATAATCTTTCAGCAGTTCAAATATCATATTATAAGGTTCACAGTCATGGCTGGAGTAATTAATCTTTTTGGGAAATCTATCCTTGTAAATCAGGAATTCTCCAAGATTAGCCTTTACCATAGAGCATGTTTCAACAGGAATCTGAAAATGGTCCTGAGCTTTTGTGATTTCCTCAATAGCCCCAAGTCTTCCGAGTTCAGTATACGATGCCGGTATTACTCCGTTTCCGTAAAAAATTGAAGGATCTGACATAAGTCCACAATTCCAGGCAACTCTTTTTCCGGATTCATGTTCTCGGATCAAAAATGGGATATAATCAATATACATATCAATTATTTTTCCTATCGCAGGCGAGTACTTTTGACGTACATTCTTATTATCCAGCAAGTGTTCCAACTGTGTCTTAAGATTTTTCTCATCACTCATTTACTTTCCCCTCCTTTGACTCAAGCATTTCCATAAATGCTTCCACCCTGATTTTTATCTGACCTTCGTCACCATGTGCATAATCACTGGTAATCACCAAAATCGGGATATTATTTTCCTGAAAGATATCGGTATACTTTCTGATTATCATGCTGTAGCAGGGACAAAACTTCAGAAAATAAAATACAACCGCATCTACATCATATTCCTTTGCCAACGACAACGAATTCTCAACTACATGATTTAACGGTTTCATCCTGGCACAAGGTGCTTTCCCAAGATAACCTTTTGCTATATCTTCATCCCATATTCCTGTATTGGGAACATCATTCAAGAAAGGACGTAATCCGGTACAATTGTCTTCTGCAACAACATCTGCACCCATTTCTTCCAGGATTTTTAATACCTTGTCATCCCCGTCAGCTGCAACTCCACCGGATAACAATATTCTGGGCTTGCTACTTTTTTCTTTAGGTAATTTAATATCTTTCAATTGTTCCAATATCTTCTTAAGTTCGCGAATTAATACTTCAACCGGAAGATAATAATAGCTCATAGCAATCTGTTTAAATTCCGATCCTGAAATTACAGGTTTATCTTTTTTTCTGTATTCGGATATTTCCCTGATCATTTTTTTTGCTTCATTGTATAATGCAATATTTCTATTGATGTCTTTATCAGTGATTTTTTTCCCTGTCAATTTTTCTACATCTTCCTTAAAATGTAGAACCTCAGATTTAAAATACTCCAACGAAGACTTTTCTTCCCGTAGCCTGGGCATATTATATAATGTCGCAGGTACATAAAAATTATCTATAGCTTCTACTGTATTTTTCATACAGTCACACGTATAAAACGTATACACCTGATCCGTAGCCTTTGTAAGAGGATTTTCCGTAATAAATTGTCCTAGCACACTTTTCGTCATATCACAAAACACACTCTGTGTGACTGATTCTCCCGCCATCACCTCATCCTGAGTCCCTGCATGAATTATTCTGTAATATGCCACATCCGCAGCCCCTAATATCTCAACCGGAACATATGCGCATGTGTAACCGACAGTTTTCTTTTTTCCTGTCCGTCCGGAAGCAATCAATTCCTTTTCATTTTCTACTGCCGTTTGAAGGGAATACAAATCCACATATTTTCTATCCCCTTCTTCACTTAAAGATGAAACTCCCTTTACACTTCTTTCGCTTGCAAATACAGCTGCACCGAAAGCACCGGCATAAACAGTATCAAGTTTTGAATCCACAAAAGGAATTTCCAAATATTTTTCAAAAGCTTTTCTGATTCCTATATTATTTGAGACTCCGCCTGTAAAAAGAATATTTTCTTCAATACCAATCCTGTTTACAAGATTTGCCACACGGGTAACAACAGATATGTTAATCCCGGCTGAAAGATCCTCCACCTTTAATCCCTTCGCCCGCCCGGAAATAATCTCAGACTCTGCAAACACAATACATTGCGCACTTATTGAAGCGGGATTATCAGATTTAATTGAAATCTCTCCGATATTATTTACATCTTCACCGAGAACTGCTGCAATTCTTTCCAAAAATCTTCCTGTGCCAGCGGCACATTTATCGTTCATGGCAAAATCCAGAACCTTACCGGTTTCAGAATCAATTTTTATGGCTTTTGAATCCTGTCCTCCTATATCAATAATCGTTTTGACTCCTTCAGCAAGATAATGTGCCCCCATTCCATGACATGCTATTTCGGTTACTATACTGCCGGGTATATCCGAAAAAGATACAGCCACACGTCCGTATCCGGTAATGACTATATAGCTAATATCTTTACGTTCAAGTCCGCTAGTATTTAACAATTCAGAGATTAATGTTTCTGCTGTCTCAGTCATATCAAAACCTGTAGCAGTCAAAGCAGTGTAAAACTCATCATTTTTGAGTAAAACTGCCTTTGCCTGTCTTGAACCAATATCAATACCCACTGCTATATTTGCTGAAGGAAGACTTTTGTTACCGATATATTCCTTAAGTTTCATCATATCACCTAATCCTATATATAATATTCTACCTTATCCTGTCCTTTATCTTTTAGGCTAAGCATAACTTTTCTGCGAAGATCAAGGAAATCAAGACTGCTTCTGTCTCTTGGATGATCAAGATTTACGTTTATAATATCCTTTACAACTCCGGGTTTTGGAGATAGTACAAATATCCGGTTACTAAGATAGATTGCCTCATCGATATCATGTGTTACAAGAATCATTGTATTCTTCTTTTCTTTCCAAATATTCAATGTCTCTTCTTGCAACTTTTCTCTAGTAAAAGCATCCAAAGCTCCGAAAGGTTCATCGAGCATCAAAACTTCAGGTTCTGTTGCCAGAGCCCTAGCAATGCTCACTCTCTGTTGCATACCTCCTGACAACTGAGACGGATATGCCTTTTCGTATCCCGAAAGCCCTACAAGATCTATATGTTTTTTAGCTATATCCTTTTTCTCTTTTTTGCTATACTTTTTATCCAACGTAAATGAGATGTTTTCTTCAACAGAAAGCCATGGAAATAACCTGGGTTCCTGAAAAATCATGCTTATCTTTTCAGAGGGTTCGTTTATAGGTACATCGTCCAGATAAATATTTCCTGATGTCTGGTCTTCAAGATTTATTATCAGTTTAAGTATTGTGCTTTTTCCGCATCCGCTTGAACCTATCAGCGATATTATTTCGCCCCGCTCAATGCTTATATTTATATCATGAAGCACCTCTATTTGCTTTCCACCTATTTCAAAATTTTTTTGAATATTTTCAAGTCTTAATATATTTTCCGACATTTATACACCTCTTATGCAGAAACCCCTTTTATTTTCTTGTTCATTTTGTTTTGTACAAGCAAAAGAACCCTATCAAACAATAACCCTATAAGTCCTATAATAAATACTTCAACATACATATTCTGCGCTTGAGCCATATCTCTGGATACCATGATCATATACCCGATACCACTTGAAGATCCCAACATTTCTGCAGCAACAACACTCATCCATGCGGTTCCCAGACCTAGCCTCATTCCCGTAAGAATTGATGTCATAGCAGATGGAAATATTATCTTAAACAATGTCTTCGAACCCGGAATTCTATAGGTGTATGCGAGTTCAATAAGTTTACTGTCTGTATTCTGAACACCTGCAAAAGAGTTAAGCAAACTCGGCCAGAAGGCTCCTACAATAATAACCGCTATTATAGTACTTTCTCCAATTCCAAAGATAATAATGAAAATCGGTATTATCGCTATAGTAGGGATGGGACGCAACACGTTTACGAACAGAGTCAAGGCTTTATTCAATGGTCTAAAAACACCCATTAAAAATCCAAGTGAAACACCAAGAATCGTACCTATGGCATACCCCGTAAAAACACGTCGCAATGAATCCAACAAACCCTTTTGCAATTTTCCCGCTTCAAGAAGATTCAGAAAGCTTTTCCATAATGTAGACGGTGGCGGCGTAAGCGTAGCTTTTAACGTTCCGTTTTTTACAGCAACCTCCCATAATATAAGAAATAATACTGGGATTGCCACCATAATTCCTATATCCACTAAATATGAAACGGGTCCTTTCTTTTTTTTGTTTTTTTTATATCCAATCATTTTACCAACTCCGTTTATCAATCAGGAAGATTTGCAAGTTTTGCATAAGTGTTATCATATACATCTTCGGCTGTCTTTCCTGTTGTATCCACTAAGCCGTTCTTTTTCAGCCATGACAGTATTTTTTCTATTTCGCTTATCGCAAGCTCGTTAACCGTTGTCACTTCCAAATCATATCCCAATACACTCTTGACATACGGAGTTGCATCTGTTCCCAGGTATTTATTATAATAATCTCCAAACGCTTCAGGATCATCCTTGATAGCCTTTTCTATAGCCTGAACAGCTTTTAATAATGCAGCAGTAAGGTCAGGATGCTTTTCAGCAAATTCTCTGGATGCTATAAAATAATGAACCGGGGCTGTAATGATCAGTTCATCCGAAATAACCCTGGCGCTTCCTTCATTAGTAAGGATTTCAGCCTGTGCCAGTGTTACATAACCGGCCTGAATTTCTCCTGCTCTCAAAGCAGTAGACACATCTGTTCCGGCATTTATAAGATTTACTTCGTCAAGTGAAATACCCGCTTCTTCATAAAATCTTGCAAGTGTATAGTGATATGCGGTTCCAATAGCTGTTCCTACAGTCTTTCCTTTTGTTTCTTCAAGAGAATTTATTCCTGAATCTACAGGTGTAGCTATTGCTCCTGCTGAAGATGTCGATTTACCCAGTATCGCAATAACCTCAGTACCATATCCACTGATAGGCCCCGTAACAGAAGGTAAATTACCTTCAACTGAAAAATCAAGCTGCCCCGCTGCTATTGCTTCGTTTACAGCCGGTCCACTCGCAAAATCATATAATTCAAAACCTACATCATAATCCTTAAAATATTCCTGCAAAATTCCCTTTTCTTCACCATAGTGGAAGTACAATATCATATTTACTGCCTGATCGGCGATACGAATTGTTACATGTTCCTTTTTTGAGTCAGATTCCTGATTTACATCTTTTGAAACTTCCGTTCCTGACGTTTCCGTTTCCTTTTGCTCTGCTTTTACCTGGTCTGTGTTTTTTCCACACCCGGTCAAGCTTCCAATAACCAATACAACAACCAGTAACAAACTAATGATTCTTTTTTTCATAATATTACTCCTCGTATAAATTTTTATAAATTGTTGTTTCAACAATGTGAAAGTATACTATTAAAAAATTTTCATGTAAAATACATAGGATTGATACTACCCCATCAATATTTTCTATTACTAAAAAATATTGATAATAAATAAAAGAAAGACCAACCCACCGGATTGGTCTCAAATTGTTTGTCAAAGTCACCTCGAAAACGCCTTCAGCGTTTCCTCGGTAACAAAACGATGCTCCGCATCTCATTTCAGTCGGGGCTTGAACCCCGCCTGAAACGAAG
>JAEEGL013252351.1_pt1 | contig 16858 bp, 18 predicted proteins | sample 9134231 | NCBI WGS metagenome assembly JAEEGL01 (sample SAMN16246548, study PRJNA631951) | gut metagenome | biome: gut microbiome; feature: rumen; material: fiber-attached | host: Bos | place: Iran: Karaj | collected 2018-10
ATTTTCACCTGTTGCAGGGTTCCTTGAGAAGGCAACACCTGTACCAGATGTTTCACCCTTATTACCAAATGCCATTGATTGAACATTTACTGCAGTACCCCATGAATAAGGAATATTATTCATCATACGGTATACATTTGCTCTTTCATTATCCCATGATCTAAATACAGCCTTAACAGCCTCAATTAATTGCTCATATGGATCAAAAGGAAATTCCTCATTAAATGTCTTCTTATAATAAGCCTTATACTTCTTAACTAATTCCTTAAGCTCATCTGCTGTAACCTCAGTATCAAGCTTATAGCCTCTTGATTTCTTTAAATCATCGAGCATCTTATCCATATCAGTTCTTGGATGACCCTTAGCTATATTAGTAAACATTAATATAAATCTTCTATAGCTATCATATGCGAATCTTTCATTATCAGTTTCCTTAGCTAAAACATTAACTGTTTCATCATTTAAACCTAGGTTAAGGATAGTATCCATCATACCAGGCATTGATACTCTTGCACCAGATCTAACTGATACTAATAATGGATTCTTGTTTCCACCAAATGATTTACCAGTCTTCTTTTCAACCTCTTTGATAGCTGCATAAATATCTTTAATTAAAAATTCAGGTAGAGTCTTGTTTGAATCATAATATAATGTACAAGCCTCAGTAGTAATTGTAAAGCCTTGTGGAATAGGTACTCCAATGTGAGTCATTTCTGCTAAACCAGCACCCTTACCTCCAAGTAGCTCTTTGCCTAATCCATAGGCTTCTTCAAAATGAAAAACATATTTCTTTGCCATATATTAACCCCCGAAATAAAATATTTTTTCAAAAAACTATATTAAACAACTTAATCGTTTTCGTTCATATTCATATTATATTATTTAAGATAAAAATTTTCAATAGTTTTCATTGCAAATAAATGTCATTATTTAAAATAAATTAAGTGTTTGCTATAATTGAATAAGGAGGAAGTATTTAAATGAAAAAGCATCTTTCAATATTTAAATACCTTTTAATATTCCTACAAGGAGTACTTCTTGGAATGGTATCTATAGGAATTCCTGGCTTTAGTGCATCTACTATCGCGATAATAATAGGTGTATATGTTATTATGGTTGATTCTATAGCTGGATTCTTTAGTAACTTTAAGAAGTCTTTTCTTTATTTATTCTTTATCTACTTTGGATATGGAATAGGTTCAATGCTTGCATCACTAAGTGTAAGTATTTTATTTAATAATTTCCCGCTAGCCACAGTTATAGTAATATTAGGTGTTATATTAGGTGCCATACCTGATATGGCAATCAATCTAAAACCAAACTTGAAAAAAATATCATGTTGGATAGTATTACTAGTTATGGGTGGTGCAATAATTTTATATAATTTTCTAGTTCAAGAGGGTAATACAGTTACATTCCCAGAAAATCCTGATGTGTGGTTTTTGTTTAAAATAGGAATTACTGGTTTTATAACTAGTGCAACCTTCGTAATACCTGGTGTTGATTTTGCAGTTGTATTCTTATCTCTTGGACTATATTATCCATTTACAAATATGCTCGCAACACTTGCTAATTTTATGGCACCAAATTATGCCGAGGTATTCCTACCAAATTTAAAAATACTTCTATCATATATGGCAGGATATTTTACAGGAGTATTCCTAATATCTAAGCTTATTAAATTCCTAATTGGTAAATATAGAGCACAGACAGATTTTGCAAGCTTTGCATTTATCGCTGTAGCCCCAATAGTTGTAATCAAAAACTGTGTCATGGATAATAAAGCATTTTATTATTCAATCGATCAGCTAGCAATTGGTCTTCCACTTGCTATAGTTGCTTTTATGGGAATGCTATTCTTAGGTATATATCAAAGGCAAAAGGCTAAAAGAGAAAAGGATGCGTTTATTGCTGGTGTTGAAGTGTACCTAAAGAAAAAACGTAAAAATGAAATTAATACTGATGAAATAGAAAATGAGAGTGATTAACTCTCATTATTTTTTTTAGAATTTGTCGTCAAATGCTTCATTTGTAATAAATACCAATTTATTATTTTTGAAGTAATTCTTTATTTTCTTTAAATTATTTAAATATGCTAAATAGCTTCTAATTGTAGATGTAATAAGTAAAAACTTATTATATGATATTCTTAATTTATAATAATCAAACACATGAGATGTAACCTCTTCTACTGTATGCTCAGTTGAAAGGAAATCCATTATAACATCCATTATTTCATATATCTGCTTTTTATTTACCTCTACTATATCATTAATATCAGTTGTAACCTCACTATGTGATGGAACAATGATATTACCATTTAATGTCTTTAAATATTCAAGTGATGATAAATATCCTTCAACATCAAACATTAATAAAATATGCTGTGAATTAACAAGTGATTTAGAGCCTAGTGTGTCCGCAACAAAATATACTCCATCAGATGTTCTAATACCTATCATTCCGTAATGATGGCCTGGAAGCTTAAATGATCTTAAATCCTTAGGTAAATATTCTAGCGAATATATTTCATCATTATCCTCGATATGCATTAATCTATTATCGAATTCATCTAGAGGATATCCTCCATATAAAAAGCCAATATCGAGCTTATTGTCTCTCATAAATGCTCTTTCTATCTTTGATGCGATAACCTTACATCCAGTAATCTTCATCAAATATTCACAAGCACCACTATGGTCTGCGTGGCTATGAGTAAGTACGATATATTTTAATATTAACTTGTTTCTTCTTAATACAGTTTCTATGATTGGTCCTTCACTATTCATTCCACAATCTATTAAGCATACGTCAGTCTTATTAAGCTTATATACACCAATATTAGTTGGACCATCAATATAATACGTATTACCCTTTAAATGATGAAGCTCATACATAATTATTCTCCTCAATTAAAAAAATAGGAATAATCCTATTTTTTACTTACAAATACATAACCAAATGCGTTTGGACCCCAATGACATGCGATTGCAGGATCAAGGTCATCAAAGATTTTTACCTTATTTTTAATCTCATCAGGTGACATTTCGATTAGTTGCATAACATTATCCCTATTATGAGTATATGATGCAATAATATCATAATCTGGATCAACGCCTACAGCCTTAACCTGTTCTATAACATCAGCCATTGCTTTTTTAAGACCTCTATTTTTAGCAATAACTTTTACCTTACCATCCTTAAATCCAATAGTAGGCTTTATTTGTAAAATAGAACCTAATAGCCATTCAGTCTTAGATAATCTTCCACCCTTTTGTAGGTAATATAATGTTTCTGGAATTGCCATAACATGAAGTCTTGGAATAAACTCATCTAATATAGGCTTTAATTCAGCGAATGATTTATCCTGATTTTTATTTAATAATTCTACAATGAATCTAATTCCACCAACAGCAATTAATGAATCTACAACCATTACCTTATCATTATCCTCAAATAGGATATTGAATGAGTTATTAGTACCACTAATCTTACTAGATATAGTAATGATAATAACCTCATCACCCTGATCAGTATATTTTGTAACCATCTTTTCTACTGTATCAAGTGAAGGTAAGCTTGTCTTAGGAAATTGTTTTTCTGAAGCTAATAATGAATAAAACTTATCTAAAGGTAGGTCCTCACCATCATCAAAATATTCCTTATCGCCGATAAGAATTTTTAGTGGTATTAATTCTACATTATATTTAGCTAATTCTTCTTTTTTTATTGATGAACCTGAGTCAACAAATATTCTTCTCATGGTTTATTCCTCATTTCTTAAATAAATCGCAATTATTATATATTAAATAATAATTACTGTCAAATTAATTACCAATATTTTTCGTCCTTAAGGCTTCTCTTTAATAGTGCTGTTAGAGCATCCTTGGCACTACATCTACCCTGAACAACCTCATAGGCAATATTGATAATAGGTAATTCAAGCTTATATTTTTTACCAATTTCATATGCAGCATTAATAGCTCTAATACCTTCAACTGATTGAACTACAGAACCTATAGCCTCATCGATTGAGGCACCCTTTCCAATTCTTAATCCACATTGGAAATTTCTTGAATTCATACTTGATGCAGTAACAATTAAATCACCAACACCAGAAAGGCCATAGGCAGTTTCCATTTTACCACCTAGAGCAACAACTATTGATACTATTTCCTTTACACCACGAGTAATAAGCATAGCTCTTGCATTTTCACCAAGACCCATACCAGCTGCAGCACCAGATACGATAGCAATAGCATTCTTGATTGCTCCACCTGTTTCTACACCAATTACATCGTCTGTTGTATAAATTCTTAAATAATTATCGTTAGCAAATATCTGCTGAACCTCTTTAGCAAGCTTGTTATTTGTTGATGCAGCCACAAGTGCAGTTGCTTTCCTTAAAATAACCTCCTCTGCATGAGATGGACCAGATAGGCATACATAGCCTCTTAAATACTTTTTAGCGATAACCTCTTCTACAATTTCAGATACTCTTTTTGAAGAATCTGGCTCAATACCCTTACTAACATTAATAAATAGCTTCTTTGTCTTAAGTAAAGGATTAATCTCAGTTAATACAGTTCTCATTGCCTTTGTAGGAACACAAAGAACAATTACATCTGAATAATTAACTGCTTCCTCTAAATCCATAGTTGCTACTATATCAGTAGGTACTAATAAATCAAAATAAGGATGTAAATGCTTATGATTTATTTTCTCAACAAATTGTTCATTTATATCTCTAATTAATACCTTATGTGAATTATCTGATAATACCTGAGCAAGTGTAGTACCCCAGGCACCACCACCAATAATTGAAATATTCATAGGCTAATCCCTCTTTCTGAACTCGAGTTTAATAGGAGTTGCATAAAAATCAAAATTCTTTCTGATTTGATTTTCTAAATATCTATAATAAGAGAAATGTAAATATTTAGGCTCATTAACAAATATCGCAAATGTAGGTGGTTCTACACCAACCTGAGATGCGTAATATAGCTTAATCTTACCACCATTGAATTCAGATGGTGGGAACATTAATGCACTATCCTGAATAACATCATTAATAACTGATGTTGCGATTCTTCTATGATATGCCTCATAAGCTAAATCAATTGCAGGGAATAGTGTATGAACCCTCTTATTCTCTAGTGCAGATAAGAAAACAATTGGAGCATAGTCAAGATATTTATAGGTTTTTCTAATATCCTCTTCCCATTTCTTCATTGTTTTAGAATCCTTATCTACAAGATCCCATTTATTTACAACAATAATACATGGCTTTCTATATTCCTCAATATAGCCACCAACATGTGTATCCTGATCAATAATACCTGTAGATGCATCTAATACAAGTAAAACAACATCACTTCTACCTATCGCATCAACACTTCTAATTACTGAATATTTTTCAATATTTTCATATATTTTTCCACGCTTTCTTAAACCAGCAGTATCGATAACTACATATTCCTTACCATTAGCCTTAAAGCGTGTATCTATTGTATCTCTTGTTGTACCACTTATAGGAGATACAATAACTCTATTATCATTTAATAATGTATTAGTTAAGCTACTCTTACCTACATTAGGTCTACCAATTAAACAGAATTTAATTGCGTCATCCTTCTCCTCTTTGTTATTTTGAGGAATAAGCTCAATTACCTTATCAAGTAAATTACCAACACCAACACCATGGCTTGATGATGTAGGAATTGGCTCATCAAAGCCTAATGAATAAAATTCGTAAATATTATCCTTAAACTTTTGATCATCTACCTTATTTACAGCTAAAATAACAGGCTTTTTAGTTTTATATAATAGCTTAGCTATATATGTATCATCATCTGTTACACCACTACGACAATCAACAACGAAAATAATTACATCAGCCTCATCCATTGCGATTTCAGCTTGTGCTTTAATTTCGGTTAAAAAAGGAGCATCACTTAATTCAATGCCCCCTGTGTCGATTAAGAAAAAGTCCTTCATCATCCATGTTGCTCTCTGATATATTCTATCTCGAGTAACTCCTGGAGAATCATCTGTAATGGATAACCTTGTACCAATGATACGATTGAACAATGTTGATTTACCTACATTAGGTCTACCAACTATCGCTACCTTTGGTAACATAATACCACCACCTAGTTTTATTATTTTTTAAGTACGTCTTCGAATCTATCTCCGATAGTTGGAGTCTCTTCATCAGTTGTTAAATGCTTTTCGTATTCCTCACGAGCCTTTTTCTCAAGGATTCTTCTGATAGAAAGCTTTAATCTCCATTCCTTTGGTTTAATTTCAAGGATTTGAGCATTAACCTTATCTTCTACCTGATAAAGCTCATTTAAATTAGCCTTTTCAACTGAAGCTTCGCTTAGTGGAACGAATCCATCAACACCTAAAGCTTCAACCTTTAAGCCCTTTTCGTTGATTTCAACAATCTTGCATTCAACAACGTCTCCAACCTTACCCTCTACTCTTTCCCAAGGGTTATCTAAAAGAGGCTTACGAGATAGAGAAATTCTTTCCTTAGCTTCATCAATTTGAATAATTGAAGCCTCTACCTCATCATTGATTTTTACACAGTTATTGAAATTATCATTTGGATTATGTGAATATTCTGATCTATGTAATAAGCCCTTAACATCATCTGCAAGCTCAATTAATAGACCATATGGTAATTTATTAGTTACCTTACCCTTAACTGTATCAGAAACCTTATGATTCTTGATGTATAAAGCAAATGGAGTATCAAGTAATGCCTTTCTTGATAATTCAATCTTACCATTTTCCTTCTTTATAACCTTAACCTCGATTTCATCACCAACAGTTAATTCCTTTTCGATATCAATAAATTTATGAGATACCTGTACAGTTTTTAATAAACCTGTTAAATATTCAAACTTAACTAATGCACCATACTTTTCAACCTTGATGATAGTACCTTTTAATACATCACCCTCGTTGATTTTTTCGTATTCCTTATCTCTATTAGCTTGGTATTCATCATTTTCAACCTCTCTACGAGATACTACTGCACTATTCTTTCTTTCATCGATATCGATTACCTTAACCTCGATTTCCTTACCAACTACTACAGATTGAGTTGCTTGGCTTCTAGGTAAGAATAGCTTTACGCCATCATATACGCATCTAAAGCCCTTCTCATCGATTTTTTCAGCAACCTTAACAGTGATTAATTCACCATTTTCCTTAGCCTTAACTACATTATTAAAGCCTTCCTCATTTAATTGATTTAATCTAGATAGGAAAATGTGATCCTCTGTAACGCTTGTTACAGTACATTTAATTTTGTCTCCTACTTGCACTAAGCCCTTAAAAGTTGTAGCATCCTTGTCGTTTGTATAGAAATTTAAATGCATTGTACCTTCTGTAAAGCTCTTAACATCTAAATAGATAGTTCTATCATCAGGGATAGAGATAACCTCACCCTCAACGATATCACCCTTTCTTAGACGCTTAAGGTCAATGTCGTAATTTTCCATGTTGAAATCTTGCATATTATTCATTCCTCTCATTTATTAAACTTATAATCATATTCGAAACCTCATCAATACTCATTTTTGTAGTATCGATTGGAATCGCATCGATTGCCTGCTTTAATGGGGCTATTGCCCTTTCTGAATCCTTTTTATCTCTTTCAATTATTTCCTTTAATATTGTGTTGTAGTCGGATTCAATACCTAACAATTTATTTTGCTCAAATCTTCTTCTTGCTCTTTCCTCATTTGAGGCTGTTAAGAAGATTTTTAAATCTGCGTTTGGTAATACTACTGTACCTATATCTCTACCATCCATGATTATTTTACCCTTAGATGATAATCTTTCGAAGTCGATTACTCTTTCTCTAACCCTCTTAAGCTTTGCAGGTACACTAACATTATTACTAATTTCAGGAGTTCTAATTAATCCTGAAACATCCTCATCATTTAAATATGTTTTACCTTCCTTATAGATAACATTTATTTCATCTAAAAAGGAATATTCATCTTCATTTTCTAAATTAATACCTCTTCTTAGAGCCTCTAAAGTAATTGCTCTAAAGAAGGCGCCTGTATCAACATGAGTAAATCCTAATTTCTTAGATACGATATCAGAAATTGATGATTTACCACTTCCTGCAGGTCCATCTATTGCGACTATAAAATCTTTCATAATAATTAACCTAACCTTATCTATTTTACCATAATTTGTAATGAATTACAAACTATATAATTTCTTTACCTCATGAGGCTTTAATTCTCTATAATCACCAATTGATAAGCCCTCAAGTGTTATTCCTGCAAATGAAATTCTTTTTAATTTCTTTACAGGGAAGCCAACTGCCTCACACATTTTTCTTACCTGACGATTTCTACCTTCTGTTATTTCAAGTGTTATTAGGCTTGATTCATTCTTTCTATCTAGTGATATAACATCAACCTTAGCTCTTTTTGTCATAACACCATCAATCATAACACCCTTCATTAAATTAACTATAGCCTCTTGAGTGATAATTCCATCCACTCTTACCTGATATATCTTTGATATTTCCTTATTGCTTCTAGTTAATCTATATGATAGCTCACCATCATTTGTTAATAGTAAAACTCCTGCAGTGTCATAATCTAATCTACCAATTGGGAAAATTCTATTCTTTCTAATTTCAGGATCTATTAAATCCATTACTAATCTTCTGTTATAAGGATCACTCATTGATGTTAAATAGCCAGTAGGCTTATTTATTACATAATAAAGCTTACCTAATCTTTCAAGCTCCTTACCATCAAACTCGATTCTATCCTTTTTAGAAACCTTTGTTCCAAGCTCAGTAACGACCTTACCGTTTACCTTTACTCTACCTGAAACTATATATTCTTCACATTTTCTTCTTGAAGCTACTCCACATGAAGCGAGTACCTTTTGAAGTCTTTCATTATTATCATCCACGACAATCACCTCAAATTAGAAACATTATAACACATTTTAATTATAAATTAAAATATTTTTTCTAATATCGAATAATTGTGATATAATAATTGCCAGTGGAGGTGTTAATTATGTATTCAAAAAATGCATGGGAAAAATATCAAGATATTGATATTGAAAACGTAATGAAGTTTTCAGAAGGATATAAGGATTTTATATCTAAATGTAAAACTGAAAGAGAATGTGTTAAATATTCTATTAAGCTAGCTGAGGCTAAGGGCTATAAAAATTTAGATAATGTAAAAACATTAAAGCCAGGTGATAAGGTATATGCTACAAATAAGGGTAAAAACTTTATAGCATTTATCATTGGTAGTGAGGATATCGAAAATGGTATTAACATTTTAGGTGCTCATATCGATTCACCAAGAATTGATTTAAAGCAAAATGCTTTATACGAAAAGGATGGTTTTACACTAGCTGATTCACATTATTATGGTGGAATCAAGAAATATCAATGGGTTGCGAGACCTCTTGCAATACATGGTGTTGTATGTAAAAAGGATGGTTCTATCGTTGATGTGGTAATTGGTGAGGATGATAAAGATCCAATCGTATATATCACTGATTTATTAATCCATTTAGCTGCTGATCAAATGGGTAAGACTGGCTCTAAGGTAGTTGAGGGTGAGGATTTAGATATTACACTTTCTTCTATTCCTGCTAAGGATTCAGATAAGGATAAGGTTAAGGCTTATCTATTAAAGCTATTAAAGGATAAGTATGATATTGAGGAGGAGGATTTCGTATCAAGCGAATTTGAAATCGTTCCTGCTGGTGCAGCAAGAGATTTAGGCTTAGATAGATCTATGGTTATGGGCTATGGTCATGACGATAGAGTTTGTGCTTATACTTCTTTACTTGCTATACTTGATACTGATAAGCTTGAAAGAACTTCTTGTGCTGTATTAGTAGATAAGGAGGAAATCGGTTCAGTTGGTGCTACAGGTGCACACTCTATTTGGTTTGAAAATACTATCGCTGAGCTAATCAATAAGCTAACAAGCTATAATGATTTAAAGCTACGTCATACTATCACAAATAGCTATATGCTATCAAGTGATGTTAGCGCAGGCTATGATCCTATTTATTCATATGCATTCGAAAGAAAAAATGCCGCATTCCTAGGAAACGGCATCACATTCAACAAATATACAGGTGCACGTGGTAAATCAGGCTGTAATGATGCAATGCCTGAATACATCGCTAAAATCCGTAAGATTATGGATGATAACAATGTAAATTATCAAACTGCAGAGCTTGGTAAGGTTGATGTAGGTGGCGGTGGAACTATCGCATACATTTTAGGTAACTATAATATGAATGTTATCGATGCTGGTATTCCTGTTCTATCAATGCACGCTCCAAGCGAGGTTGTATCTAAGGCTGATATTTATGAAGCATACCTTGGATATAAGGCATTTATAAAGGATATAAAGTAATAAAAAAATTGGGTACTCTTAAGAGTACCCTTTTATTATGAAACTATTATATCGTTAGTGCTTGCTGAAGGAACCCTATATAAATAATTAATTCCATTTGAAATATAAGATTCATAAGCACTATGTCTACCATTTGTAGACTTTCTACCGTATGTTAATGAATTATATGACATACCATAATAATCATATGTTCTAGCTGAATCATCCCATGTTACATCAAATCCATAATATTCACTATCGATATAAACATAATTCCATGCATGTGCCTCACCCATAGGGCTAGTTGATGTATATCCCATACCTGATGCAGTAACTGTAGGAATACCAAGATTCTTTAATAAATAAGTAAATAATTCTGCATATGCTTCACATACACCTTTTCCCTCATATGGTATACCAACCATATTATGTGATATAGATTTTGTTGATGGAGTTACACCATCAGCCTCATATGCATATTGAGCATGTGCAACTATATAATCATGAACATGCTTAACCTTTTCCTCTACTGTCATCTCATCTAAAATTCCAGCATAGCATAAGCCTTCAAATTCAGCTATTTTATTATTATATTCTAATCTTTTAGATGATAAAGCATATTCCTCATCTACTGCAAGCTTAATATAATATTTTGATGTAGAGCCTTGAGTTTGATGATATGTTAATAATGTATTACTTACAAAATAAAATCTTGGATTATCTAATAATACAGTTTTTAATACTGCAAGTGCTTCATTTGCTGAAATATTAAATTCAGTATATTCTACATCCTCAAATATATAATATGTAGATGTAACACCTGACACATCTAGATTTTGACCATTAACATTAGATGTAGATTTTGAAAAATCATCTAAAGCATTTCTAAATTTTATATATAAGCCTTGATAATTATCCTTATTAGCATATCTTTCCCAATCCTTATAGCCATATTCTAACACTAATTCTTCTTCACTTGTACTTGTTGAAGATGAAGATGATTTAGTAGATGTAGCTTTAGTTGTTGATGAACTATCTCTACTTGTATTTGTACTAGATTCTACTGTAGACTTACTACTTGTAGTAGTTGGCTCTATAACTGGATTTGTTTTATCTGAAGGTTTAGGTAAACTACTTGTAGTAGTTTCAGTTGTAGTCTCACCAGATCCTCCTAAGCCTATTTTTTCTAGGGCTCTTTCAAAAAACGCACAAGACGAAAGAGAGGCTAGTGAGAAAATTATTAAAATTGCAATTACAAATCTTTTAAATATTTTCATCAAAAGCCTCCTTTTTTATTATCTAATTACGCCTATTACTGCTAATACTGCAAAGAGAACGAACAATGTCATTAACACTATCTTTAATGTCTTGTTCATCTTTGAATCATATAGCCACATCCAGCCGAATACTAATCCACATGCTATTAATATTAATACAGAAATATTCTTTAACCATTTTAAAGTGTTTTCTAAAGCATTACCTGGAATGAATGTAAGTAGCCATACAGTACCAGCAAGCATTAATGCTATAAAGCATAAAAAGCCAATAATTGTAGTTAGTTTAACTTCCTTCATTTGTTTTTCCTCCCGATTTATATTTATTATTATACCATTATTTTAGTATTATTGTAGTATTTTATACTACTTTTTTTATTACACGCATTTTAGCACTATGTGCTCTATTATTATATTCAAGCTCCTCTTCACTAGGTAAAATTGGATGCTTATTAACAAGCTCATAGTCAGCACCCTTGATATTATTGATAGGTAATCCCTTAGGAATATTTACTGTGCTTCTTTCCTTAAATACTACCTTACAAATTCTATCCTCCAGTGAATGGAAGGTAATTACAACTACTCTACCATCCTTATTAAGCATATCAAGTGCTTGATTAACTGATACCTCAAATACTCTTAATTCATCATTTACGGCGATACGTAGTGCTTGAAATATCTTTTTAGCAGGATGTCCCTTCATATTTAAAACCTTTTGAGGTAATGATTTTTTTATTACATCAACAAGCTCAAATGTTGTTTCTATCCTTTTTGTTTTTCTAGCCTCAACGATACCCTTAGCAATCATTCTACTATTAGAATCCTCACCATATCTAAAGAATATATTTGATAATTCATCAAGTGAATAATTGTTAACTATATATTCAGCAGTTAATTCCTTATCCTGATCCATTCTCATATCAAGCTTAGCATCATAATTATAGGAGAATCCTCTTTCTGGTATATCAAATTGGAATGATGAAACACCTAAATCATATAGAATTCCATCAATCTTAGTAACTCCTAGCTTATTTAATTCTTCCTTTAAATTAACGAAATTACTTTTTATAAAAGTAAAATTAGAGCCTACCTCACTTAAAACCTCGTTTGCTCTACCAATTGCATATTCATCCTGGTCAAAGCAATATAAATGACCTGTAGTTAATCTTTTTAATATTTCCTTTGAATGTCCTCCACCACCTGTAGTAGCGTCAACATAAATACCTTCAGGTTTTATATTTAAATATTCAATTGCTTCATTTAATAAAACACTCTTATGTATATACATTATACTCACCTATTTGATTATACCATATTTTAAATTATATCTCTATAAATAGAAAATAGGCACCCCAGTGCCTATTTCTATTTCCGAATAATTAATTATTCTTCGTCTTCTTTTTTTGCCTTTGGAGTAACAACTTGCTTACCATTGTAGTAACCACAATTACCACATACTCTATGTGCTAATGTTAATTCACCACAGTTAGGACAAGTAATCATTCCAGGTACTGATAGAGCTAAGTGAGAACGTCTTTGTCTCTTCTTCATCTTAGAAACTCTTCTAAAAGGAACTGCCATGTCTAATCCTCCTACAATAAATCCTTTAGCGAGGCAAATGCTGGATTAATATTATCCTCTTCCTCAGCTTCATCTTCATCCTGATAATCATCTTCAAATTCATGATTAGATATAGATACTGGCTTCTCAGATAATATTTGAGCTATAATTGCTTCCTTAGTATCTAGGGTACTAGTTTCAATTATAGTAGCATCTAAAGTTTCTGGATTAGTAGTATAAAGCTCAGTTGTTTCAGTATCAATCTTATAATTTATTATCTCAAGTGTAACTGAATCCTCAAGGCCAAGCTCACATGAAATTTTAAATTCACATTGATATGTATCATCACCATATTCTCTAATAGTAGTTCTTACATTAACATTATTAACTGATTTGATATTCTCAAAACCAACTAATTCTGATAAATCTAAGCACTCATCAAATGTATATGGCATAGATATTTTATTTAACTGTGCTAAAGCCCACTTCACCAAAATCACCTCAGCCTGATTTATTATACTTATTTATAGTATAAATGTCAAGAAATATTATTAGAAAAAGAGCTTATTTACATAGATTAATCTGTAATACTTTTTATAATAATAAAAACCAGTTAATAAACTGGCTTTATATGATTATTCCATTTAAATGATCTATCTCGTGCTCGATTATTTGAGCAGTAAAATCCTTATAGGATTTTGTTCTTTTAATGAAATTTTCATCAAGAAATACTACCTTAATATTCTTATATCTAACTGCAGGTCTCATACCATCAAGTGATAGGCATCCCTCAAAGGCTTTATATTCACCTGATTTTGATGTTATTTTTGGATTTACCATAATATTAATTTTATTATTATCATAAAAAACGATAATATTTTTATGGTATCCAATCATATTAGCTGCCATTCCAACACAATGTGATGAATTAAATTTTAATGTATCTACTAATTCATCGATGATATATTTATCATCTTGGTTAGCATCTACAGATTTAATCTTAAGTAGCTCTTCTTTTTTGATTATATTCTTTACCATTAGCCCTTTAAGCCATCAGCCTGACGTTGCATATTTTCAATAACAACATCATAGATATCTCCAACCTCTTGGCCATGTGCTAATACTAGCCAAGGCTCATTAGTGTGGAAATGAATCTTAATGAAGTTCTCAGGGTTACCATATTTATCCTCACCCTCAACTGAAGCTACTACAAGGCTATCACCAACTAATTTAGTTAAAATGAATTCTCTAAACTCATCCTCAGCGTCATCTACATCCTTATCTCCGATATCAATTAATAATTGAGTATCAAATTTATATTCTACTATACTTTTATGTTCCTTTACCATTTTAAAACCTCCAAATTTCTAAATCAATTATATAACATTTTTAATTATTTGTCATTATTATTCATCATCACCAAAATCAAAGGCTAATTGCTTTGAATAATATTTAGTAACTGGATAATATGTTTTTCTATGAATTGGACATGGTCCATATTTTTCTAATGCCTCTAAATGCTGCTTAGTGCCATAGCCCTTATGTCTTGCAAAGCCATAATTAGGATATTTAATATCCATTTTTTTCATATATTGATCTCTTGATACCTTAGCTATAATTGATGCTGCTGCGATAGATGCACTTAATGCATCACCATGGATAATTGATTTATTATCCTGATGTAATTCACCAAGTGGCATCGCATCAATTAAAACATAATCAGGTGTAACCTTTAATCCCTCTACAGCCTCAAGCATTCCCTTTTTAGTTGCATTATAGATATTTAGATTATCTACATCCTCAACTGAAACAAAAACAACCTTATAGGCTATAGCCTCCTTAATGATAATCTTATAAAGCTCCTCTCTCTTTTTTTCAGAAAGCTTTTTAGAATCATTAATACCAGGTATTCTCAAGAATGGTGGTAAAATACAGCTTGCGACAACTACAGGTCCTGCTAAAGGTCCTCTTCCTGCCTCATCTATACCACAAATATTTGAAAAGCCCTGATCGTATAGCTCCTCTTCAAATTTATATAAATTAACATCCTTCTGGTTCTTCATAGCTCATAGCTCCAATCCTAATATTTCTTATATCATTCAAAAATAAGGTTGCTGCCCTTAATAAATCAGGCTCACCTGCTTTTAATAAGCATCCTCTATTTTTTGCAATATCAGCTAATATTTCTTCATTCGATAATAATTCAGCTAATTTATATCTTTCCTTCAATAATTCTGGGTATCTATATTTAATAAGCTCAATTGCACCATATGCTATATCTATTGTATCAAGTATATCATCCTTAATTGATCCACATACAGCTAATCTTAATCCAACCATTTGATCCTCAAATTTAGGCCATAATACACCTGGAGTATCTAATAGGAATAAATCATCAGTGACCTTTATCCATGATTGAGCCTTAGTTACACCAGGCTTATCACCTACATTAGTTGCTTTTCTTTTAGCAAGCTTATTGATTAATGTTGATTTACCTACATTAGGTATACCAATAATTAATGCTTTAATTTGCTTTGATCTAATACCCTTCTTTTCTCTTTTTTCAAATACTTCCTTTAATGCCTTATTAGCATAATCAATTATTTTATTAATGTTATATCCTGTGATTGAATCTATATCTAAGGCAAGTATTCCTTTATTCTTATAATAATCTATCCAAAGCTTAGTAGTTTTCTTATCTGCGATATTTGCTTTATTAAGTAAAACAACTCTAGGCTTATTTTTAACTATTTCATCAACCATAGGATTTTTAGATGAAAAAGGAATTCTACTATCATATAGCTCAAATACAACATCAACCTTGTTTAGTGATTCAATTATTTCTCTTTTGGCCTTAGCCATATGGCCTGGAAACCATTGTATTACCTTACTGTTTTCCATATGAAAACTCCTTTAAATCTAAAATAATCTTATCTTATCAAATGGGAATACCCTCATTATTACCTTACCATAAATATCGTTAATATATATAGGTCCAAATTCACCTGAATCATAGGAATGCTCTCTATTATCACCAAGTACTACTATCATTCCCTTAGGAACTATGGCACCATTTTCAACTAAAGTACCACCTAATCTATCGATATATTGTAACAATTTTGTAAAGTTACTATTGCTTAATCTTTGAATTTGTTCCTTTTCTCCGTTAATATATAATATTCCATCTATATATGTTACCTCATCGTCCTCTATTGCAACGACTCTTTTGATATATAATTCATCCTTACCACTATATCTTTTAGCATTAAATACTATAACATCATTCTTCTTTGGATAATAAAATACATCAGTACATATAACCTTATCATTTTCTAAAAATGTATCATTCATAGATGTACCATCTACGGTGCATGGATTTAATATATAAATCAAAATAAATAAGAATATTGATAAGCATTTACAAGTGAATGTAACTAAATCTAGCTTCTTTTTTAATCCATAGATTTTATATACCCATTCATCATTATCCCTATTCACATAAATTTGAAATAATATTATTGCATAATATAAAACTATAGTTGTTAGAGATGCAAGATATAATACTATACCTATTATTTGAAATATATGAGATGTACTACTGAATGC
>JAEEGL017079020.1_pt1 | contig 16858 bp, 27 predicted proteins | sample 9134231 | NCBI WGS metagenome assembly JAEEGL01 (sample SAMN16246548, study PRJNA631951) | gut metagenome | biome: gut microbiome; feature: rumen; material: fiber-attached | host: Bos | place: Iran: Karaj | collected 2018-10
GACGAGGTCGTCGTTATAAACGGTAAATACAGAGGCAAGAGAGGCAAGGTTATGCAGGTCAGCCCCTCGGAAGGCAAAGTCATTGTTGAAGGCGTTAACATCGTCAAGAAGCATGTAAAGCCCCGTAAGATGGGTGAGCCCGGCGGAATTATCGAAGCCGAAAGCGCTCTCTATGCCGATAAAGTCCAGCTCATCTGCCCGAAATGCGGCAGACCCACAAGAGTAGGACATAAAATTGTTGACGGCAAGAAAGTCCGCACTTGCAAAAAGAGCGACTGCCTTGCAGAATTTTAACGGAGGAGGAAACAACAAATGGCAGCAAGATTAAAAGAAATGTATGTCAATGAAGTTGCACCTGCTCTGATGAAAAAGTTTGAATACAAGAGCGTTATGCAGATTCCCAAGCTTGACAAAATCGTAGTCAACGTCGGAGCCGGCGAAGCCAAGGATAACTCCAAGGCACTCGACGCCATCTCCTCCGATCTTATGCAGATCACAGGCCAGAAGCCCGTACTCTGCAAGGCGAAGAAATCAGTCGCCAACTTCAAGCTTCGTGAAGGCATGATAATCGGTGCAAAAGTTACCCTTCGCGGTGAGAGAATGTATGAGTTCCTTGACAGACTCTTCAATCTCGCTCTTCCCAGAGTCCGCGACTTCAGAGGAATTAACCCCAACTCCTTTGACGGCAGAGGAAACTATTCAATGGGTATCAAGGAACAGCTCGTGTTCCCTGAAATCGATTATGATAAGATTGACAAGGTCAGAGGTATGGACATCTGCTTTGTCACAACTGCAAAAACAGACGAAGAAGCGCGTGAGCTCCTTGCACTTATGGGCGCTCCGTTCTCAAGATAAGGAGGGAAAACCGTGGCAAAGACATCACAGAAAGTCAGACAGGCTCGCCCTGCCAAGTATTCTTCAAGGGCATACAACAGATGTAAGATCTGCGGCAGACCCCACGCTTATCTCCGTAAATACGGCGTATGCCGTGTTTGCTTCAGAGAGCTGGCTCATGCAGGTCAGATTCCCGGCGTCAAGAAAGCAAGTTGGTAATTGAGCAATTGCAAAGGAGGTAAACAGTATGCAAATTACTGATTCCATCGCTGATATGCTTACCCGTATCCGTAATGCTAATTCGGCAAAGCATGACACAGTGAAGGTTCCCGCATCCAACATGAAGAAGGCGATTGCTCAGATTCTTGTTGATGAGGGCTATATAAAAAGCTACAAAGTTGAGGATGACGGAAAACAGGGCGTTATCGAAATCGCGCTGAAATACGGTCCCAACAAGTCTCAGGTTATTACCGGTCTGCGCAGAGTTTCAAAGCCCGGTCTGAGAATTTACACCGATGTTGAAAATATGCCCAAGGTTATGAAGGGAATAGGCGTTGCCATCCTTTCAACATCAAAAGGCGTTATGACAGATAAGGACGCGCGCAAAGCCAATGTAGGCGGCGAAGTTCTTGCATTTATTTGGTAAGGAGGTACCGTTAAATGTCACGTATAGGCAAAATGCCCGTAGTTATCCCCGCGGGGGTAGATGTTACAGTTGACGGAAATCTCGTTACCGCGAAAGGACCCAAGGGTACCCTTTCCTGCAACATTCATCCCAACATCACCGTTGAGAAGGACGGCGACACCATCAAGGTTACCCGCCCCAACGATGACAAACAGAACAGATCACTTCACGGTCTTTCCAGAACTCTTATCGCTAACATGATTCACGGCGTTAACGAGACCTTCAAGAAGGAACTCGAAGTAAACGGCGTAGGTTACCGTGCGGAGCTCAAGGGCAAGGAGCTTGTTCTCAAGGTCGGTTTTTCGCATGATGTGATCATGACCGCTCCCGAGGGAGTCACAATCGAAGTTCCCGCACCCAACAAGATCGTAATCTCTGGTGCCGACAAGCAGAAGGTCGGACAGTTTGCCGCCAATGTGCGCGAAAAGCGTCCCCCCGAGCCGTACAAGGGCAAAGGAATCAAGTACGTTGAAGAGCACATACGCCGCAAGGAAGGCAAAGCCGGTAAGGGCGGTAAATAATAACAGAAGAATAAGGAGTGAAATATTATGGTTAACAGACCGGACACCAATAAGGCCAGACAGCATCGCCATAAGAGAGTTCGCGGTAAAGTTTCCGGAACGGCTGAATGTCCCCGCCTTAATGTTTTCCGTTCTCTCCAGCATATCTACGCTCAGCTTATAGATGATGTAAAGGGCGAGACACTCGCTGCCGCATCTTCCGTTGAGAAGGATTTTGCTGAATACGGCGGAAACAAGTCCGCCGCTCACAAAGTGGGCGAACTGATCGCAAAACGCGCTGCAGACAAAGGAATCACCGAATGTGTATTCGACCGCGGCGGTTACATTTATCACGGCCGTGTTCAGGAACTGGCCGAAGGTGCCCGTGAGGGCGGCCTGAAATTCTGAGAAAGGAGAAAACTGTTATGGCTAAGATTGATGCATCGGCATACGAGCTTACTGAGCGCGTAGTTGCCATCAACCGCGTTTCCAAGACGGTAAAGGGCGGCCGTATTATGAAGTTCTCCGCTCTCGTAGTTGTCGGAGACGGCAACGGAATTATCGGCTTCGGACTCGGCAAATCGGGAGAAGTTCCCGATGCTATCCGCAAGGGTATTGAAGACGCGAAGAAAAACCTTATGCAGATTTCTCTCAAGGGAACAACAATTCCCCATGAGATTATCGGCAAATTCGGAGCAGGCGTTGTTCTTCTCAAGCCCGCTGCTCCCGGTACCGGCGTTATCGCAGGCGGCCCCGTTCGTGCGGTCGTTGAAACAGTCGGCATCAAGGATATCCGTACAAAGGCTCTTCGCTCAAACAACCCCTGCAACATCGTAAGAGCAACAATCGACGGACTTTCAAAGCTTCGTAACGCAGAAGAAGTTGCGGTTATCCGCGGCAAGTCCGTTCAGGAAATTTTAGGTTAAGGAGGTTGCAAAAATGGCAGATTTACAGGTAAAGCTTGTCAAAAGTCTGATTGGTTCCACCAAGCCCCAGATTGCGACCGCCACAGCACTCGGCCTTCACAGAATCGGTGATGTCACCGTTCAGCCCGATAACGAGGCAACAAAGGGAAAGATTAAAAAGCTCTCCCATCTTCTTGAGGTCAGTGAAGTCAAAGGAGGTGCCGACTAATGAAATTGCATGATCTTGCACCCGCAGCCGGCTCCGTTAAGGAACGCAAGCGTATAGGCCGCGGACCCGCATCCGGTCAGGGCAAAACCGCCGGTAAAGGTCACAAGGGTCAGTTAGCACGTGCAGGCAGAGGAATGCGTGCAGGTTTTGAAGGCGGCCAGATGCCCCTCCAGAGACGTATTCCCAAGCGCGGATTCAACAACATCTTTGGTACTGAGATGGCTATCGTTAATGTAGCTACTCTTGACAAGTGCTTTGAAGACGGTGACACTGTTACCGTTGACGCTCTCCTTGAGAAAGGAATTCTCAAAAAGACATTGGACGGCGTTAAGATCTTAGGTCAGGGCGAGATTTCGAAGAAGCTCACTGTTCAGGTAAACGCTTTTTCAGACAGTGCCAAGTCCAAGATTGAGGCTGCCGGAGGAAAGGCAGAGGTGATCTGATGTTCCAGACCATTATCAATGCCTGGAAAATCGCCGATCTCAGAAAGAAAATCCTTTACACTTGCCTTATCGTTCTTATATTCAGAATCGGTTCGGCAATTCCGGTACCTTTCACTAATATCGGCGAGGCCGGAATCATCTCCGATCCCAATGCAGGCACATTTATGAACTACCTGAGCATGATGACAGGTGACGCGTTCAACTACGGAACGATTTTCGCGATGTCGATCACACCTTACATCAACAGCTCGATTATTATGCAGCTGCTCGCTGTTGCCATTCCCGCTCTCGAAAGACTTCAGCAGGAAGGCGAAGAAGGAAGAAAGAAGATTGCTTCAATCACCAGATTCGTAACAATCGTTCTCGGTCTTCTTCAGAGTACCGCATATTATTTCTATCTTCGCAGCCAGAATTATCTTACCACCAATGCCGACGGCGGCGCTTACACCGGATTTTTCGCAGTATTCCAGGCAATTACGATTATCGCCTGCTTCACTGCCGGTACAGCGCTTATCATGTGGCTCGGTGAAAGAATCAATGAAAACGGTATCGGAAACGGTATTTCCATAATCCTTTTCGCAGGTATCGTTTCAAGAATTCCCACACTCATGGCTTCTCTTTACGGACCTGAGACCGGTTACATCCGTTACGGCGGACCGTACTATGTTCTCACACCCGTAGTCGGAATCATCCTTCTGCTTATGATCGCATACATCGTATGGATGGATAACGCGGAAAGAAGAATTCCCATTCAGTATGCAAAGAGAGTTGTAGGCCGCAAGATGTACGGCGGACAGAACACCCACATGCCCATCAAGGTCAACATGTCCGGTGTTATGCCCATCATCTTCGCTTCCTCAATCCTTTCTCTTCCCCCGACTATCCAGATGTTCATTTCCTCGAAGATTACAGAAGGTTCCTTCTGGGATAAGTTCTTCAAGGTATTCACATCCAGTCACTGGGCATACGCAATCATCTATTTCGTATTCATCATTGCGTTCGCATACTTCTATTCAAGTATTCAGTATAATCCCATCGAAATGTCCAAGAACATCCGTGAAAACGGCGGATCAATACCCGGCATCCGTCCCGGAGAGCCCACAGCCAGGTATATCGGAAAGATTATCAACAGGATAACTCTCCTCGGCGCTCTTCTTCTGAGCGTTGTGGCTCTCTTCCCGATCGTATTCTCACAGGTTTCGACCTTTGCCCTCAACAAGGCGGGATTCGAGCAGGGACTTAATGTGTCACTCGGCGGTACGTCAATCATCATTCTTGTCGGCGTTGCTCTTGAAACAGTCAAGCAGCTTGAGAGCCAGATGATGATGAGACACTACAAGGGATTCCTTGATTAATGAGGAATCTACGGGTGCAAACGGAGGATTCGCATGATTGAACTTAAGACGACAGCTGAGATTGTGCAGATGAAAGACGCCTGCAAAATCGCAGCAGGAGCATTACAGGCAGCCGGAGAGGCGGTAAAGCCCGGAGTTACCACCGAGTATATAAACAAGGTGGCTGAGGATTTTATCATCAGACACGGCGCTGTTCCCACATTCAAGGGATATAACGGCTTTCCCGCTGCATCATGCATATCCGTTAACGATACGATTATTCATGGCATTCCGAGCAAGACCCAGATTATTCAGCCCGGCGACATCGTCAGCGTTGATGTGGGTGCAACCTTTAAGGGCTATGTCGGAGATAATGCCGCCACTTTTGCTGCGGGTGAGATTTCACCCGAAGCACAGCGGCTGTGCGACACCACGAGAGAGAGTCTTTACGAAGGCATCGCGGCGGCTGTCGCAGGCGGCAGGATCGGAGACATCGGCTCAACAATCCAGAGGTATTGCGAGGAACGCGGCTATTCGGTGGTCCGTGAATTTACAGGTCACGGCTGCGGAAGAGTTATGCATGAAGATCCGAGCGTACCGAATTTCGGCACACCCGGCAGAGGTGTGCGCCTGCTCCCCGGCATGACAATAGCCATAGAGCCTATGATTAACATGGGCGGTGCAGGAATCAGGCAGCTGCCTGACGGTTGGACTATCAAAACAAGGGACGGAAAACTGTCTGCCCACTTTGAGCATACAATCGCGATAACCTCAAACGGTCCCGTTATTCTTACAACGGCGTGATTATGTTTGAAAAAGGCAGAGTGGTAATAAGCCGCGCCGGCAGAGACAGGGATTACCTGCTTGTGATTATGCAGGCAGATGAAAAATCCGTTTTCGTCTGCGACGGCAAGGAACGCCCCATTGACAGACCCAAGAAGAAAAACATCCGTCATATAGAACCGACTGAATATGTTATTGATATTTCTCAGATAACAACCAACCGGGCAATCCGGAAGGAGCTCAGAAGGATTTCGGATGAGATTAACTGCAACGTTTAGGAGGATTTTATGTCTAAGCAGGACATGATCGAAATTGAAGGTACCGTTATCGAAGCGTTACCGAACGCGACCTTCCAGGTTGAGCTCGGCAACGGTCACAGAATTATGGCACACATTTCCGGAAAACTCAGGATGAATTACATCCGCATTCTTCCCGGAGACAAGGTGACAGTCGAAATGTCACCGTACGACCTTACAAAAGGCCGTATCACATGGCGATCAAAGTAAATTTCAAGGAGGTATTCTAATATGAAAGTCAGACCTTCTGTTAAGAAAATGTGCGAAAAATGCAAAATCATTAAACGCAAGGGAAAAGTAATGGTTATCTGTGAAAATCCCAAGCACAAACAGCGTCAGGGTTAATCCCGGCGTAAACCGAGTTTATTGGAGGTGCAACTGACAAATGGCGCGTATATCAGGTGTTGACCTGCCCAGAGATAAGAGAATAGAGATAGCTCTTACTTATATCTACGGTATAGGTCGTAAAACAGCAAGCGACATTATTGCAGCAACCGGCGTAGATCCCGACCTCAGAGTTAAAGATATGACCGAAGACGACGTTTCAAAGCTTCGTGAGTATATCGATCACAACATCAAGGTTGAAGGTGATCTTCGCAGAGAAACCGCTTTCGATATCAAGAGACTTATCGAAATCGGATGCTATCGTGGTGTTCGTCATCGTAAAGGACTCCCCGTAAGAGGACAGCGTTCGAAGACAAACGCACGTACACGCAAGGGTCCCAAGAAGACCATTGCAAACAAGAAGAAGTAATCGGGAGGATATCATGGCTAAAGCAAATAAAAAGACAACAGGTACCCGTAAACGCCGTGAGCGCAAGAATATTGAGCGCGGCGCAGCCCATATCCAATCCACCTTTAACAACACAATCGTTACCATCACCGACACTCAGGGCAACGCGGTTTCATGGGCAAGCGCAGGCGAAATGGGCTTCAGAGGATCAAAGAAGTCTACTCCCTTCGCAGCTCAGACAGCAGCGGAGACAGCTGCCAAGATCGCGATCGACCACGGCATGAAAACCGTAGAGGTCTATGTCAAAGGCCCCGGTCAGGGACGTGAAGCGGCAATCAGAGCTCTTCAGACAGCAGGACTTGAGATTAACATGATCAAGGATGTTACTCCCATTCCTCATAACGGCTGCCGTCCGCCCAAGAGAAGACGTGTATAATTACGAAAAGGAGGATATAGTATATGGCAAGAAATATGCAGCCTATTGCTAAGCGTTGCAAGGCACTCGGCATTTCTCCTGCGGTTATGGGATATAAAAACAAGGAAACCATCCGTAATCCCAAAGGCCAGATGAGAAGAAAGAAATCCGAATACGCCGTTCAGCTCAACGAAAAGCAGAAGGTTAAATTTGTATACGGCATTCTTGAAAAGCAGTTTGCTTCTTATTATGAGAAGGCTACAAAGATGCACGGTAAAGCAGGTGAAAACCTCCTTATCCTCTGTGAACGCCGTCTGGACAACGTTGTTTTCCGTCTCGGATTTGCAGCGACACGCCGTCAGGCAAGACAGTTAGTAACACACGGACATTTTACCGTTAACGGAAAGAGAGTCGATATTCCGTCATATCTGGTAAAACCCGGAGAGGAAATCGCCATTTGCGAGAAGAGCAGAAACAGCGCGGTATTCACCGAGCTGACAGGCGAAAACGCTCCTGTCGTTCTCATTCCCAAGTGGCTTGAAAAAGCAGAAGTTTACTCAGGCAAAGTAATTGCCATGCCCGAAAGAGAAGATGTTGACTTCCCCGTGGAAGAGCATCTTATTGTCGAGCTTTATTCTAAATAATCAATGCCGTGTGCGTGCCCGTTTACGGGCATACACCGCAAGATTATTCTGGCTATTTTTTGAATGCATAAAGCAGGAAATTCCTGCCTGTTTATAAGGAGGGTTTTGAAATGATTGGTATCGAAAAGCCCAAAATAGATACTGCCGAAATCACCGGCGACGGAAAATACGGAAGATTTGTAGTTGAACCCCTCGAAAGAGGATACGGTCAGACTCTCGGCAACAGCCTGAGAAGAGTTCTTCTTTCTTCTCTGCCCGGCTACGCCATCACTTCCGTCAAAATCGACGGCGTTCTTCATGAGTTCAGCACTATCCCCGGCGTAAAAGAGGATGTTACAGAGATAGTTCTCAATCTCAAAGACGTAATCCTCAAAATCAACGGCGACGGACCTAAGACTATATATATCACCGCTTCCGGCGAAAGAGAAATCACCGCAGGCGACATCAAGACGGATTCCGAAGTTGAAATTCTCAACCCCAAACTGCATATCGCGACCCTCAACGCGGACGCCCATGTAAATATGGAGCTCACCTGCGACAAGGGAAGAGGTTATGTTTCATCGGAAAGAAACAAAGCAATAATGCAGCCGATTATCGGTGTTATTGCGATGGATTCCATCTATACACCGGTACTCAAGGTCAATTTCACCGTCGAGAACACCCGTGTAGGTCATATTACCGACTTTGATAAACTTACGCTTGAAGTGTGGACCAACGGAACGATTACGGCTATGGAAGCCGTTTCTCTCGGCGCCAAGATTCTCAACGAGCATCTCGACCTCTTCAGGACTCTTTCGGAGGCCTATGACAACACAGAGGTTATGGTTGAAAAAGATGACAACGGCAAAGAAAAAGTGCTTGAGATGACCATTGAGGAACTTGACCTGTCTGTGCGCTCGTTCAATTGCCTGAAGAGAGCACAGTACAACACGGTCGGTGATCTTATCACAAAGACCGAAGAAGAAATGATGAAAGTTCGTAATCTCGGCAGAAAATCTCTTGATGAGGTCGTAGCCAAGCTTCAGTCGCTCGGCTTTGATCTTCGCAGAGATGACGACTAACTAACAAGGAGTGTGAACTGAATGCCCGGAACCAGAAAGCTCGGCCGCAGCACCGACCATCGTAAGGCGATGCTCAGAGGCCTTGTCACATATCTTTTGGAAAACGGCAGAATAGAGACCACCGTTACCAGAGCTCAGGAAGTAAGGTCCATGGCTGAAAAGATGATCACTATCGCCAAGGACAGTTCTCTCCAGTCAAAGCGCAGAGTAATGGCATACGTAACCAAAGAGGACGTAGTCAAGAAGCTCTTTGATGAGATCGCTCCCAAGTACAGCGAAGTAAACGGCGGTTATTGCCGTATAATCAAAACCGGTCCCCGCAGAGGAGATGCGGCAGAGATGTGCATCATAGAACTGGTTTGATTTCTTAATAACAGCAAGCGGTCTGCCCTGTTTGGGGCAGACCGTGATTTTTTCTCCGCCGGTGTATCCGTCTGAAAAACAAGCAAACCGAAACCCGATGTAAATCTATTGTGAACTTTCGGATGATTTATTGACATTTTTGTTCTTTTGTTGCATAATAATTGTGTGTAATCTCAAAAAGGAGATGAGAATATGAAAAAAGCAATTTGCCTTCTTCTGACGCTGGCGGCCGTGCTTTCTCTTGTCGCGTGCACAAAAACGGTTTATTTTGACGAAAAGGAATACAGCGAAGCGGTTGCGAAAAGCGAAAAAGAAGTATCCGAATCCATTTCCCAGCAGGAAGAAGAACGCGAGAAAGACGTAAAAAATGTTGAAAAAGAACTCGGAAAAACCGAGAAAAACAAAAAAATAATCGCGAAACTTGCATACGGCGACCATTTTGAATATGAAGCGGTATATTTTGACAAGGACGGACTCGCGGAGTACAAACTGACATATAAATATTTTGATACCGACGATTATTATCAGATGGTTCTCGGTTACGGCGATGTCGGCGATGACAAGCTGATTCAGAGCGATGATGAAATCAGATGCCTTGTTTATAAAAACAAGAACATAATGAAATCCGATTTTGAAACCATGTATGAACTGTATCAGAGAAAATCCGAAGACATCTGCACGGTATATGAATAAAAAAATCAACAGTTTCACAGGGGAGCCTGTGAAACTGTTTTTTAATGAATAATTAATAATGAATAATGAATAATTTCGGGTCGCTTCGCTCCGGATTATAATGCAGGTTGATTAAACCAATTACGCCGTGGGCGGATTTAATCTTTCGTAATACTCGCGCGGGGAAATAAGCGTGTTTCTCAGAAGCGACCAGTTGATTTTGCAGAAATATGTTCCTTCGCGGCTGCCGGATGAGAGGATTCTGTATGAATAAAGGAAGGCGATTCCGGTATCGTCACAGCAGAAATTATCGGGAGAATAAAGCTTGTCAAGCTTTTCCTGCTGTTCTTTTCCGAGAGCGACTCCGTTGGGGGAATAGGATCTGTCCGCCTGCTGACCGATGATTTTCATAAGCGTTTCGTCAAGCTTCACGGCGTTCGGGGAGGCGAGAGTTTCGTGGGTGAGCTTGCTGCCGTCCGCAAGGGAGAACGAATATCCTTTTATGACGCCCTCATCATCTTCGGGAACGGTGCCCGTCTTTTCCGTCATGGAGACCGAAACGACATAGGGGGTGTTCGCGTAAACCTCAAAGGTTACTTTCGTAACGGTGACACCCGTTAAATTGAAACGCTTTTTCGCGTCCGCGGTTGATTCCAGATTGGCTTTTATGCGCTCGATTGTTTCGGCTTTGACATACTCGAAAGCGGAGGATATTTTTCCCGCGATATCGGGGATATCCTTGCTTTCAAAAACGGGATAATCCATATCGAGCGAGCAGATAATCTCACCGTTTTCACCGGGAAAATCTTCCTTGTAATTCTGCGTTTCCACAGTCAGCAGCGGAAGTTTTCCGCCGCTGTCCTCCGTTTTGCCGCAGGAGCAGAGTGAAAGTATCAGAACGGCGGTAAAAAGCAAAGAAATCGTTTTTTTCACGGGAATCTCACCTCCCGTTCATTATACATAAACACCGGGGACTTGTCAAACAATACGCGTTATAAAATATTAATAAAAATAATAAAAACATATAGCATTTTTGAATACACTGTGATATAATAATCGAGATACACAAAAAACATGCCCGATGTTAGTTATGGCTAACTGAAAGGCGGCTATTTTCAGGGAGGAATATACAAAATGCTTAAGAAAATCAGCACGATTCCTTTTAGCGGTACCCCGGAGCAGGAAGCGGAACTCAAAAAGTATATCGACGAGAGCAAGCATGACAAGCATCTGCTTATGACCGTCATGCAGAAGGCGCAGGATATTTACGGATATCTTCCCTTTGAAGTTCAGGCGATGATAGCGGAAGGAATGGACGTTCCGCTTGAGAAGGTTTACGGAGTTTCCACTTTTTACGCCCAGTTCGCTCTTTCACCCAAAGGAAAGTACAATATTTCCGTTTGCCTCGGCACGGCTTGCTACGTCAAAGGTTCGCAGGCGGTTCTTGATGAAATCTGCGATCAGCTCGGTATCGGCGCAGGCGAGTGCACACAGGACGCTAAGTTTTCAATTGAAGAGTGCCGCTGCGTAGGCGCTTGCGGACTCGCTCCGGTATTCATGGTAAACGATGACGTTTACGGCAAAGTTACACCCGACCAGGTTAAGGGTATTCTTGCTAAATACGCTTAATCCCCGGGGGAACAGGCTATGACTATCAATGATATTAAGGAGCTGCTTGACGCGGAGATTATCTGCGGCGACAACCTTGACCGCGAGGTTTATTCCGCCTGCGGCAGCGATATGATGAGCGATGTGCTCGCCTATGTTAAAAATCAGGCGGTTCTGCTGACCGGTCTTGTAAACGCGCAGGTCATCCGTACCGCAGAAATGATGGATATGATAGCCGTTGTTTTCGTCCGTTCAAAGAAACCCGGTCAGGATATAATCGAGCTTGCAAAGGAAAACGGCATGGTGGTGCTTGCCACCCCCAGGCGCATGTATGAAGCCTGCGGCATTCTTTATTCCAACGGTCTGAAAGGCAACGGTGAAATAAATGAGTGATGCATTGAATTTTCACTTTGATGTGGACGGTGAGAATTTCACTTCCGCCGGCCACGCTTCGGTCAAAGTCAAAAAGATTCTCAGAGAGCTCGGCCTTGACCCCGAAACAATCAGAAAAGTTTCCATCGCTATGTACGAGGGTGAAATCAACATGGTTATTCACGCAGGCGGAGGCGAGGCCGATGTCAGCGTTGATGACAAGGGCGTCACGATAGTCCTCAAAGACAGCGGCCCCGGTATCGCGGATATCGAAAAGGCCATGGAAGAGGGCTTCTCAACAGCTCAGGAAAATATCCGTTCCCTCGGCTTCGGCGCAGGAATGGGTCTGCCCAATATGAAGAGATATTCGGACGAAATGAATATCGAATCCGAGGTAGGCAAAGGCACGACCATCACAATGAAGGTTTATTTCTGATTAAATAAAAGGAGGTGCGGCTGATGAATTCATACATACATTCGGTAGTTCTTGACGAAAGCAAGTGCACAGGCTGCACCACCTGCATGAAGCATTGCCCCACAGAGGCAATCAGAGTGCATAACGGAAAAGCGAAAATAGACCACGAGCGCTGCATTGACTGCGGCGAATGCATAAGAAACTGCACGCATCAGGCGAAGAAAAGCAAATATGATTCGCTTGATGAAATAAAAAAATACAAGTTCAAGGTTGCGCTTCCCGCGCCCGCGCTGTTTGCGCAGTTTGACAATCTCGAAGACCTTGACTATGTGCTTCAGGGGCTCATCGACATCGGTTTTGACGATGTGTTTGAGGTTGCGAAAGGCGCCGAGTTTGTTTCGGCGTACACCCGCATGTACCTTCAGACAGAGGGCATAAAAAAGCCCGTAATCAGCACGGCCTGTCCCGTAACGACGAGGCTCGTTATTCTGAGGTTTCCGTTTCTCAAGGATAACCTTATGCCTCTGCTTCCTCCTATGGAGGTTGCGGCGACAATGGCGAGAGAAAAAGCTCTCAAGGAGCATCCCGAGCTCACAAGAGAAGATATAGGCGTGTGCTTCATATCTCCGTGCCCGGCAAAAGTCAGTTACGTCAGAAACGGATTCGGGCAATACAAGAGCGAGGTTGATGTTGTGGTGTCTATCAGCGAGGTTTATTTCAAGCTGATAAACGTTATGGACCGCGACAAGTCTCCTTCGGTATCCACAAAGGCGGGCAGAATAGGCCTGAGCTGGGCAATGTGCGGCGGCGAAGCTTCCGCGCTGTTCAGCGATAAGATTATTGCCGCGGACGGAGTGAGCAATGTCATTTCCGTGCTCGAGCAGATAGAAAACGGCAACATTCCCCAGGTTGACTTTGTGGAGCTTAACGCCTGCCCGGGCGGCTGCGTGGGCGGTGTGCTCGCAATGGAAAACCCCTTTGTAGCCAAAAACCGCCTGCATACACTCAGGCGTTATATGCCGGTATCCCTCAATAAGGAAAGCGGCGACTATATCCCCGAGAAATACTTTTTTACCGATATACCGAATTACAATCCCCTTAACAGACTCAGCGAAAATATCGGCGAATCGATGCGCCTTATGGCGAGGATACAGGCCCTGCGCAAGGAGCTGCCCGGCATTGACTGCGGCACCTGCGGCGCGCCGACCTGCAGAGCGTTCGCGGAGGATATAGTGATGGGCAACGCGGATCAGAATGACTGCATTATTGCCTACAAAGAAATCATTCAGAAATACATAAGAGAATACAGCGATAAAGATGATGCCGGGGGTGACGAGAGTGAAGGTAAGTGAGCTTATTGAAAAAGCCGGTTTCGGAGCCGTCACTCTGCCCGACGCAGAAAGAGAAATCAAAGGCGCGTATGCGGGCGACCTGCTCAGCTGGGTTATGGGCAGAGCGAAAGCGGATGACGCGTGGATAACGATAATGTCAAACATAAACGTTGTTGCCGTCGCTTCGCTTGCCGATGTTGCCTGTGTGGTGCTCGCTGAAGATGTTGAGCTTGACGCGGAGATAAAGAAAACCGCTCTCGAAAAAGGAATCAACATCATTTCAAGCGGAAAGCCGATATACGAAACCGCGCTTGAAATCGGCAGATATATATGAGCAGGTTCTATTACGACCTTCACCTTCATTCCTGCCTCTCGCCCTGCGGTGACGATGAAATGACGCCCGGCAACATAGCCGGAATGGGAAAGGTAGCGGAGCTTGACATTATGGCTCTTACGGACCATAACACATGCCGCAACTGCCCCGCGTTTTTCGCTCAGGCCGAAGCAAACGGCATTGTGCCGGTGCCCGGCATGGAGCTTACAACTGCGGAAGACATACACATTGTCTGCCTTTTCCCTTCTCTCGAAAGCGCGCTCGCTTTTGAGGACAGCCTTCAGGGGCGCAGGATTCTCATAGAAAACCGCCCCGACATTTTCGGCAGACAGCTGATTATGGATGAAAACGACTGTGTTTCGGGTGAAGAAAAATATATGCTGCCCAACGCGCTGAACATTTCGATTGACGAGGTGCCTGCCGCGGTGGATGAATACGGCGGCGTATGCTATCCGGCGCATATTGACAGAGAGGCAAACGGCATAATCGCGGTGCTCGGCACTCTGCCCGAAACCCCCGATTTTACCTGCGCCGAAATAAAGGACAGGGAAAAGGACGGCGAGCTTAAAGATAAATATCCCGCGCTCCGGTTAAAGACCCTGATTCATTCGTCTGACGCTCACTATCTGTGGGATATAAACGGCAGAGAAAATTACATCGACATTGACGCTCCCCCGGATGATTTTCCGCTTGTAAGGCAGCGCCTTATCGAGAGGTTAAAACAGATATGAAAGAGCTTTCTCTCAATATACTTGACATCGCGCAGAATTCCGTGAAGGCAGGAGCCACGCTGATAAACATCGACCTTACCGAAACGGATGAAACGCTTGAGATTGCGATAAAAGACAACGGCTGCGGTATGACTCAGGAGCAGGTCAGAAGTGTTATGGACCCGTTCTTTACCACCCGCACCACAAGAAATGTGGGCCTGGGCGTGCCCCTTCTCAAAATGGAGGCGGAGCAGACAGGCGGCTCGGTCAGCGTTGACTCAAGCGTCGGCGCGGATGACCACGGCACTGTTATCAAAGCTCTTTTTTACAAGAATCACATTGATTTCATTCCGCTCGGTGACATTGTTTCGACAGTTGCCGCTCTCATACAGGGAGCGCCGGATATCAACTGGGTGTTCACTCACAAAAAAGGCGAAAGCGCGGTTGAGCTTGACACCGCCGAAATAAGAGCGGTTCTGGGAGATGATGTGAGGCTTGATGAATACGAAGTGATAAAATGGATTGAGGATTACCTCAGAGATGGGTATGACTCGTTTACATAAAAATAAATAATAATAAAGATAGAGAGGAAAGAGTTTATGAAATCATTGGAAGAACTTGCCGCCATCAGAGAGAGAATGAAGGGCAAAGTCGTTCTCAGAGAAGGCAGCGGTGATATCCGCGTAGTGGTAGGTATGGCAACCTGCGGCATAGCCGCCGGCGCAAGACCCGTGCTCAACGCTTTTGTTGAAGGCGTTAACAAGGAAGGTCTTACCGATAAGGTCACCGTATCGCAGACAGGCTGCATAGGCGTTTGCCAGTATGAGCCGGTTGTTGAAGTTTTTGAGGCCGGCAAGGACAAGGTCACTTATGTCAAGATGACCCCCGAAAAAGCAGCGAAAGTTATTGAAAAGCATCTTAAGGGCGGCGAAGTGGTTTCACAGTACACCATAGCCGCAGCAGTTGAATAATGGAGGTTAAAAGCTTATGATTCGTTCACAGGTTTTAGTGTGCGGCGGTACGGGCTGCACCTCATCCGGCAGCAAGCTTGTTATGGAAGCTTTCGAGAGCGAAATAGCAAAAGCAGGTCTTCAGGATGAAGTCAAGCTTGTTCCCACAGGTTGCTTCGGCCTTTGCGCAAGAGGCCCCGTTGTCATCGTGTATCCCGAAGGCACTTTCTACAGCCACGTCAGCAAGGATGACGTTGCCGAGATAGTTGAAGAGCATCTGCTCAAGGGCCGCATTGTTGACCGCCTTGTTTACAGAGACGTTGATGAAGACGTCATGGATAAGGCAATCGAATACACATCGCTTAACGAAACGGCCTTCTACCGCGCACAGAAGAGAGTTGCCCTGCGCAACTGCGGCGTTATCAACCCCGAAAGCATCGATGAATACATCGCCATGGACGGTTATGCCGCTCTCGGCAAGGTACTCACCGAAATGACTCCCGAAGACGTTATCAAGTGCGTTACGGATTCAGGCCTCAGAGGCAGAGGCGGCGGCGGATTCCCCACCGGCAGAAAGTGGAGCTTTACCGCGAGCAACAAAGCGGACCAGAAATATGTTGTATGTAATGCCGACGAGGGCGACCCCGGCGCATTCATGGACAGATCCGTTCTTGAGGGCGACCCCCACTGTATCGTTGAAGCTATGACCATCTGCGGTTATGCCACAGGCGCAACCGAGGGTTATGTATATGTCCGCGCGGAGTATCCCATCGCGGTCAAGAGACTCGGCATAGCCATTGAGCAGGCCAAGGAATACGGCCTCCTCGGCGAAAACATTTTCGGCTCTGGCTTCAATTTCAACCTCCACATCAGACTCGGCGCCGGCGCGTTCGTATGCGGCGAAGAGACCGCTCTTATGACCTCAATCGAGGGTAACAGAGGCGAGCCCCGTCCCCGTCCTCCCTATCCCGCAGTAAAGGGTCTTTTCGGAAAACCCACCACCGAAAACAACGTTGAAACCTTTGCCAACATTCCCCAGATTATTCTCAAGGGCGCCGATTGGTTTGCTTCAATGGGCACAGAGAAATCAAAGGGCACAAAGGTATTTGCGCTCGGCGGCAAAATCACCAACACCGGCCTTGTTGAAATCCCGATGGGCACCACACTGCGCGAAATCATTGAAGATATCGGCGGCGGCGTTCCCAACGGCAAGAAATTCAAGGCGGCGCAGACCGGCGGAC
>JAEEGL010027464.1_pt1 | contig 16857 bp, 17 predicted proteins | sample 9134231 | NCBI WGS metagenome assembly JAEEGL01 (sample SAMN16246548, study PRJNA631951) | gut metagenome | biome: gut microbiome; feature: rumen; material: fiber-attached | host: Bos | place: Iran: Karaj | collected 2018-10
ATTGAACTTCTCGGCGATGGGCAGCAGGTGAGCAAGATCCTTGTCGGTGTTGGCGGCGTTGCCCACCAGCAGGAAACGACCCTCCTCAACGCGGTACAGGTAGGCGTCGTCCACGGCGCTGCCGTCCTCGGCGGGAATGATGCAGTACTGGGCGGTGTTCAGGTCCAGGGCCTCCACGTTGCTGCTGAGCACGTGCTGCAGGTAAGCGACGCGGTCAGGGCCGGCCACCAGCAGACGGCCCATGTGGGACACGTCGAACAGGGAGCAGAAGTGGCGGGTGTACAGGTGCTCGGCAACGATGCCGGTGGGGTACTGGACGGGCATTTCCCATCCGCCGAAGTCCACCATGGTGGCGCCTGCCGCCACGTGGACATCGTAGAGCTGGGTGCGTTTGAGTTCGCTCATTTGATTCCTTCCTTTCGCATTCGGGTTTTATGACCATTGATTTGCTGTGACAAAATAATAAAAAGAGGCAAAAAGACCCCTTACAGCCTTTTTGCCTCCGTCTCAGCCTGAGAGATTCCCGGGGATGCCTGCGCATCGCGTCCCGGTTGCCCCTTTGGTGTGCGTTCCGTAACGCGCACTTTCCGAAGTTTCGTCCGGATCCGATCCCCTTTGCCTGAGAGTTTTTGCATTCCCCTTCGGCGCCGCACGGCGTGCGGTCTCTCTCGGATCCATCAACCGACCTGTATTCGATTTTTGCGCCGTACAGCGGCAGCTTATGCGGCCAGAACCGCCCCGGCCCGACGGGGAAAGGATCCGGCACACAATATAAATCATAAGCGAACACAGTTTATCATTTGGATGTTTGCCTGTCAATCCCTCTTGCGCAGAAACATTCCCCTTTTTCTTCGGCCGCCTGCACAGGCGGGGATGGGGTCTTGCTTTTTTCTCACTTTTCGCTATACTGATAACGATCAATGCCCGCTGAGCCGTGGGGAGAGCGTGACAGAACAGCCGCCTCAGCGGATACAATCTGTGAAACGAGGAGAGCCGAACGATGATTCAGAAACAGCTGAAAGAATATTTTGCCGCCCACCGCCGGGAGATGGTGGCGGATATCTGCCGCCTGGTGCGCATAGACAGCGTGAAGGGAGAGCCCCAGCCCGGCATGCCCTTCGGCGCCGGTCCTGCCGCCGCTTTGGAGGAGGCTCTGACCATGGCCCGGGATATGGGCTTTGCCGTGAAGAACTGGGACGGCTACGTGGGCACCGTGGACTTTGGCCCCGGCCAGCGGCAGCTGGATATGCTGGCCCATCTGGACGTGGTGCCGGTGGGCAACGACTGGACGGTCACTGCCCCCTTCGTGCCGCTGGAAAAGGACGGCATGCTCTACGGCCGGGGCACGGCGGACGACAAGGGCCCGGCCGTGGCTGCCCTGTATGCCATGCGCGCCGTGAAGGACCTGGGGATCCCCCTGAACAAGAGCGTGCGGCTGATCCTGGGCACCGATGAGGAGAGCGGCAGCGCCGACATCGCCTATTACTATCAGCGTCAGACAGAGGCGCCTATGACCTTCTCTCCGGACGCGGATTTCCCCGTTATCAATATTGAGAAGGGTCGTGCCCACGGTGAGTTTTCCGCACAGTGGGAGGCAGGCAATGCTCTGCCCCGGCTGGTGAGCTTCCACAGCGGCACCCGGGCCAACGTGGTGCCCGGTCTGGCAGAGGCCGTGGTGGCGGGCATGAACCCGGAGATCATCCATTCCGCAGCCCAGCTGGTCACCGCCGAAACCGGGATCGCCTTTGACCTGACGGATGGAGCGAACGAGACGAGGATCACTGCCCACGGCGAGAGCGCACACGGCTCCACGCCCATGGACGGGAACAACGCCCTGACAGGCCTTCTGACCCTGCTGTGCCGTCTGCCCCTGGCCCCGGACGGCGCCACCGAGCGTGTCCATGCCCTGAACGAGCTGTTCCCCCACGGCGACTGGCGGGGCATTGCGGCGGGCGTGGACCGGCATGACGACCTCTCCGGCGACACCACCCTGGCTTGTACCGTACTCCATCTGGAGGACTGCAAGCTGCGGGGCGAGTTCGACGGCCGCACCGCCATCGGCGCCAATCAGGAGAACACCTGCGACGTGCTGATCGACGCCATGGCGGAGAGGGGCATGGAGCTGGTATGCCGCCACCGTCCGGAGCACCACGTTCCGGCGGATGCCCCCATTGTCACCGAGCTGCTGAAGTGCTACGAGCAGTACACGGGGCAGAAAGGAAAGCCCTTGGCCATCGGCGGCGGCACCTACGTGCACAATCTGAAAAACGGCGTGGCCTTCGGCTGCACCATGCCGGGGGTGGACAACCGACTTCACGGCGCCGACGAGTTCGCCATTGTGGACGACCTGATCCTCAGCGCCCAGATGTTTGCCCAGGCCATCGCGGACCTGTGCGGATAAGGAGGACAACATGAAGGAGCTTCCCATCGACGCTTTTGCCCAGTTTGACAAGAAATGGGCGCTGGTCTGCGCCGGCACCATGGAGCGCCACAACGCCATGACCATCAGCTGGGGCGGCCTGGGCACCCTGTGGAGCCGCCCGGTGGCCACGGTGTACGTCAAGCCCGTGCGCTACACGTATCAGTTCCTGGAGGAGAACGAGTATTTCACCGTCAGCTTCTACCCGGAGAGCTGCCGCAAGGCGCTGGCTGTCATGGGCAGCGTGTCCGGGCGGGACTGCGACAAGGACGCCGCCGCCGGCTTGACGCCGATTCCCGCCGGGCAGAGCATCACCTACGCCCAGGCGGAGGTGACGCTGCTGTGCAAAAAGATCTACCGGCAGGATCTGGACCTCGAGCAGATTCCCGCCGACGCCGCAAAGACCTATTATCAGACGGAGGCGCCTCACCGCATGTATATCGGCGAGGTCATCGATGTGATTCTGCCGGAGCAATAACCGACAAACCCGTTGTGCCGCAAGGCACAGCGGGTTTTTATTTTTCTCTTGCGTTTTGCGGGAGAATATTGTATAATACGCCCCGGCTTGAAAACTGAATAGCGAGTCAGAGTTTTCTTGCGAAAACCGGGCGCGTTTGCGCCGCACATTGACCTCGTGAGGTGAACGATGACTCAGTCGAAGTGCACGGATTGGCGAGCAGATTTTCTGGCTGGCGAAGCCGAAAAAACGCAGGAATACTTTGTGTATTTCAAGATTTTTCGGCAAAGTCAGGCGGGGAATATGCCGTCAAGGCGTGTGCGACGATTGAATCAGCGTTTACCCCGGGCAGTGATGAAAGGAGAAACCGATGAAAAAGAAGATTTTGGCAGTGATCCTTGTTCTGGGGATGCTCACGGCTCTGCTGGCCGGTTGCGGCGGCAAGAGCGAGACCCCGGAGAAGCGGGCGGAAGCCAACGCCATCACCATTGGCATCGCCCAGGACCTTGACGACAGTCTTGACCCCCATGTGGCTGTGGCGGCAGGAACCAAAGAAGTCATGTTCAACGTATTTGAAGGGCTTGTCAAGCCCACTTCCGATGGCAACCTCGTTCCTGCAGTCGCCTCCGATGTCAGCGTGGAGGACGGCGGTCTGACCTACGTGTTCACACTGCGTCAGGGCGTCAAGTTCCACAACGGCAAGACGGTGGAGATGCAGGACGTTTTGTTTTCTATCCGCCGCTGCGCCGGCATGCTGGATGACGGCAGCGAGCCTCTCATGCCCGCCCTGACCGTGATCTCCGACATTCAGGGCGAGGGCGACAAGCTCACCATCACCCTGTCCGAACCCAATCTGGAGTTCCTGGCCTACATGACCCTGGCCATCCTGCCGGCGGACTATGACCAGCAGGCCACCGCCCCTGTGGGCACCGGCCCGTTCAAGTTCGTTTCCCGCACGGCCCAGGACAGCGTGGTGCTGGAGCGGTTCGATGACTACTGGGGTACCCCTGCCAAGCTGAACATGGTCACCTTCAAGATCATTGAGGAGGACTCCGGCCTGGTGCGCGGCCTGCAGAGCGGCGCGCTGGATCTGGTTTCCCACATGACTTCCACCCAGATCTCCCAGCTGGACAAGAACGCTTTCCACGTGGAGGAGGGCAGCATGAATCTGGTGCAGGCCCTGTACCTGAACAACTCCGCGCCTCCCTTTGACAACGTTCTCGTCCGCCAGGCCCTGTGCTACGCCATTGACAAGCAGGGCATCATCGACATGGCCTTCGACGGCTACGGCATCCCTCTGGGCACCTCCATGTTCCCCTCCTTTGCCAAGTACTATGATGACAGCCTGACGGACTTTTACCCCCACGACGTGGTCAAGGCAAAGGAGCTGCTGCGCCAGGCGGGTTATCCCGACGGCTTTGAGATGACCATCACCGTGCCCTCCAACTACCAGCCCCACGTGGACACCGCCCAGGTGATCGTGGAGCAGCTCAAAGAGGTGGGCGTCACCGCCACCATCGTGCCTGTGGAGTGGAGCAGCTGGCTCAGCGATGTGTACGGCAAGAGCGAATTCCAGAGCACCATCACCGGCCTCACCAGCGACAACATGACCGCCCGCAAGCTGCTGGAGCGGTTCAACACCCAGGCCGGCAACAACTTCACCAAGTATGACAGCGCTGAGTACGACGCCCTGTTTGCCAAGGCAATCTCCGCCGCAGACGACGCCGAGCAGACCGCCATCTACCGCCAGATGGAGCGTCAGCTCACCGAGAACGCCGCCAACGTGTATATCCAGGACATGGCGGATCTGGTGGTCGTCCGCAACGGCGTACAGGGCCTGACCTTCTATCCCCTGTACGTGCTGGACGTCTCCACCCTGTATTGGGATAAGTAAACAGAGAACCACAAGGGCAGAGGGGCTTTGCCCCCTCTGCCCTTGGCTTGTCAGATGTCACCGTATAAGCATTGTTCCGAGAGGAGAACACTCCCGTGAAATACGCACTCAAACGAATATTCATGCTGGTGCTCACCATGGTCATCGTGTCGTTTCTGACATTCCTGGCCTTTGAGCTGATCTCCGGCGATCCGGCGGAGGCCATGCTGGGCACGGAAGCCACCCCGGAGCGGCTGGCCGCCCTGCGGGAAGAACTGGGGCTTAATCGCCCCTTCCTGGTCCGATACGCCAGCTGGCTGGCCGGCTTCGTCTCCGGCGATCTGGGCGTTTCCCTGCGTTATCGCCAGCCGGTATGGGATCTCATTGCCCCCAAGCTGGAGATCACCCTGTGTCTGTGCCTGGCGAGCTTCGTGCTCATTACCGCCGTATCCATCCCCCTGGCCATCTGGTCCTACCGGTGGACCGGCACCGTTTTTGAGGCGGTGCGCACGGCCTTCAACCAGCTTTGCATGGCGGTACCGCCGTTCTTTACCGGCATTCTGATGACCTACCTCTTCGGTATCGTGCTGCGGCTGTTCGTGCCCGGCGATTTTCCCGACCTCCATACCCGATTCGGTGAAGCAATGGTGCATCTGTTTTTTGCGGCGGTCTGCCTGGGGATCCCCCGCACGGCCATGACCGTGCGCATGATGCGCAGCACCGTCATCAGCGAGATGCAGAAGGCCTACGTCCGCACCGCCATCTCCCGGGGCAACGACCGCCACGCCGTGCTGACGCGCCACGTGCTGAAAAACTCCCTGACCTCCGCCATCACCTTCCTGGGCCAGACCATGGCGGAGCTCATCGGCGGCAGCGTGGTGGTGGAGCAGGTCTTCGGCATCCCCGGTCTGGGGCGGCTGCTGGTCTATTCCATCTCCACCCGTGACTATCCGGTGGTGCAGACCGTGGTGGTGATCCTGGCCTTTTGGGTGGTGCTGGCCGGCACGCTGGCCGATCTCATCAACCAGCGGGTCGATCCGCGGCTGCGGCTGGGAGGTGCGGCATGAAAAAGAAGACGATCAACGGCTATCTGCTGGTGGGCCTTATCATCACCGGCGTGCTGCTGCTGATGGCGCTGGTGGGCACGTTTTATACCCCCTTCGATCCCAACGCCATGAGCGGAGCGGAGAAATTCCAGGCTCCGACACTCACCCACATTTTCGGCACCGACAACTTCGGCCGGGACATCTTCAGCCGCGTCGTCAAGGGCAGCGGCACCACCATGGCCATCGCCCTGGCCACCGTGGCCATCGGCGCGGTCCTGGGTACCCTCATCGGCGCGGTCACCGGCTACTTCGGCGGCGTTGTGGACGAGGCCCTTATGCGGCTCAACGACGCTCTCACCGCCTTTCCCAGCATCCTGCTGGCGCTGCTGGTCATCAGTATCGTGGGGCCGGGCAACAAGTACAACGTGGTGCTGGCCCTGGGCATCGTGTTTATCCCCAGCTTTGCCCGTGTCACCCGCACGGCTTTTGCCGGTCTGCGGGACGTGAACTACATCACCAGCGCCCGGCTCATGGGCGCGAAAAGCGGGCGCATCATGCTGCTGCACATGCTGCCCAATACGGCGCGGGTACTGCTGCCCGCCATCACCATCGGATTCAACAACGCTGTCCTGGCGGAGGCCAGCATGAGCTTTCTGGGCATCGGCGTCACCCCGCCGGATGCGTCCCTGGGCTATCTCCTCTCGGAGGCGCAGGACAAACTCTCTCGCGCGCCGTGGTACGCCCTGTGCACCGGCGGCGTCATCGCGCTGCTGGTGTTCGGCGCTGGACTTATCGGCGAGGGACTGCAGAAGATGGACAGGGAGGTGGCGTGATGCTGGAGATCAGAGATCTTCACGTAAAATTCCACAACCGGGACCGGGAAGCGGTGGCCGGCATCTCCCTCACCATCGGAGACGGTGAGATCGTGGGCCTGGTGGGGGAGAGCGGCAGCGGCAAGAGCGTTACCGCCATGAGCATTGCCGGTCTGCTGCCCCGCAAACAGTGCGATCTGTCCGGCGATATCCTGCTGGACGGGGAGGATCTGCTTCACGCGCCACGCAGCGCCCTGCGCCAGATCCACGGCCGGAAAATCGGCGTGGTGTTTCAGGAGCCCATGAGCGCCATGGATCCATTGATGAAGGTGGGCGAGCAGGTGGGCGAGGTACTGCGGATCCACACCGATCTGGACAAAAATCAGCGCCGTGCCAGGGTGCTGGAGGTGATGGAGGCCGTGGACCTGCACAACCCCGAGGAGGTCTACAACAAATACCCCCACGAGCTGTCCGGCGGCATGCTGCAGCGCGCCATGATCGCCGCCGCCATTGTCATTCAGCCTGCCCTTTTGCTGCTGGATGAGCCCACCACCGCACTGGACGTGACCATCCAGGCTCAGATCCTGGAGCTGCTGAAAAAACTGAACGCCGAGCAGGGGATCTCCATGCTCTTCATCTCCCACAATCTCAACGTGGTGCGCAAGCTGTGCCGCCGGGTGGCGGTGATGCAGCGGGGCGTGCTGGTGGAGGAGGGCAGCACGGATCGGGTGTTCTTCGATCCGCAGCACCCCTACACCAAGCGCCTCATCGATGCCATTCCCACCCGCCACGGAAAGGAGACCGTATGAGCCAGCAACCCGTATTGGAAGTGCGGCACGTCACCGGCGGCTATCACACGCCGTCTCTGTTCGGCCGCGGCAAAAACAACTATCACGAGGTGCTCCATGACGTGGATTTCACCGTCTATCACGGGGAGATCCTGGGGCTGGTGGGGGAGAGCGGCACCGGCAAATCCACCCTGGCCCGGATGATCCTGGGTCTGGTGAAGCCGGAGCAGGGGGAAATCATCCACCATACGCCCCGGCCGCAGATCATTTTCCAGGATCCTTACAGCGCCCTGAACCCCGCCTACACCGTGGAGTGGAGCCTGGAGGAGCCGCTGCGGATCTACGGCAAATACGACGCCGCCGAGCGCAAGCGCCGCGTCCGGGACATGCTGGAGCGGGTGGAGCTGCCGGAGGAGTGCCTCAAGGCCAAACCAGACGAGCTGTCCGGCGGCCAGCGTCAGCGCGTCAGCATCGCTGCCGCCCTGATTCGCCGCCCCCGCTTTCTCATCGCCGATGAGCCGGTTTCCGCGCTGGACGTGACCATCCAGGCCCAGATCCTGCGGCTCATGCGCAATCTCCGCCAGGAGCTGGATCTGAGCTACCTGTTCATCTCCCATGACCTGAATGTGGTGTATCAGCTCTGTGACCGGGTGCTGGTGATGAAGGCCGGGCGCATCGTGGAGCAGGGCACCATAGATCAGGTTTTCAACCATCCGCAGGAGGAGTATACCAAAAAACTCCTTGCTGCCGCGGAGTAAGAAAGGAGCCCGCCGTGACCATTCGCTATATCGCGGATATGCACTTTGACCACAAGGACATCATCGCCTACGACAACCGCCCCTTTGACTCCGTCGAAGAGATGAACGAGGAAATGATCCAAAAATGGAACGGAGTGGTGGGCCCGGATGACCTCACCTATATTCTGGGTGATTTCTGCACCGGGGACGAATCCCGCTGGCGGCAGCATCTGACACGGCTCAACGGCCGTAAGGTGCTGATCCGCGGCAACCATGACGATCCCGGGGCAGTGGAGGCAGTCCGGGATCTGCTGGAGGACGCGGCGGACTACCGGGAGATCGAGGACGGCGGCCGCCGTGTGGTGCTGTGCCACTACCCCATCCCCGCCTTTCGAGATCACTACATGGGCTGGTTCCACCTCTACGGCCACGTGCACACCGCCTTTGAATGGAACATCGCGGAAAACGCCAAACGGCTGGTGAAAAATCTGTATCTCCGCGACGATGTCTGCCGGATGGCCAACGTGGGCACCATGGTATCCTACATGGACTACACGCCCCGAACCCTGGACGAGCTGGCGTCCCAACTGTAAAGAAATGCCCCGTATCCCTTGACCTTTCAGGGATGCGGGGCTATAATATTTTTACAATGGTTTAATATGGTGTTTTTTCATCAGGGAGGTAATTATGGAAGCATATGAGAGACTGATCCGCTATATTGGATTCGACACCGTCAGCGATGAGGAGAGCGAAACCACGCCCTCCACCGCCAAGCAGTTTGACCTGGCCCGTGAGCTGGAGCGTGAGATGCGGGAGATGGGCCTGCAGGACGTGTATCTGGACGACCATGCCTACGTCTACGGCAAGCTGCCCGCCACACCCGGCTATGAGGGCAAGACTCCCATCGGTTTCATCGCCCACCTGGACACGGTGACCACAGGCAAGAACGGCCCCGCGGCCTATCAGATCGTGCCCGACTACGACGGCGGCGCGGTGGCGCTGGGCGACAGCGGAAACAGCCTGACGCCGGAGATGTTCCCCCATTTGAAGAATATGGTGGGCGAGACCCTCATCACCACTGACGGCACCATGGTGCTGGGCGCCGACGACAAGGCGGGCATCGCCGAGACGCTGACCATGTGCGAGCATCTGCTCCGGGGCGACCGCCCTCACGGCCCCATCAGCGTCTGCTTTACCCCCGACGAGGAGATCGGCCACGGCGCGGCACTGCTGGATCTGGAGCGGTTCGACGCCAAGCTGGGATATACGGTAGATGGCTCCGCCGTCAACGAGGTGGAGAGTGAGACCTTCAACGCCGCCGCCGCCAAGTGGGAGATCACGGGCGTGTCCGTCCATCCCGGCAGCGCCAAGGACGTGATGATCAATGCCGCCCGCGTGGCCACGGAGATCGACCATATGGTGCCCGGCAACGAGCGTCCCCGTGACACCGAGGGCCGCCAGGGCTTCTATCATCTGACGGACATGAGCGGCGACGTGTCCCACGCCAAGCTGCAGTACATCATCCGCGACCACGACGCCGGGATGTTTGAAAAGCGCAAGCAGGTCATGCGTGATATTGAGAAGGCCATCAACGAGCGCTACGGTGCGGGGACAGCCAGGCTGACCCTCGTTGACCAGTACCGCAATATGGCCGAGATCATCGCGCAGCATCCGGAGACGGTGGAGGCGGCCTTTGACGCCATCCGCAGCATCGGCCTCCAGCCGGTGAGCAACCCCATCCGCGGCGGTACCGACGGCGCCCAGCTCTCCTTCCGCGGCCTGCCCTGCCCCAACCTGGGTACCGGCGGCGACAGCTTCCACGGCCCCTATGAGCACATCTCCGTCCAGCAGATGGACAAGGCGGTGCAGGTGCTGGAGGCTGTGGTGGACTGGTTCGCTGCCCGGTGAGGACTGCGAAACTGTTACTGATTGTTGCTTTTATTTCCAACTGTTTTGTACTATAATATGTATTTGTCCGGCCGGTCCGGACGATTCGAGAAAAGGATGGGATAACATGAAAAGAGCGATTTCCCTGCTGCTGACTCTGCTGTTGGTGCTGGCCCTGGTTGGCTGCGGCGGCGCCAAGACAAAGGACGTGGATGTAGCCGCCCTTGCCGCTGAGCTGGCTGAAAAGGTGAAATTTGAATCCAATGAGATGAGAAAACTGTCAGCCGATGATCTGACCAATTACATGGAGGTGCCTGAGGGCGCCAAGGTGGCCTTCTATATGGGTGAGGGCATGACCATGGAGGAGATCATCGCCGTTCAGTGCGCCAACGAGAAGGACGCCGCTGCGTTGAAGACCGCTATGGAGACGCTGCTGGCCAACCAGATCGACTCGGCGCGGCCCTATAAACCCGAGTCCGTGCCCCGCCTGGAAAACCCTGCTCTGATCCAGAAGGGCGCCTGCGTCGTTCTCTGTGTCACCGATGACGTGGACACGGCTGAACAGATCATCAAGGGGTATTTGGGATGAACAGCAGATACCATGGCCGCCGCCGGCAGCGCCAACGCGGCGTCAATCCCCTGTTGGTGGGGTTGTGCGTAGCGCTGGTGGCCGTCATCCTTCTGGTCGTCAACATCATTGCCGGCCATAACAGGAAGCCCCAGCCGGATCCCGGAGAACCTTCCGGCCCGGTGGAGCCTGTGGATCCCACAACGCCCGATGATCCCGCCAATCCCGATACCCCGGATAATCCCGATACCCCGGATAATCCGGACACCCCGGATAATCCGGACACCCCGGATGATCCCGTGGAGCCGGACGGTTATGAGCGCATCGAGATCAACGGTGACCAGCACCAGTATAATGCGGTGTACCGTATCGGCGACACCGGCTTTGAGATGTATACCTATGTCCCCGAAACGGCGCAGAAATATGCCAATGCGGTGAATACCGCGGCGGATAAGCTGCAGGGAACAGCCGGCGTCTACGCCATCACCGTGCCGCTGTCCTCCGGCATCACCATGCCGGACGATCTGCTGGGCACCAGCCTCTTCGGCGATCAGAAAGCAGCGGAGTCCAAAGTGGTCTCCATGCTGGATAACAGCGTCAAGGCGGTGCCGCTGTATGACGCTCTGATGCGCCACCGTACCGAGTACGTCTATTATCGCACCGACCACCACTGGACGGGGTTGGGCGCTTACTACGCCTACCGCGCTTTCTGCCAGACAAAGGGGATCACCCCCCATGAGCTGACAGACTATAAGACCGAGGATTACACGGGATTCCTGGGTGAGTTCTATAGCAGTACCGAGAGCTCGGAACTGGGGGCCAACCCTGACACGGTGACGGCGTATTTTCCCATCGCCAATCCGCCCATGACGGTCACCAATCAAAAGGGCATTACGGAGACCTATCCAAGCGTCATCTGCAATGAATCCACGGCACCGGCAGCCTACAAGTACGGCGCCTATATCTACGGCGACAACCCGTATACCGTCATCACCAATCCTGATGTGAATGATGAATCCACCTGTGTGGTCATCAAGGAGTCCTTCGGCAACGCCTTTGTGCCCTTCCTGGTGGACCACTACCACACAGTCTACGTGCTGGACTACCGCTATTGGGGCGGCGATCTGCAGACCTTTGTCCGGGAGAACGGCGTAGAGGACGTGGTGTTTATCAACAATCTGTCCGCCATCCGCAACAGCTACCTCATGGGGAAGCTGCAGAGCATGGTCGGCTGAATACTTTTCCGGAAATGGGACAGAGCCCCCTCTGCCCCATTTCTGTATGAATTGCGAAAGGAATCCCCCTATATGGTTTTTTCCAGTACTGTATTCCTGCTGCTGTTCCTTCCATTGGTGGTGTTGGGGTACTATATCTGCCCGCGCAAAGGCCGCAACGTCGTGCTGCTGCTGGCCAGCCTGCTGTTTTATGGCTGGGGCGAGCCGAAATACATCTTGATTATGCTTTTCTCCACGGTGTTCGACTACTGCAACGGTCTGGGCATCAGCCATTTCCGCAGCCGTGGAAAAGAGCGTGGCGCAAAGGCCGTGCTGATCCTGTCGGTCCTGGGCAATCTGGGCATCCTCTTCTTTTTTAAGTACACGGATTTTGCCATCGACAACATCAACAGCCTGCTCAGCCAGGGCATCCCCGCCCTGGGACTGGCATTGCCCATCGGCATCTCGTTCTACACCTTCCAGACCATGTCCTATACCATCGATGTGTACCGGAACCAGGTGGAGCCGCAGCGGAACATATTGGACTTTGCCGCCTACGTGACGCTGTTTCCCCAGCTGATCGCCGGACCCATCGTCCAGTATAAGACGGTGGCTCACCAGCTTCATGAGCGCCGGGAGAACTGGCTGGAGGTCAGCCGCGGCATGCAGCGGTTCGTCATCGGCCTGGGCAAAAAGGTACTCATCGCCAATCAGATGGGCGCCGTGTGGGAGACTGTCTCCGCCATGCAGCACCCCGCCGCGCTGACCGCCTGGCTGGGTGCCATTGCCTTTACGTTCCAGATCTACTTCGACTTCTCCGGGTACTCCGACATGGCCATCGGCCTGGGACACCTGTTTGGCTTCACGTTTCTGGAGAACTTCCGCTATCCCTACGAGTCCCGCAGCGTCACCGAATTCTGGCGCCGCTGGCACATCAGTTTGGGTACCTGGTTCCGGGAGTACGTGTATATCCCCCTGGGCGGCAACCGCAAGGGGGTGGCCCGGCAGATCCTCAATCTGGCCATCGTCTGGTTTCTCACCGGCCTTTGGCACGGCGCCAGCTGGAACTTCGTGCTGTGGGGCGTCTATTACGCCGTGCTGCTGATTCTGGAGAAGACGTTCCTGCTGCGCTGGCTGGACAAAGCGCCGCGGTTCGTGGGCCACGTTTACACCTGCCTGTGCTTCGTCATGGGCTGGGTGCTGTTTGCCATTACCGATTTCAACCAGCTGGGCAGCTATGTGGCCAGCATGTTCACCGGCCGCTTTTCCGATGGCGCCACGTGGTATCTGCTGCGCTCCAACGGCGTGCTGCTGATGCTGGCGGTCGTGGGCTGCACCATGTTCCCCGTCAAGGCGTGGAACAAGCTCTCCGGCCGTGTATCCGACCGGGCGGCAGTGGCGCTGCGCACCGTGGGCGTCACGGTGATTCTGCTGCTGAGCATCGCCTTCCTGGTGGGCGACAGCTATAATCCGTTCCTGTATTTCCGGTTTTAAAGGAGGGGTGACACGATGAAAAGAGAATTGCCGCCCCTGATCGCCGTGGCCGTGATCCTGCTGGGACTGTCACTGGCAACTCTGCTGCTGCCGGACCGGGACTTTTCCCCCAACGAAAACCGCTATCTTCAGCAGGCGCCTCGTCTGACGGCGGACCGCGTCCTCTCCGGCAAATTTACGGAGGAGGCGGAGAAATACGAGAGCGATCAGATCGCCCTGCGGGACGTGTGGATGGGTGCGGCGTCTTTCTTGCAGCGCCTGGCGGGAAAACAGGATATCGGCGGCGTCTATCTGGGCCGGAACGGGTACTACTTTGCCCGGCTGACGGAGGACGAGTTCCCTCAAAGCCAGTATGAAAAGAATCTCCGGACGGTGGACGCGTTTTTCGACGCCCACGATGATGTGGACTGTCGCGTTCTGATGGCCCCGTCTCCGGCGGCTGTGCTGCCGGACCTGCTGCCGGCCAACGCACTCATATATGATGCTGCGCTGCGCCATGAGCAGTTGACTCAGGCAGTGGGTGGGGACAGGGTGATCGACGTGAAGGACGATCTGGCCGCTCTGGAGCAGCCCTACTACCGAACCGACCATCACTGGACCACCGAGGGCGCACGCGCCGCCTATGTGGTCTGGTGTGCCGCCACGGGTCACACCATTCGGGAAATGCCTCTGACGGCTGCAACGGACAGCTTCCGGGGCACACTTTACTCCAAGGTCCTGCTGCCGGACAGCGCCTATGACAGCATCTCCCTGGCGGAGGGCGTCCGCGTCCGATCCGTAGACTGCGACGGCACGGTGACGGACTCCCTCTATGACCGCAGCAAGCTGGCCGAGAAGGACAAGTATGCCGTGTTCTTCGGCGGCAACTGGTCCAGAGTGACCGTGAAAACAGGTGTGGAAAACGGCAAAACGCTGCTGATGGTAAAGGACTCCTTTGCCAACTCCTTCGTGCCGTTTCTGACAGAGGATTATGAGACCATTATCATGCTGGACCTGCGCTTCTTCGCGGAGTCGGTGGAGGAGCTGATGGCGGAGGAGAATGTCACCGACGTGCTGGTGCTCTACGAGCTGAGCAATTTCGCCTCTGACCGGAATCTCTTCAAGCTGGAGCCGCAGCGGTAAGGGCTTGCAACGCCCGGCCCGATATGCTATATTGAAAAAAACGCACAAGGAGGGCCAGCCAATGGAGCGCATCAGCAAGGAGAACTACTATCTGGACATCGCCCAAACGGTGCTGGAGCGAGCCACCTGCCTGCGGCGGGTGTACGGCGCCATCATCGTGAAAAACGACGAGATCATCTCCACCGGCTATAACGGCGCGCCCCGGGGCCGCCGCAACTGCGTGGATATGGGCTACTGCACCCGGGAGGCCATGGCGGTGCCCCGCGGGGAGCGGTACGAGCTGTGCCGCAGCGTCCACGCCGAGGCCAACGCCATCATCTCCGCCGCCCGGCGTGACATGGTGGGCGCTACCCTCTATCTGGTGGGCCGCAACGCCCAGACCGGCGAACTGCTCAGTGACGCCACCAGCTGCTCCATGTGCCGCCGCACGGTGATCAACGCAGGCATTGCCCATGTGGTGATCCGCCGCACTCCCACTGAGTACGAGGTGGTGGACGTGCAGGATTGGGTCAGGGAGGACGATCTGCCGGAGCTGCCCGGATAATGACAAAAAAGGCCGGACCCTTATGGGCCCGGCCTTTACTTCTATAAAATGATTGGTATCGGAATCCATTACCGCGCCTGGAACAAAGCCAGCAGGTCGGCGGTTGTGTCCTCATAAAAGGTGGCGGCGGTGATCAAGAAGATGTAAGAGCCGCTCTTGACAAGGACCATGGTCTCGTGGAGGGGGACCTCCTGCACCTCACCGGACAGCTTCAGGGCGACGTGCTCCTGTCCGGCAAACTCCACGGTGTCCTTTTCGATGCCGTCCACCCTGATACCGGCTGCGGCCAGCGTCTCGGGGAGCTGCTTGAGGTTGGTGTCGGCATAGGAATCCTCTGTCACCAGGGCGCTGCCCATCAGGTTCAGCTTCTGGATGGTGATGTTGAGAGATGCGCCGTCATACCTCAGGGCGTAGAAATCATACACCACGCTGCCATTTTCCAGACGCTCCTTTATTTCCTCATTGTCAAAGGTGTCCGCCACCATGCCGCTCATTTCGGCGATCTGCTCCTCATCGGCGATTTCCCAGGTGTCGTTCAGCGGCAGAACAACGTTCAGGGAGTCGCTGGAATACGTATTGCCCTCCACGGTGCCGCGCTGCAGCTGGGTCTGTTCCTCCTGTTTGCCGCAGGCCGCCAGACTCAGGATCATGGCCATGACCAGCAGCAGCGGTGCGATCTTTTTCCACATGGTAGGATCTCCTCTCCTGTTTGTATTGATGGAATGCTCAGGGGTATAGAAGTCATCAATATATTTACTATATCAAATAGACAACAAATCGTCAACCGGAGTGACAGACAAAAAAATCCCGCTGTCTGAGACAGCGGGATTTTGGTTGGTGCCAATTACTCGGTCACGAAAGGCAGCAGGGCGATCTGACGGGCGCGCTTGATGGCCTCGGTCAGCTGGCGCTGGTGCATGGCGCAGGTGCCGGTGGTGCGGCGGGGCAGGATCTTGGAGCGCTCGCTGATGAAGCGGCGCAGCTTGGCAGCATCCTTGTAATCGATGTGCTCGACCTTGTCCACGCAGAACTGGCATACCTTTTTGCGCTTGCGGGTGTTGGCGCGGGGGGCTCTATTTTCGCGTTCCATAGCCATGGAAGTTTCCTCCTTCTACGAATTATTGTGTCAGAACGGCAGCTCGCCGTCCTCCTCGTCGATCTCGGCGAAATCGGAAGCGCCGCCAACAGGGGCGGAGTAACCGCCGGCGGGGCCGTTGTAAGCGGGAGCGGAGTAACCGCCGAAGCTGTCGCCCCGGTCGGCGCCGTCGCGCTTGCTGTCGCCGAAATAGACATTGTCCGCAACGACCTCGATGGCCGTGCGCTTGTTCCCATCCTTGTCGGTCCAGTCGCGGCTCTGCAGCCGGCCCTCCACGATGGCCATACGGCCCTTGGTGAAGAACTTGGACACAAACTCTGCGGTCTGGCGCCAGGCGACCACGTCGATCCAATCCGTGCTCTTTTCGCCGTTCTGGGACTTGAAATCCCGGTCACAGGCGATGCGGAAAGAGGTCACCGCGATGCCGCTCTGCGTCCTGCGCAGTTCGGGGTCACGGGCCAGACGGCCCATGATGACGATTCTGTTCAGCATGTGATTGCCTCCCTTACTCGCCCTTGCAGACGATCATGGAACGCATAATGCCCTCGGTAATGCCGAGAATACGATCCAGCTCCTTGGGGAACTCGGGACCGCTGGTGAAGGACATCAGAACATAGTGTCCCTCGGTCTTGTAGTCGATGGCGTAGGCCAGCTTGCGCGTGCCCCACTCGTCTACGACCACGTTGGTACCGTTCTGCTCAGCCAGAGCCTGGAACTTTGCCACGGTAGCGGCAATAGCCTCCTCACCCTGTGCAGGGTCGATGATGTAAACGACCTCATAGTTGGCAGAAATCTTAGCC
>JAEEGL011530710.1_pt1 | contig 16857 bp, 12 predicted proteins | sample 9134231 | NCBI WGS metagenome assembly JAEEGL01 (sample SAMN16246548, study PRJNA631951) | gut metagenome | biome: gut microbiome; feature: rumen; material: fiber-attached | host: Bos | place: Iran: Karaj | collected 2018-10
TGGGCGGTATCTACACCGTAATCCGCTCAAAAATACCTGCCATTGTAAACAAATGGAACAGAGATAATTACATACTTCTCGGACCTTATTTCGAAGACCAGGCCTCGCCTGCGTTCGACCCCATTGAGGATCTTTCCGACCCTGTGGGTTTCGCCGTTCACACTATGCGCGAAAGCGGTTTCGAGGTGCATTATGGTCACTGGCTCGTTACTGGTAAACCCAAAGTGATACTTTTTAACCCTTATACTATATTCAACCGTCTTGGCGACATAAAGTACAAGCTTTGGGCCGACCACTATATCTCTATCGACTACGACGACGACCTTACCAACAAGGTGCTTTCGTTTGGATATCAGGTTACTGAATTTTTCAGAATATTGGTTAACAGCGACTTGCAGCAGGCCAACATCATCGCTCATTTCCACGAATGGATGGCTGGTGTGCCTATTATGGACATCCGAAAGGAGAATATGCCTATCAAGACTGTTTTTACCACTCACGCCACAATGCTCGGTCGCTATCTGGCTATGAACGACCATAGTTTCTACAACAATCTGCCGTTTTACAATTGGGAAGACGAGGCTAAGCACTTCAATATCTATCCGATAGTGGCATTGGAACGCGCCGCAGCTCATGGCAGCCACGTGTTCACCACTGTTAGCGAGATTACTGCTCAAGAATGTACTCACCTTTTGGGACGCACTCCCGACTTTATCCTTCCCAACGGCTTGAATATTGAGCGTTTTGAGGCTATGCACGAGTTCCAAAACCTCCACTTAGACTACAAAGAACAGATCAACGAGTTTGTTATGGGTCATTTCTTCCAGAGTTACTCCTTTAACTTGGATAAGACAATGTATTTCTTCTCGTCGGGACGTTTTGAGTATCAGAACAAGGGTTTCGACCTTACCTTGGAGGCACTTGCGCGACTCAATTATAAGATGAAATTAGAGAATATCGACGCTACTGTGGTATTTTTCTTAATAACTCGTCAGCCTACCTATTCGTTTAATGCCCAAGTACTTCATTCTAAGGCACTTTTGGAAGAAATTAAACGCAATACCGAAGAGATTGAACGCGACCTTGGCAAAAAACTTTTCTATTCCATTACTCAAAGCAATGGTTCGTTTAAATTGCCCAACCTCAACGAAATGATTGAGGAGCACGAAGAACTCAAACTCCGTCGTAATGTTAAAACTTGGAAGAGCAACAATCTTCCGCTTATCGTTACTCACAACCTCAAAAACGAGAACGACCCTGTTTTGAATTTCCTTCGTATGTCGAACCTTATCAACAACCGTGATGATAAAGTTAAGGTGGTTTACCATCCCGACTTTATCGATTCGGCAAACCCGCTGTTCCACATGGAGTACGGACAGTTTATCCGTGGATGCCACTTGGGAGTTTTCCCGTCGTATTACGAGCCGTGGGGCTACACTCCGCTGGAATGTATGGCGAGCGGTATTCCCTCAATCACAAGCGATTTGGCAGGATTTGGCTCGTACATCAAGGCAAAATTCGACGACTGCGAAAAAATGGGTCTTTATGTGGTTAACCGTAAGAATGTTAGCTACAACGATAGTGCTGAGCAGATGGCAAACATTATGCTGCGATTTGTAAAACTCAACCGTCGCGAACGTATCAGCATGCGAAACAATGTGGAGGAGAACTCAACTCACTTCGACTGGACCAATCTTGCTCAAAATTATTTCGACGCTTACGACGAAGTTATCAAAAGATAGATTTTTAGGTTATTTAAATGGTTTATTTAAAAGGCCTCTCGGTTTTCGGGAGGCTTTTTTATTATTCTATGCTAAAAATATCAGTTTCGGCATTCTTTTTTGTAAAAGATTTTTCGAGCAAACAATTATCGTCTAATAATGTGGCACTTATTGTGCTGCTCGGTAAGTCTTTGCCTTTAATGAGGTAACGATAATGGGTTGGGCAATAGATGGTATCTATATTTGTGAGACGTTCTGAAATATAACCTAAATATTTATTGCTTAGCATTTTATAATAAGAGTTGCTGCACATTATTGTATCGTTTGCCGAAATCATTTCTTTGATATAATTAATGGCTTTGATGTCGGTTTCGGTTTGATCGGTGTGCGATATGTATTCGCTCGACGTATTGTGATTTCGGGCGGCAAAAATTGCAAAAAATATTATTAAAATGTTGATTATTATATATTTATAAGCGTAAAAAATATTAATCGACGATAATAATGCTCCAGTAATTATTGCCAAAAGTGTTACCGATACAAGTAACGATAATTGTTGACTTTGAGCCAAAGATTCCGCTATAATGATAAGTATCATAAACACAGTGGTATAGATATAAGTTTTAACTTCGTATCCCTCAATTTGGTGTTGAACAATGGCGGCAATAAATGCAATTATCAAAATTAGCGAAAGAGCAAGTCGTTGCTGCAAAACAAATGTAAAATTGAGATTGATTACCAAATTGTCTACAAAATTGTCAAACGTAAAGTATTTTAACACTGATAGTTCGCCAAACAACATATAATTTACCGCCTCAGCTGTAGCCGATATTACAATTGGAATCAAAAAGAAAACAAGTGATTGTGATTTGTTTGGAGTGTTTCGTTTTATGAGAAATGAAATTAACAAGAAAAGGATAGCCAAAATACCTGATATATTGATATTTATAGCTAAAATAAGCCAAATGCACATAGTTCGGTATTTTTCGCGCAGAAAGCAATAAAACGCCGATAACAGCAGTATTGTGTTGATGATTTCGGGTTGAACTGTGGCAAATTGCGCCAAAAAGATATTCTGCACAATCATTAATGTAGCTGCAAAAATACCAGCTTGTTTGCCAAAAAAGAAGTTAACAAATTTAAAAACCACAAAAATTAAAATAATACCAATCACCGATGCTGCGATGCGAATAGCTGTATTATTGGTATCAAAAATACTGAATATCAAGTAGTAAAGCAACGCTGGAATATTCGGCAATTTGTGTGCAAACAATTGAAGTTCGCCATTGTTGTTAAAAATGTTCTCGCTCAAAAATTCAGTTTCGCTATACGAAAAAGGCATAACGAACATTTTAAACCTGAACGCAAAAATCAGATAAACACTTATAATCAGCGGAATATAAAATTCTAAGTTTCTAAATTTCTGCATTTTACGCGTTTTTTAATAGATTTTTGGCATCGGTGCCAATGTTGAATATCATATCTATTATGCTGAGGTTGGGCACAAACCCTTGTTTGTAATCAAACACCTGCGGGTATGGAGTTTCGTCGTAATAATATAGGTGAGGTTGTTGAGTTTTTTTGGGATGGATAATGTTGCGAAGGTCGGTGAAACTTTTATCGCCTTCGGGAATATAGTTTTGTGTGAATGAAATTGTAGTATTAATATTTAAAATGTTAAATATCAGCGAGTTGATTTCGTTGTTGAAATCAATCAGAAACTCAATTTTTTTGTGAAATAACGGTTCAAAATCGTCTTTGTAATATTCAAAAAAAGGCGATGAATTATAAGCCGAAACAATTGCATGCCAATGCTGACTTTGCCAATGCTCTGAGTAACTGATTTTTGTATCGCGGAGATAGTGTTTTGAGTTTCCTTTAATAATGGGGATACTCAGAGCCGAAGCACCGTTTGCACTTAGTATTACGCAGCGATTGCGAAAACTCTGTTTTGGAAAGTTTTCCCATTGCTCAATTGTTACCGATTGATTTTGCGAAATTGCTCTAAAATATTGTATGTTAGGTAGATATGCTGTACTTAAAAGAATTTCCGCCATAATTTTACTTTTGTTGTTGCAAATTTATAAAAAATAAATGAATATATACGGTTTCTTTATCAATTATTATTGTTAGTTTTGTGGTTGTAAAAATTATTTAGGAGGAATCTATAATGAAAAAAATCTTCAAAAAAATTGCAAAAATATTAGCTATCTTATTGATTGTAGTATTGGCTCTTATGATTATTATTCCGATGTTTTTTTCGGATAAGATTTTAAATTACGGATGCCAATTGGCTAAAGATTACATTAATGCTGATTTGTATGTTAAAGACTTGAATCTTAATTTGTTCAAGCATTTTCCCGATGCCACTATCCGCATTGATGATGTTTATTTAAAAGGTGTTGACGAGTTTGAAAAAGACACTCTCGCTAAGTTCGACCGTCTTGAAACTACTGTTAACCTAATGTCGCTGGTTGGAGGCAAAATCAAGGTTAAGCAGGTAATTCTTGATCGTCCGCAGTTTAATATTATTGTGCTCAAAAATGGGCATCCTAATTACGATATTGTTAAAACCGATTCTTCGGAAGTGGAAGAAGAGGTAGTGGATACTTTACCAACTTCGTCGTTTAAACTTGCTCTTAAAAAGTTTGAAATCAATGATATGCGTGTGTCTTACACTGATAGTATAACTGATGTTCACGCTATTATCGATTCTCTTAATTTTAAACTCAAAGGTGATTTGAGCGATAAGGAAACTATACTTTCTATGCTTATGGATATTGCAAAACTCAATGTCCGCATGGGTCCCATTATCTATATCAATGATGCTGTGGTGGATGTAAAATCCAACCTTGACGCCGATATGGAAAAGATGAAATTTGCGTTTAAAGAGAATGTTTTTAAAATCAATCAGCTTGCACTCAACCTTGATGGATGGATTGCAGTGCCAGATACAAATATCAGCATGGATTTAAAATTTGGTGCTGATAATACTGATTTTAAGAGTGTTTTGAGTATGATTCCAGCCGATTATGCTAAGGATCTTGAAGGCGTAAAAACCTCAGGTAAATTCTCGTTCGACGGTGGAGCTAAGGGTGATTTTAATGCGGTTTCGTTTCCCGAATTTTGGGTAAATCTCTTGGTTGATAATGCACGTTTTCAATATCCCGACCTTCCTAAATCAGTAGAAGACATTAATATAGATGTTAAAGTTAAATGTCCCGGCAACTTAGACAGCATTAATATCGATGCTAAAAAGGTTCATTTGAATATTGCTGAAAACCCGATTGATGCGCGTTTCTTGATTCAAACTTCGGCTAAGGATATTGATCTTGCAGGTGATGTTAATGCTTCGCTCGAACTTGCTTCGGTTGCCGATGTTGTTCCTTTAGAAGATATGACGCTTAAAGGTTTGGTTAAGGCTATCCTCAGTTTCGATGGTAAACTTTCGTACTTAGACGATGGTGCTTACGACAAATTTAATGCTAAGGGCGATATCAATCTTCAAAACTTCCGCACTGTTATGACCGACCTTCCGCCTATCGATATTTCTAAGGCTCATCTTATTATTTCTCCTAAAAAGGCTGACCTTGAGAACCTTAGTATGACTATGGGCAAAAGCGATTTTAATCTTAATGGCAAGATTGACAATATTTTCCATTATGTTTTTGCTGATAGCACTCTCAAAGCCGACTTTAATTTCAAGAGCAATTTAATTGATGTTAACGATATTTACTCTTACGACCATTCTGTGGTTGCAAGCGACGGTGTAACAGACACTTCGGCTATCGAAGCTCCCGAGATTCCTACTAATATCAATTTTTCACTTCATTCTACTATTGGTAAAATTCTTTACGATAGTCTCGTAATTAATAATCTTACTGGTTTGATTGGCTTGAAAAACGGAGCAGCTTATCTCAACGATCTTAAACTTAATACTTTGGGTGGAAAAGTTTTTGCTTCGGGTGTGTATAATGCTGCCGATATTAATCGTCCCGGATTAGATTTGCAATTAGATTTAAGTCAGGTGGATATTCAAACCACTGCCAAGACTTTCAATACTATAGAACATCTTGCTCCAATTGCAACCAAATGTCAAGGCAACGTTACTGCAAAAATCAATTTTTCGGGCTTTACCGACCGTTTTCTCAATCCTGATATGCCCACTATCAATGGCGATGGACGTTTGATTACTCAGCAAGTGGCTATCAAAGATGCCGAAATTTTTAAAATGATTGGTACTGTTACCAAAAACGACAAACTTTCTAATCCTGCTCTCAAAAATATCAATGTTGGTTTCACCATTGTTGATGGAAACGTAATTATCGACACCACAGCATTTAAACTCAACGATCAGGATGCTACATTTGGCGGAAAACTTGGTCTCGACCAATCGCTCAATTTTGATTTTGGTCTTACTCTCGTAGAATCTATGGCCAACGAACTTTTGGGTAAAGTGGCAGGCGGCGACCGTAGCGGCATGATTAAAGTTATAGCCACTATCGGCGGAACTGTTTTGAGTCCTAAAATTACAGGATTCCATACATCAGCCACCGATGTTATCAAAGAGGTGGTTCAAGAGAAGATTCAAGAAGCGAAAGAAAAACTCTCCGAAAATGCCAAGAAGTATATTGCCGAGGCTAAGAAAAAGGCTGATGAAGTAATTGCTGTTGCCAAACACACTCGCGACACGCTAATTGCTACAGCACAAAAAACTTGCGACAAACTTAAAGCCGAAGCCAAAGCAGCTTCCGACAAGGCAATTGCCGAAGCTTCAAAACAGGCTGACGAACTAATTGCCAAAGCTTCTAATCCGATAGCCAAAGCTGCTGCTCAACGTGCTGCCGACGAAGCTAAAAAGAAAGCTCAAGCCGAAGCCAACAAGGTGCTCAACGAAGCTTACGCTAAGGCCGACAAAGTGGTTTCTACTGCTAAAGAGCAGGGCGACAAGGTTGTTAACACTGCTGAACAGCAAGCCAATAAAATTAATCAAGAGGCTATGGCTAAAGCTGAGAGCATCAAGTAAGTAGATTTAAAATTTTTTCAATCGCCGGAGTCAAAACCCTCCGGCTTTTTTTTTCGTTATAATATGAAAACTCTATTGCTATGAAACACTTCTTATCAATATTATTAATGATTGTGATGTCGTTGGCTGCGGCGGCTCAAAAGCCGTGTCAATTGCCTAAGGTTAAGGGTCTTGACAAAAAATTCGACGATGCTCTTTATCTACTTTCTAATAATCAAGATATTGGTATAAAGTATCTTACCGAAATCACTATCGACTATCCTAAGTATTATCCTGCCACTCTTATTCTTGGCGAACATTATCTTAAAAAACAATTGGATGCGCAGTTGAGGTTTCAAACCGATCGTGCTTTAGAGTTTTCTAAATTGGCTCAGCATCATCTTTCGCTTTCGTTTGAGTATTGTCCTACTTTTGATAGCTGCAGGGCGTGCTTTTACCTTGGCGAATGTTATTACCTCGACCGCAAATTTGAACAGTCGGAACGGTTGTTCAATAATTTTTTAAATAGTGATAATTCAGCTCCTTCGTGCAGGTCGCGTGCTCAAAAGCGTCTTGATATGATTCATGAGTATTACGATATTATTAGTCACCCTGTTAAGTTTAATCCTCGCGAACTCCAAAAAATCAGCACTTCCGACGACGAGTATCTGCCTATGATTTCGCCCGATGGCGAATTGTTTCTTTTTACCCGCCGTCATATTAAGCGAAATGGCGAGTTTTCTGAGCAGATAGTTTTGAGCAAAAGAATTCCCTCAACCGACACAGTTGCCGAACTTTATACTGAGGGTGAGCCTTTGCCGTCTCCGTTTAATCAAGGTAAATTGCAGGGTGGAGCGTGTTTCACTGTTGATAATCGCATTTTGTATATAACTATTTGCGATCACGAGGATTGCGATATTTATTATTCTGCCAACGAAAATGGAATTTGGCAGCCGCTTATCAAATTGCCAAATACTGTTAACACTGATTTGTTTGATGGTCAGCCCACTGTTGACGCCACTGGCAATACCATTTATTTTTCGAGCAACCGTCCTGGTGGTTATGGCGGTTACGACCTTTATAAAATTGTTCGTAAGGCTGCCGACACTCTTTGGAGTACTCCAATAAATTTGGGTCCCACTATCAACACCGAATTTGACGAAAAAACTCCATTTATACACTCCGACAACAAGACGCTTTATTTTGCTTCTAACGGGCATGGCGGTCTCGGTGGTTTTGATATTTTTGTTAGCCGTTTAGACGAAATGTTTAGATTTTCAAAGCCGCAAAATATTGGTTTCCCGATTAATACCGAAGGCGACGAGGTGGCTTACGTGGTGAGTGCCGATGGTAAAAGAATATATTTTTCGTCGAAAACGCTAAGCGGCAAAGGCGGTTGGGATATTTATTGTTCCGACCTTCCTCCCGAGGCAAGCCCAAACCAAGTGCTGCTTATCAAGGGTAAGATTACCAACGAACAAGGCGAACCAGTGCCTAATGTAAGTGTAGAACTTACAGGACTTAAGACCTTTGAAACCGCTCACGATGAAACCAAGAAAAATGGAGAGTATGCAGTTTCTACTCAAGTGAACGAAGATCAGGAATATTTGCTAACTATCAAGAAAAAAGGCTTTTTCTACGATATGCAAGTTATTACGCCCGATTCTACTGAATACACGCCGCCCACTTACAAGGATATTCGTATCGAAAAGATACAAACTGGTGTGCCTATTGTGCTTGAAAATGTCAATTTTGAATTTAATTCGGCAAAGCTTTCTCCTTCGAGCGAAGCTGTTTTGCGTCAGCTTGCATTATTTTTAACCGAATATCCTCAGTATAACATTGAACTTAAAGGACATACTGATGCTGTTGGCAACAACGAGTTTAATATGATTCTCAGCGAAAAACGGTGTCGTACTGTTTATAATTATCTTTTGATGGTGGGCATTTCGCCATCGCGATTATCGTATCGAGCTTTGGGCAAAACTACTCCTATGGCTACCAACACCACATCCGAGGGTAGGGCGTTGAATAGGAGGGTGGAGTTTGTTCTCTCAGAATAATTTTATTTTACCACTGCTATTTTGCGGCGCAGTTTACCACTATCACCATTCAATTCTAAGATGTAAATACCCGATTTACATTGTGTTAGATATAGAGTAGTTTGCTGTGAATCAATATTTTGCTCCCCAATAATTTTTCCATTAGAGTTAAATAGGCGCAAGCGATTGTATGATAAAGAGCCGTTGATTTCGATTGTGATGAAATTGTTTGCCGGCAACGGAAATATGCTGACAAAGTCTGATTTAGGATTGCTGCTAACAGTTGTATCGAGTTTGCCAGTGGTGATAGAAAATTTTTGAACCTCAGTTTTTTGTTTGTATTTGGCTGTTATCACTATGTTGTCGATAGAATATTCGTTTGGCGAAATACCTGATATTTTGGCTGTTCCGTCTCCATTATCGTTGATAGTGAGCCACGATGGAAGCGTTGCCGTAATACTTGGGATATTATTTTGATTAATATACGAGCTGGGTGGAAATGTGATATTGTCTACCCACACTTTGTCGTTGTTTTCTGAGCCAACGCCATCTTTATAATACAACCATTTGAGAGTGTGTGAGCCTGCCTGAATGGGGATTCGAGCTTTGGTCCATGGTGTAACTCCTGCCCATTTTTGCTTTACTTCGCCATCAATAGCAAATTCCAAATGGTCAAAATAGGTGTCGGTAGGGGCGTAATAATCTTCGCAAGATGTTTTTACCCAAAAAGTTATGGTATCGTTTTGATAATTGTTGATGTCGATTTTAAAATACGTGTTGGCTTGGTCGGGTATCGTTGCGCTTTCAAAACAATATTTGCCAGAATAAGGATCTGAGGTGCTAATTACCCAAGGACGGCGAGAATTTACCGATAAGGTATTGGGTATTTCGCCTTCGTGTTCAAAATCTTCTGTTTGAGCGTTGGCTGTAATGTGGTGTGTGTATTCTTTTGGGTAGCCGTCGAAATTGAGCACCAATGTAAAGTCGATATTTTCTGATTTTTTGCAATTTTCGTTTAATGATATTTGGTAAGTGATGTCAACAGATAGCCCTGAACCGAATTTTTTTATGTATTTTTTTGGATTACTGATAGTTATATCTTTGTGAGCGCAAGTAAGAATGGCAGATGTGGAATCTATGTTGAGCTTGCCTGTGTTTTTTATGTTGTAGGTGAGTTCTGCAGTTTCGCCTGCCTCTAAAATGCCGTCGATTTTAGCTGCTGAGCTTGTGGTTAAGATGTATTCAAATGATTCGCCGTTTTCGAGGTGAGTGCTGTCTGCAATGGTGGACGTAATCAAAAATTCTTTTCCTTTATCGCTTATATTCTTATAGTTACAATCTATCATCGGTGTGATTACATCAATATTAGAAATCACGTAACTTTGTTCTTGATTATCGTTGAAAGTAATGTTTACTTTGAATTTTGCATTTGTGTTGTGAGGATAATCCTTTGCAAAAATAATTTTAAAGGCATTATCTATCGAAGCTGTTTTTTGTGGAGCAAGCAGCGGATATGGTTGCATCTCTTTTTTTATGGTGATGTGTGAATTATCGCACGAAATATTGATGTCGATATTGAGGGCGTTGTTTTCGTCTATCTCGTTGGTAGCCAAATTTTTAATATCAAACGAAAGATATGCCGAATCATTGAATGCGGGATGTTTGCTAAATCGGCACGAAGTAATGCCCACCATTGTTTTCTCTGCGCTGAAAATATTTATTTTTTCTATGTAAGTTGTTGTGTTTTGGGCTGTTATCACAAGAGTGGCTTCACCTTCGTGCAATTGGTTGGCTGCAAATTGCAGCATCGCGGTTCCATCATTATTTGCGTAGGCATTTGCTATCAAAACTCCATCTTGCGATAGCGCACAAAGTGCGTAGGGAACAGTTTCGATTGTTAGCATTTCGTTGCCAATGATAAGATTTTGCGGATAATACTCTACATTGTTGACCTCAGGTTTTTTGTAATGCACCACCATCGAAGGGTCGCCCATTAGGTTGAAACATTCCCAATAATATTTATATCCAACGCATCCGCTTTCGGTAACCGAAAGATTTCCGCGACTAACAATTTCACCCGCTGTAATATATTGATTATCAATATCCTGTTCGTTTATGTAAGTGTGATAAAGCGCATCTGCTGCACCGCTTTGCGAATCTTTGTAATTGTCAGTGATGTTGCCTCTAAAAGTGCTGCCAATCAGCCACATATAGTCGTATTCCCAAATTGTCTGGTTTGCTGCGCCAATATAACCTGCTGCGCCACCATTTTTTTTGCGGATAACAGATTCGGCAAAACAATATGGAGCATTGAATTTGCTTGTGTAACAGCAGTTTGCAATCCAAAAACCTGCCACGGAGTTTTCGGTGGACGAATTGATATCATCGTAGGTAATAAAAGGATTGTCCCAACTTGAAGGGTTTCCGTGACCGTGATAATAAAGTAATCCTACTCCTGTATTTATCTGATTTAAAATAGATTGCGCGGCACCAGAATTAAGACAGTCCATTTCTCCGTAACTTTCGCCGTAAGGGTAAAGTATTGATGTTATGCCGTTTTTGTTAGTGTAATTATTGTAGATATATTTTAAAGATGTATTGCTGTATATAGGTGCGTTGTCGGCATCCACACCCGAAATAAAAACCATTCGGTTAAGGAAGTCGGTGTTTTCGTAGTCGGTTGTCTCATATTTAATTATTTTGTCCACGATGTTTTCCATGGTTTCGGCATCGGTGGCACTTAGTCGGCCGTACATAATTTCGGGTAAGCAATCATCTGTAAAATCGCAATAATATAGGTCGGTTTGTTGCTCTTTTACAGTAACTATTTCGGGAAATTCCTGTCTTCCTTCCCACGATGGAATGATAGTTTCGTCGGCAGCAAAAAGCACATATTGCGGTGCGGCGTATCCCGAAGGAGGGTTGTCGTAAAAATCTTTGATATAGTTTTTTATATTATCGTTGTTGCTTGTAAAATCTTGAGTGGCGTATGCAATTTTTACATTATAACCCTGCATCGTTTTCCAAGTGGCAAATCTTTCGATACTTGTTTCAAATTTTGGGTGCGTTATAATGAGATAAGTGTTTGAATTACTTTTGATTACTTCGCCTTGCGATGATTTAAGCATTGATTTTTTATTATATATTTTTATATCTATGGAGTGGTAAATAACAAGTATATTTTTAACGGGATTATAGTTGAATGGTGTTATATCTAACCTAACCAAATGTCGATTTCGCATTGTGCCTATTGTGGTTAGTTGGATATCTACATTTGTGGCAAGCGAATCTTTTGAGTATGCGTTATCGTTGATTATTAGCGTTTTATTTTCGGCTTTGGAACTGTTTATTGTGGGTTTTTGTGCGGGTTTTAGTTTATAACCGTTTGATGTTTTGTTGAGGTCGATTATTGTAGAATCTTTTTTGTTGATTACAAATGTATAATCTCCCGATTTTTCAAATTCTAATATTTTATTATAATGTGGCAACATAGGTTCGCCTTTGCCAAGTGTGGGCGTTAAGATGGGGGAGGAGATTACGTTGTAAATGTCGTCTCCATTTATAAAATGCGATATTTCGATGTATGAAATACGAATTTGAACGTTTGCTGTGGTTGACGATTGTGATATTTCGGTGTTTTCGTCATTATTTAAAAGATTAATTTTCTGTGCTTTAGCTGATGCGCAGAGTATCACCGAGGCTATTATTAGTAGTAATTTGTTTTTCATTGTGTATTAGGTGTTTATTAGGTATTTTTGTATTTAAACGCATAAAAAAATTTTTGGTTGAATAAAAAAATCGGCGGGTGTTATCACAACAACCGCCGATACCTTTATAAAAAAGGAGGTGTATAAAAAAACGTGTGATTGTTTAGTCGAATGTTACGATGTTTTTAAGGTCATCGAGAGTTTTCTTAACTGCAGCAGCCGAAGCGTCGAGCAATGCTTTTTCTTCGCTGTTGAGGTTGAGTTCGATGATTTTTTCAACGCCATTAGCACCCAAAACAACAGGAACGCCGAGGTACATATCTTTGTATCCGTATTCGCCGTTGAGGTAAGCGCAAACGGGAACAACGCGTTTTTGGTTGCGAACGATAGCTTCAACCATGTAAGCTGCAGAAGTTCCGGGAGCGTACCAAGCTGATGTGCCGAGGAGGTTGGTGAGTTCGCCACCACCTTTTTTGGTGCGTTCGATGATAGCTTCGAGTTTGTCTTTAGCAACGAGGTCGGTAACAGGAATACCGCCTACAGTGGTGTAGCGTGGTAGGGGAACCATAGTGTCGCCGTGTCCGCCAAGGAGAAGACCTTGGATGTCGAGCGGAGTAACACCGATTTCGTCAGCAAGGAATGCTTTGTAGCGAGCGGTGTCGAGAGTTCCTGCCATACCAAACACTTTGTTAGAGAGTGTTTTTGCAGTTTTGTAAGCTACGTATGTCATAGCGTCCAAGGGGTTGGAAACAATGATGATGATTGCGTTGGGCGATGCCTCGATAGCTTTTTTGGTAACGTCTTTTACGATTCCTGCGTTGGTGCCGATAAGGTCTTCGCGGCTCATACCGGGTTTGCGGGGAATACCCGAAGTAATAACGATTACACCCGAACCGGCTGTTTTAGAATAGTCGTTGGTTGCACCGATGATTTTGTGGTTGAATCCTGCCAATGCAGAGGTTTGCCAAATATCCAATGCCTTGCCTTCTGCGAGGTTGGGTTTGATGTCGAGCAATACCACTTGGTTGGCCAAGTCTCTGCGGGCAATAGCGTCCGCACATGTTGCGCCTACGTTGCCGGCGCCTATTACTGTAATTTTTTCCATAATTGTGTTATGTATAAATTTAATTATCTTACAATTATATTTGGGGCTTTCCCCGGTTTTTTTCAACGCAAATTTATTAAATAATGTTTAATGGTGGCATATTTTTTTCTTTTTTTAATAAAAAAATTGTTTTTGTCGTTTGGTTGGTGTAACTTTGTGTCATATAATTTAAAAACAATGGGACGTCTTTTGGCTATTGATTACGGCAAAGTGCGCACTGGTTTGGCTGTTACCGACCCTTCAAGGATTATTGTATCGCCGCTCACCACTGTGCCCACCAACGAACTTACACCTTATATTAAAGAGTATATTTTAAAAGAGAAGGTAGACCATGTAATTGTGGGTTATCCTGTGAATCCTCAAGGTGGCGAAAATCCTATTGTTCAGAGTATTATATTGTTTGTTGACAATTTGAAGAAGCTTTTTCCCGAATTGCCCATCGATTATTACGACGAGCAATATACTTCAAAAATGGCAGCTTCGGCTATGGTTTCGGGTGGTTTTAAGCGTAAATACCGCCAAAAGAAAGAAAACACCGACAAGATGGCAGCCGCTTTTATTTTACAGGGATGGATGGACGAAAATCCATTTTAATTATTAATTTTGCAAAAAAGTTATTTCAAAATGATATTACCAATTACTATTATCGGAAACGCGGTTTTGAGAAAGAAAGCCGACCCCGTTTCAAAAGACTATCCCGAATTGAAAGAGTTGATAGCCAATATGTTTGAAACTATGCGCAAGTCAGAAGGCGTAGGTCTTGCAGCTCCTCAGGTGGGAGTTTCGTTGCGTTTGTTTGTAATCGATGCATCGCCCATGACCGATGACGAAAACGACACTTTTACAAAAACTTTTATCCGTGCTTGTATTAATCCCGAAATTGTTGAATTTTTTGGCAACAAGGTGGGTTACAACGAAGGCTGCCTAAGTGTTCCCGGATTGCACGAGGATGTTACTCGTCCCGACGGTGTAAAGGTGAAGTATTACGACGAAGATTTTAACCTTCACGAAGAAACACTTACAGGACCAACAGCTCGTGTTTTTCAGCATGAGTACGATCATTTGGAGGGTGTTCTCTTTACCGACAAGGTGGGTCTGCTCCGTAGAAAACTGATTAAAAACAAGCTTGTAAATATCTCTAAGGGCAAATTTGAGCATACTTATAAAGTTAAACTTAATTAAAACTCTATAACCATGAATTTAAGTAAATCTTCAAATCCTACCTTTTCGGAAAAGATTTTTGAAAAGGCTCTGACCCGCAACGAAGAGGGCGGTGTAATGTCGTTTAACGGCGCGGTCAACAAAAGTATTATTCTTTTTCTGCTTGTTCTTTTGAGCGGAATAGCCACTTGGAAACTTACTATTGTGGGCAATAGTGCGGCTTCGTATCTCGCTATCGGCGGTGCTATAGGTGCTTTTATCCTTGCTATTGTAACAAGTTTCAAACCCGATAAATCGGCAATTCTTGCTCCTATGTACGCTCTCTGCGAGGGTTTGTTTCTCGGAGCAATTTCTGCAATTTTTAACGAGGCATACAATGGCATTGTAATGCAGGCAATTATTGCTACTGTGTGCGTTGTGGCTGTGGTATTTTTGTGCTATCGTGCTGGAATTCTTAAAGCTACACCTACTTTTACTAAGGTGTTGGTTTTTGCAACGTTGGGCATTGGCGTTTTTTATTTGATAAGCATCTTGTTGCGCTTTGCAGGTATCGATCTTTCGGTTTTTAGCCTTGGATGGTTGGGTATAATTATCCAATTGGTAATTGTAGGCGTGGCTGCGCTCAACTTGGTGTTAGATTTTAACCAAATTGATACGGGCGTTGAGATGCAGTCTCCAAAATTTATGGAATGGTACTGCGCTTTTGGCCTTATGGTTACCATAGTTTGGATTTACATCGAAATTTTGCGCCTCTTGGCTGTGCTTTCGCGCCGAAACTAATTGACTTATAAGCTATAAAACAAGGGGGAGTTGATTTTTCAATTCCCCTTTGTTTTTTCAATCTCGTATTTATAAAATCGAACACTATTTAATATTAAAGAATAAATGGTTAAACGATAATCTATTAATTTTGCGGCTATAATTAATATTGTGAATATGAGAACGTTTTTTAAAAATTTGATTTCAATCATTAAAACTAAGCTTCAAGCCTTGTCGTTTCGTACTGGTGTGATAGTGCTGCTTTTGTGCATTCCGTTTTATATAATTTCGTTTGCTCAAATGGGTTTCAGTTTTTTAAGTCCTTCTACCAAAACAGTTTTGTGGGTAATATTTTTTGGACTTGCCAAAACATTTCAGTATTCGGGCATTACCATTCTTGGAGTGGAAGGCGTTAAAAGGTTTAAACAAAAATTTTGGTTTTCGAGAAAAAAGTAGTATCTGTTCATATTTTTTTTTATTATTTTTGCTTTAAAACAATTTATTGTGTATATTTGTTGCACAAAAAATATTAGTAGATATGAGCAATATTTTACCCGTAAGTTTCAACGCCTTGTATATTTTTGCAGGCATAGTTTTATTAGAATTTATTGTGTTTCTGATATTTGTATCGAAACGTAAACTTAATATCCTCCGTGGATTTTTTGCAGTGCTCTGCGGTAACGCGCTTACCACAGCATTTTGCTTGTTTCTTCCGGCGGGTAATGGTCAGGAGCTTGGTTTTGGTTATTACGCTTGGATGACTTTTGCTTTTGCTCTTGCAGTAGTGTTTGAATGGCTTATTTATATTGCTTTTTATCGCAATCGCGAAAACCGTGTGTCTAATACACGTTTCTTTTTCTGTTCGCTAATTGCCAATTTTGTAACGTTTGCAATAATTGCTTTGCTCGCTGTTAGAGGTCTTATTAATTGATAGTACGTTTGTTATTGAATTATTATAAAAAAAACTCACTATTGTTGGTAGTGAGTTTTTTTATTGCTTGTTGTTGACTAATCTGGTACTAATATGTATTGCCAGGATATGCCTTCAATCCCTCTTCAAGACATTTGAGAGCCTTTTGGAGGTCGTCGGTGTTGATTACGTATGCAAGGCGCACTTCGTTTTTGCCAAGTCCCGGAGTGGCGTAGAAACCTGCTGCAGGTGCCATCATAACTGTCTGATTCTCATAACGGAATGTCTCTAACATCCAACGGCAGAATATTTCGCTGTCGTCGATTGGCAAACGTGCTATGGTGTAGAATGCTCCTTTGGGCATCGGACTGCTTACGCCAGGAATCTTGTTGAGTCCGTTGATAAGGCAGTTGCGACGTTTAACATATTCTTCTCTAACCTCTTGAA
>JAEEGL012683356.1_pt1 | contig 16857 bp, 15 predicted proteins | sample 9134231 | NCBI WGS metagenome assembly JAEEGL01 (sample SAMN16246548, study PRJNA631951) | gut metagenome | biome: gut microbiome; feature: rumen; material: fiber-attached | host: Bos | place: Iran: Karaj | collected 2018-10
ATATTTTTCCCCAAGAACATCTTTTGAAAGGAGCATGAAGGAAATAATACCTACTGCTATTTTTGCAAAGTATCCGGCTAAATAAGCCCAAAAACCCGGAAGTAGTATATAGAACAGATTGTATAGGTTAAATTCGGAACCAAACAAATCTCTGGATACTCCGTGAAGGATAGGGGCGTTTACACCATGGGCAAACCACAGATTCCACTTCTTGAGCATTTCATAGTGGGCCATGAACAGGTCCAGATTGTCGTGGACCTGCGGGTAGCTGTTTCCTCTGAATATGAGAAACACTGCGGCCTGTATAGCCAGCAGTGTTCCTGTAAGATATAGGTACCATTTTTCTTTGATACTATTCTTTTTCATGACTCGTAATCTTCTCCAACTGTAAACTTAGGCTTCCATTTGCCGTCAACTTTCTCAAAGAGGTCTTTGTTTACATATTTATCTACAACTTCCCAGAATTCTTCCTTGGTGATGGAAAGGTATTTGCAAGCTGCTTCGATATACTGTTCACCGCATTTTCCGTCGAACTCGTTAACGTACCACTTGCCGTCTTCTCTGTTAAAACGTCCTTCTCTGATATCATAGCAGATCTCGTCTGTGGCGAAACCAAAACCGAATTTAAGGTATTTGATCATCTGGTTAGGAATCTGAAGATCGCTGTCAAGAGCTGTATAGCGTCTGTAACGTCCAAGATCATGGAGGTCATCGGATCTGCCTGTAAGACCTCTTGCTATAGCGAAGTCGGCATTCGTAACCTGAGACCACTCTCTTGTATAATACTGAAGGAAAATAGCTTTGATGCCCTTAGCCTGCATTTCTTCAACAGTAGGAATCTTATAAAGGAAAAGATCCTTTTCTGTAATATTGTTGGAAAGGTCTACAAAGCTGTCTACGCTGGCTCCGCGGATGGTCTCAAGCTGCATTACTGAAAATGCATTTCCTGTTGTCTCCTGATTCTTGGCAGCACCAAGAGTAAGGGCAGCGTTTTCACCCTGAATGATAAGAGGAATATTGAATTTAACAGCCATGCTATATGAAGATGCCCAAAGACAGTACTCTGAAGCGGCGATGATATTTCCGCGCTCGAAGAATGACTTTCTGGCAAGCTTCTTGGCAACAATAGGATTTGGTCTGATGGAGATTATGTCAAAGCCAAGATTGTTGAGGTTTTCGATGTTCTTGCGACCGATCTCTGTGATCTCATCGGGCATGCAGTTGATAAGAAGTGGATTGAGACCAAGCTTCTCTTTTGCATAAACGGCCTGGAAAGTAGAATCCTTTCCACCAGATACGCCGATAATACAGTCATAGGTGTTTCCGCGCTTTTTAGCCTCGGCCTTGGCTTCTTCAGCAAATGCCTTCAGCTCGGCAGTTCTCTGACCCCAGTCGATTGTAGCCTTGGACTCTTCATAGCGGCAGGCAAAACAGATCTGCTCGTCGTCGAAAATAATGCCCGGTCTTGTGTCTGGCTGCAAGCAACGCTTACAATATCTCATTTTCATGGTGTGCTCCCTCGCTTTTGCGTTATTTATTATGTTACAGTATACAACTGCGGCAAATTGATGACAATGCCACCATTTGATTATATAATAAATGGCATGAAAAGAGTTAAGACAAAAGGGCGTATTTACATATGCCATACCTATTATCATGCGTATATTGCCGTAGTAAAAGAACTTGTCAGAAGAAAAGAGGACAAGGAGGCTGCAGATATAGTTCTCAGCACCATGTCCAATGATTTCGGAGACCTTGGGGAGAGGCTTAAACAGACAGGGATTTTTGACAATGTATTCATGTATGACGAAAAAGAGGATGTGACTTCTCCGGAAGTCATGGAATACCATAGGGATCGGGGGAATATAGTTCTCAACCTCCTTCAGAGGATAAAATACACTAAGCTCCTTGGAAAGCTTCAGGAGGATTACATACCGACTGATATGTCAAAATACAAGGATGTTTATGTGTTCTGCGATTCGGATCCCATAGGATATTATCTGAATTATAAAAAAATATATTACCACGCTGTTGAAGATGGCTTGAATTCAGGTCTTTTGGATGATCAGGCGAGAAATGCCAACAAGGGAGCTTTTCCTGTGAAATGCGCCATGGCAAAGCTGGGGGTTATCTTTATTGAGAGCGGCTACAGCAAGTATTGCATTGATTATGAGGTCAATGATATCAGTGCAAATCACAGACCTCCGAAAAATATAGTCGAGGTTTCAAGAGAGGGCCTGAATAATCAGCTTTCAAAGGAAGACCATGCAGTTCTTGTAAAGATCTTTTTACCAAATGCTGACAGCGTAGTGGAAAAGCTTATTGGAGATGGCGGAAAAGCCGGAGCAAAGCCCAATGCCATGATACTTACAGAGCCTCTTTGCAATCTGGACGTAAGGAAAAAGATGTTTGAAGACATCGCAAAGGAGTATCAGAAGGACTACAGAGTAATAATTAAACCCCATCCAAGGGATCTTCTGGACTACGAGAAGGAATTTCCGGATGCGGTTGTAGTAAAAGAGAGATTCCCCATGGAGGTTTTGGGGGATATCGATGGATTTTCGGTAGATAAGCTGATTTCTGTTATCACACAGGTGGACAATGTTTATTTTGCAAAAGAAATAGTCTATCTGGGGCTGGATTTCCTTGATAAATATGAAGATCCGGCTATACACAGAAAGACGGAAATGCTGGATAACTGATATATTCAAATGATTTCTGTCTATATTGATGGATCAGGTGATGAAATGGAATTACGGAAAGCAAATAAAGACGATGCTAAGCAGCTTTTAGAGTGGCGCAACGACGAGGCTACCAGGAAGAATTCATTTTCCTCGGAAGTAATATCCTTAGATGAACATCTACGATGGCTGGATAAAAGGCTTAAGGATCCAAAGTGTCATATGTTTATCCTTGAGGATGAAGGTAATGCCCTTGGAAATATCAGGCTGGATATTCTGGACGATGAAGGGAAAATCGGAGAGATCAGCTACGTGATCGCGCCAAAGTTCAGAGGAAAGGGCTACGGCAGCAAAGTACTGGCATTAGTTGAAGAAAAGGCGAAAGAGATAGGTGTAAGTACCCTCACGGGGCTGGTTAAAGCTGAGAATACAGCCTCCAGAAGATGCTTTGAAAAGCAGAAGTACACTTCTGTTGTGGGCGGCCCAATCGTTACGTATATTAAGCTTCTATGATCAGACCATTTCAGGTGAGAAGAAAAGGAAGAAACAATGTTTAGTAAGAGTATAAAGATAGGTAATAAGACTGTTGGAGAAGGATCGAACACATTTATTGTGGCAGAGCTTTCCGGTAACCATAACGGTGACTATAACAGGGCTGTGGAGATAATTCATGCTGCGGCAGAAGCGGGGGCTGATGCTGTAAAGCTGCAGACCTACACGGCTGATACAATAACAATCGATTGCGACAAGCCCTGGTTTATGACTTCGGAGGGGAGCCTTTGGGAAGGCAGAACTCTCCATGATCTTTACAAGGAAGCCTATACTCCCTGGGAATGGCATCAGGGCCTGATGGAGGAGGCAAAAAAGCTGGGAATGGAGTGCTTTTCCTCTCCCTTTGATTTTACAGCTGTGGATTATCTGGAAAACCTTAATGTTCCGGCCTATAAGATCGCCAGCTTTGAGATCAATGACATTCCCCTTATCAGAAAAATAGCAAAGCTTCATAAGCCTATAATCTTTGCAACGGGCATTGCTTATGAAGAGGACATTAAGCTGGCTCTTGATACCTGCATAGAAGAGGGAAATGAGGATGTTATCCTGTTAAAATGTGTAAGCGCCTATCCAACTCCCTATGAGATGGTGAACCTACGGATGATGCAGTGTCTTGCTGATAAGTACAACTGCACTGTTGGGCTTTCGGATCATACTCCGGGAAGCGCTGTGGCCACAGGAAGCGTTGCTCTTGGGGCAAAGATGATAGAGAAGCACCTTACTCTGGACAGATCCGCCGGTGGTGTTGACGATGCCTTTTCCATGGAGCCCACAGAGTTTGCTGAAATGGTAAAGAATGTCCGTATTCTTGAGAAGGCTCTTGGCGCCTATGACTATGCTTTAAGTGACAAGCAGGCCTCCGAGAGGAGACTTAGCAGATCTCTATTCGCGGTAAAAGACATTAAGGCAGGAGAAAAGCTTACGCCTGAAAATGTCAGATCCATAAGACCCGGCAACGGCATGCATACAAAGCACTATGAGGAAGTCCTTGGCATGACAGCCATAGGAGATATTGAGAAAGGAACACCCCTTAGCTGGGAACTTATTAAATAACAGCTGATTATGATAGGAATTAGAGCTGATGCCAACAGCATAATAGCAACCGGTCACATGATGAGATGTCTTACGATTGCAAGGGCAATCGTAAGAGAAGGGGAATCTGTGACCTTTTTTATGGCGGATGAGGAATCCGAGAGACTATTCAAGAGCTTTTCAGATGGGGAGTTTGAAGGAGTGGTTCTTGGCAGCGACTTCCGAGATATGGAAGGAGAGCTGGACAGGTTGGAGAAAGAGCTGAATAGCCGTGATATTAAGGTTCTTTTTGTGGATTCTTATGCTGTGACAAAAGGCTATTTTGAGAAGCTTTCAAAGATATGCAGGACTGCTTATCTTGATGATTTGGCAAAAGAAGCTTATCCCACGGATTTGCTGATAAATTACAGCGGTTATTCTGAAAAGATGGGGTATAAGGAACTTTACCGTGGCGTTAGAGGATATAACGGGCAGGAGACAAAGCTTCTTCTTGGGCTTTTGTATGCTCCGCTGAGAGAGCAGTTTTATTGCGATACAGAGAAACAAATTACAGCTGATCCTGGTAGTATGGATATCCTTCTGGCTACCGGAGGAGCTGATATGTGCAACATGATAACAGATGTTTTGGATAAAATCCCGGAAGCAGGTCTTGTTTCAAAGGACAAGGAACTGACCATTACATGGCATGTGGTGGTGGGTGATTTTGTGGAGAATCCGGAAAGGCTTGAGGATTATGCACGAAGTCATGTGGGGATAGAACTTCATCGGTCTGTCAGAGATATGGCAGGGCTTATGAGAAGATGTCACCTTGCCGTTGCCGCAGCGGGAACCATGCTGACGGAATGTGCAGCCTGTGGACTTCCGGCTATTTTTTACCAGGTGGCTGACAATCAGAAGTTTAATGTTGAGTACTTTGGCGGCCTTGAGGGCATGATATTTGCAGGGGCTGTTCATGGGGGAAAAGATCAGAAAGCGCAGACGATTGATAATATCATGAGTAAGGCCGGGGAACTTGTGGCAGACAGAGGAAGGCTGTCCTCAATGAGTGACAGCCTTCTTAAGATAACAGATGGAAGGGGCGCAGTAAGAATTGCCAAAGCGCTTATGGAAGAGTTTTGATGAAGCTTAGTATAATTGTTCCTGTTTTTAATATGGCAAAAGATAATAAGCTGCAGTTCTGCCTTGATTCACTGCTGTCACAAAATCTTCAGGATTATGAGATAATAGCTGTGGATGACTGTTCAACAGACAACTCCCTTGATATATTAAAGGACTACGAGGCGAAGAATCCCGGGAGATTTACTGCTATTCACAGTGAAGTCAATAAGCACCAGGGTGGCGCTAAAAATATAGGAATCAAGGCTGCTAAGGGTGAGTGGATAGGTTTCATAGATGCCGATGACTGGATAGACCCGGATATGTACAGGCTTATGCTCAAAAAGGCAGATGAAACCGGGGCAGACATGGTGGGCTGCGATCTGAACCTTGTTGATTCCCATACCTATACCGTCGGCGAGGTGATAGAATCCAACGGCAGCAAGGAGCAGTGCGGAGAACTTGATCATGAGAAGAAAAAGAGCCTTATCCTTGACGGCGGAAGGCTTGTAGTAAAGATTTATAAAAGGGAAAACATCCTGAGTAATTTACTCTTTTTCCCGGAGGATATTTTCTACGAAGATAATGCCATGAGCAATTCCTACCTGCTTACTGCAAGGCATTATGAGCATATAGACAAGCCGTGGTATTATTATTACCAGCACAGTGCTTCCACAGTACATTCTTTTTCCGAGAGGATGTGCCTTGACAGAATGGAAGCAGGCAGGATAATGATAAGCGAGGCGAAAAGGCTGGGCTTTTTTGAAGAGTTCAGAAGCGAACTGGAATATGAATTTACTCAGCTCTTCTATGTGAATACGCTGTTCACATATATGCCCTGTGTAAGACCCTGCAGGCTTTCTTTTGTAAATGACATCACCAGGGAGATGAAGAGAACCTTTCCGGATTTTCAAAATAACAGGTATTATGCCAAGAGAACCGGAGCAGAGGAGAAAAAGCTGGTGGCTATGGCCTGTGACAGCCCATTAAAATTCTATTGTTATTACAAGCTGCTTTGGGGCTATCGCAACCTTCGAAAGAAGCTTGCCGGGAAAAAGTAAGCCCGATAGAAGAACTTTTACTTAGAAGCGCGGTACTTAGAGTAGCATAAGCATAATGAAATATTGAAATTAGGAGAATAATTTGAAAACACTTGCAATGATAACTGCCCGTGGAGGTAGCAAGAGAATACCCAGAAAGAATATAAAGGAATTTAACGGCAAACCCATCATTGCCTATTCAATTGAGGCAGCCCTGGGCTCCGGAGTATACGATGAGGTCATGGTGTCAACGGATGATGATGAGATTGCCGAGATTTCTAAAAAATACGGAGCCAGCGTTCCGTTCCTTAGAAGTGAGAAGACATCCAATGATTTCGCCACGACAACAGACGTTATTGAAGAGGTGATCCTGGAATACAAGAAAAGGGGCACTGACTTTGATATAGCAACATGTATTTATCCGACAGCTCCTTTTATTACAGCTGAAAGATTAAAAATAGCGGTTGAAACCTTAAAGGAATCCGATGCTGACAGCCTTATTCCGGTGGTGCGCTTTTCCTATCCACCCCAGAGGGCTATGGAGATACAGGATGGAAGGCTGGTTTTCAGACAGCCCGAGTACCTTACCATGAGAAGCCAGGACCTGGTGGCTCACTATCATGACGCAGGGCAGTTCTATGTGTTCAGAACGGAGAGCTTTCTTAAAAACAGAAATATCATGGTAGGTAATATACTGCCATTGGAACTTTCAGAGTTGGAGGTTCAGGATATTGATAATGAGGTTGACTGGAAACTTGCCGAATTAAAGTATAATCTCATAAATAATTAAAAGGATATTTAATTTATGCGTAAGATATACAAAAAACTTATGGTTCTCTTGGACAAAAGACAAAAAAAGCAAATGGTTGGCATCGTATTTTTGATGCTGATTGCCGGTGTTTTGGAGTCATTAAGTATTGCTTTAATAGCACCGGTTATGCAAATAGTATTGGATGAAAGTCAGGTGGAGACCAATAAATATCTCTCCGCTGTTTATCACGGCTTAAATATGACAAGCTCCACTCAGCTGGCCAAACTTATCATGGTTGGTATTATTCTTGTTTTTGTTATTAAGAATCTTTTCCTTTTCCTGGTAAACAGGGTTCAGCTGAAGTTTGTATATACCAATCAGTTTGCTACCTCAAGGCGCATGATGATCAACTTCATGCAAAGGCCCTACGAGTATTACTTAAATGCCGACACAGCAGTTATTCAAAGAAGCATAACGTCTGATGTCAACAATATGTACGGGCTTATCCTCAGCTGTCTTGGCCTTATCAGCGAGTCAATCGTGTTTGCCTGCCTGGTGGCCATCCTTCTTAAAATGGATGCGCTTATGACCATCACCATAGCAGCTCTTTTGATAATAGTTCTTCTTATTATAAAGTTTGTTATAAAGCCTGTAATGGTAAAGGCTGGTCAGGACAATCAGGATTTTTACAGTGGTCTGTACAAGTGGATAAATGAATCTGTTACAGGTATCAAAGAGATCAAGATTGCAAATAAGGAAAACTATTTTATCAATGGCTATGCAGACTGCGGCGCCGGTTATGTGAATGCGGTTCAGAAGTACAATCTCTATAATTCCACACCAAGGCTCCTTATCGAGACCATCGCAATTACCGGAATGATAGGTTATCTGCTGGTTGTGATGATGGGCGGAACTGAGCTTGCAGAACTGGTACCTTCGCTCAGCGTAATGGTTGCAGCTGCTGCAAGGCTTCTTCCAAGCGCCAACAGGATAAACAACTACCAGACTTCTATTGCCTATTTTGAACCATTCCTTATGAATGTCAGTGATAATCTCCAGAGAGAGATCCATGACGGCTCTGTTTCCTATAATAGTGAGGACTATCGTAAGAAGGAGCAGGTTGAAAAGCTCCCTGTTACAAAGACAATAGATATGGTGGATATCAGCTACAGATACCCTAACACAGAGCATCTAATTCTTGATAAGGCTGATATGCAGATTCCTGTGGGTAAGTCTGTGGGAATCGTTGGTACATCCGGTGCAGGAAAAACTACGATTGTGGATGTCCTTTTGGGACTTTTAAAGCCTGAGGGCGGTCACATATACGCTGATGGCACAGATGTAATGGATAACTACAAGGGCTGGCTTAAGAACGTAGGCTATATTCCTCAGACTATTTTCATGGTGGATTCAACAATCCGTAAGAACGTGGCCTTTGGCTATCCCGACGAGGATATTGATGATAACAAGGTATGGCAGGCACTTAAGGAAGCTTCCCTTGATGAATTTGTAAAGAGCCTTCCTGAGGGGCTGGATACCGAGATCGGAGAAAGAGGAATCAGACTCTCCGGCGGTCAGAGACAGAGAATCGGAATCGCCAGAGCTCTTTTTGAGGATCCGGAGGTTCTTGTTTTGGATGAGGCCACATCTGCTCTTGATAATGAGACAGAGGCAGCAATCATGGACTCTATCAACAAACTTCACGGAAGAAAAACGCTTATAATCATTGCACACAGACTTCAGACCATAGAGAAGTGTGACATGGTATACAGAATAGAGAACGGAAAAGCCACTAAAGACAGATAATAAGTGGCGGGAGGCAATATGGGCAGTGCCGGGGATTTAACTGTAAAAAAGAGAAATGCAAGTTTTGAGCTTTTAAGGATCGTGGCCATGCTTATGATCCTTACTCTTCACTATAATTCTCACGCTGAAGCTCTTCTGCAGCTGGGAGTTCCTGCGACCGGGGTTCAGATCTATGCCACCATAATTGAGGCCATCTCAATTACGGGGCTTAATACCTATGTGCTTTTAAGCGGTTATTTCCTTTCAAAGGGAAAAGTAAGACCCAGCAGGATACTGCAGCTTATCTGCCAGGTGTATTTTTACACAATCCTTATTTCAGTGGCCATGATGCTGGTTGGCACTTATGTTATTCATTCAAACGACTCTGTTTATAAGGTTGTTCAGTATCTTTTCCCGATTTCTTCTGAACACTACTGGTTTGTGACAGCGTATATCATTATGTACGTGATGGCACCGGTGATGAATGCTGCTACCGAGGCCCTTAGCAGAAAGCAGATGAAAACAGTGATAGCAGGCCTTCTCATCTGGTTTAGCCTGGTAAAGAGCTTTGTTCCTGTAATGTTTGTGACAGACCATCACGGCTATGATTTCGGCTGGTTTATAGTTCTTTATATGATCGCTGCATATATCAGAAAATATGATGTTGTGCTGTTTTATGATGCAAAAAGAAGTGCTGCTGTTTTCTTTATTTCTGTGGCGTTAATAGCAATCGCAAGTATATTGGTTCATTATATCAACCTTCAAAGAGGTGGCCTGATTTATTATTCTGAGGTTCCCTTCCACTTGAACTTCATATTTACTCTTACAGGATCCCTGGGACTTTTCTCATTCTTCAGGTTCTATAGGATGAGAGAGAGTAAATTCGCCGACGTGGTGCGTTTTGTGGCACCCTTTACCTTTGGAGTTTATCTTCTCCATATGCACCTTGAGATAAGGGGAAGATGGGTAGGATGGCTTGAAAACCTTATGGGTGAAGTTCCGAAGGACAGTGTGATCCTCTTTGCATGGCATCAGCTCCGGGCAGTCATTATCGTATTTGCGGCCGGAGTATTTGTGGACTGGATCAGAAAAATCCTCTTCGATTATGTGGGAAGAGTTCTTTCCAATACCCGTTTATTTAAGCGAATCAGACAGTGGGATGAAGATTTATGCTAAAAAATATCAGAAGCTGTTTTTATAACTTCAAAAAGTATCAGAAACCGCTGGAGAAGTATTTTTTTCCTGTGGTGCTGTTATTTTACCCTCTTATCGGAGTAAATGCAGGACTGGATATCTCTGATACTACCTACAGCCTGGCTAATTATGAATTTGTATCCGGGCTTAATCCCATGTGGCTTTTTTCAACTTTCCTGAGTAATATGGCTGGGGCTGCCATTATGCATCTGCCGGGAGCAGGCACCATGCTTGGTTTCGGGGTGTACTGCAGCTTCATAATCAGTGCTATTGCGCTTATTGCGTATTATATGCTTCAAAGCTATATGCCCGGCTGGATGAATTTTATCGGGCTCTTTATAGCGGAGAGTCTTTGCTGGTGCCCAAGGGTGAGTCTATATAATTACCTGACCTACCTGCTGTTTACCCTGGCATCAATGCTTCTTTTAAAGGGGCTTTTTATATGGGAAGGGAAAAATACTTATCTGTTTTTTGCAGGAGTTCTTCTGGGACTTAATGTGATGGTCCGTTTTCCGAATATTACTGAGACCGCTCTTATTCTGGTTTTGTGGTTTTACGGAGCTATAACAAGGGATGAGATAAAGAATATATTAAGAGGTACCGGCATATGCATTCTGGGCTTTGTTTCAGGTGCGGCTGTTATATTCATAATAATCAGTATTATTTACGGACCCACTGCTTATATTGATATGTTAGCAAGCCTTTTTGGCATGACTTCCGGAGCGTCGGATTATACCACCGGCGGCATGGTTGCTGCGATAATCGATGCTTATGTGGGTACAGCTTCAGATATGCTGATTCTGATTCCTTGCATTGCTGCCGGAATTATAATGTTTATGATTAAACCCGACAAATACATCTGGATCAAGAAACTGCTGTATGTCTGCGGCCTTTGCATTCTTGTAAGATATTATTTTGCAGAGGGCGTTTTCACAAGGAACTATTTTTACTATGACAGTATCTTTAAAGCTGCAATGATGCTCATAATCATAGCGCTGATACTGGGGGTTATCGGAAGCCTTGGCATTTTGAACGGGAATAAACAGGAACAGACCCTGGCTTTTCTCATGGTGATGATAATTCTTATTACTCCCCTTGGCAGCAATAATTATACCTATCCTGTCATTAATAATCTGTTTCTTGTGGCGCCGATAGCGCTTTGGATCATGAGAAGGCTTATGCAGAGACTTGGGGAAAAAGAGATTCATTTTACCTGGCAGAGTACTATAACAATGGTGATAGTGGTGCTTATTGTGCAGGGAATTCTTTTTCGCTTTAGTTTTTCCTTTATGGATGGGGCAGACGGCCAAAAGCGTGATACTGTCATGAATGGAATTCCTAAAGTTGATCATATGGTAACAACTTCCTATAATGCGAATACCCTTAAGGAGCTTGGAAGCTATCTTGAGAATAAGGGGCTTTTACAGGAAAAGGTTCTTTTATTTGGAGGCGTTCCGGGACTTTCATATATTTTTGATCTGAAGCCTGCTATTGATACAGTATGGCCTGATCTTGACAGCTATTCAATAGATACTTTTGATAAAGAACTTATGGAGCTTACAGTATCGGATAATCCACAGCCCATGATCATTGTGGGCAGCAATGTGCAGGAATACGCTAACATATCAAGGAAATATGATATTTTGATGGACTATATTGTAAATCACGATTATAATATAGACTTCGAGAACGAGAGATTTACAGTTTATGTAAGTACACCCTGAATTATTATGGGGTCAGGGATGCCTGTATGTTGAAAGGAATATGGATATGAATAAGCTTTTGGCTCAGATAGCCAAATTTGGACTGGTTGGTGTTATTTGTTTTATAATTGATTATGTTGTTTACAGAATCTTCAATGTAATTTTTGAAGCCACGGGAATAAGCACTGCTTTCCCGCAGTACTACCTGATCTCAGCATTTTTAGGCTTTTGTATTTCTGTGGTATGTAATTATATCTTAAGCTTTAAATTTGTATTTGAACGTAAGGAAGATATGTCCAGGAAGAAGGAATTTACTATTTTCCTTATCCTTAGTGTCATTGGTCTTGGAATCAATGAGTTATGTCTGTGGCTTGGAATTGATATAATATATGGTAATTGGGCATGGCTCCGCGGCCTTATGAACGAAGCTTTTGCCAAGGATATATTCTTTAAATTTGGCGCTACCGGCGTAGTAATGGTATATAATTTCATTACAAGAAAAATATTCCTGGAAAAGAAAGATTGATCAAAATAGGAGATAAGTATATGCGTATAAACTTCAATGTACCTCCGTTTACAGGTAAAGAGTACGAATACATCAAGGAATGTGTAGATAATCAGAAGATCTGCGGAGATGGTCCCTATACGGCTAAGGCTAATGAGTGGATTGAAAATAAGACAGGAGTAAAAAAAGCTCTTTTGACTACTTCCTGTACCCATGCCACAGAGATGTCTGCTCTTCTTGCCGGAATAAAAGAAGGGGATGAAGTCATCATGCCTTCCTACACCTTTGTTTCCACAGCAAATGCGTTTGTATTAAGAGGAGCAAAGGTTGTATTTGTGGATATCAGACCTGATACCATGAATATTGATGAGAATCTTATTGAGCAGGCTATCACACCAAAAACAAAAGCAATTGTTCCTGTTCATTACGCAGGTGTTGGCTGTGAGATGGATACAATTCTTGATATTGCAAAGAGACATAATCTTTTTGTAATTGAGGATGCGGCTCAGGGCGTTATGGCAACCTATAAGGGAAAAGCTCTTGGCGCCATCGGTGATTTTGGAAATTACAGCTTCCATGAGACCAAGAATTACAGCATGGGTGAAGGTGGAGCGCTGCTTTTAAGAGATGAGACCTATGTGGATGATGCAATTATCATCAGGGAGAAGGGAACAAACCGTACTCTCTATAAGCTTGGAAAGGTGGATAAATACAGCTGGATACAGCCGGGTTCCTCTTATCTTCCAAGTGAGATGAATGCAGCATATCTCTATGCGCAGCTGGAGAAGGCCGACGAGATCAATAACGACAGGCTTTCACACTGGAACAGGTATTATGAGGCTCTTTTACCTCTTAAGGAAAAAGGTCTTATCGAACTTCCTATAGTTCCTAAGGAATGTGTTCACAATGCGCATATGTTTTATATCAAGTGTAAGGATTTAGAGGAGAGAGCGGGACTTATCAAGCATCTTATGTCAAATGATATCCTTCCTGCATCTCACTATGTTCCGCTTCATTCTTCAAAGGCAGGACTTAAGTACTCTGAGTTTAGGGGAGAAGATCGCTATACTACTAAAGAGAGTGAGAGACTTTTGCGTCTTCCTATGTACTACAAGCTTACGGATGAGGATCTGGATGAGGTGGTATTGAGAGTTAAGGAATATTACAGATTTACATGATTATAATTGGGGATAAGGGATGAAAAAGTTACAGGGGCATGTCAGCTTAATAATAGCAGTTATTGCCACTCTGGCTGCAATGATGGTTGCAGGCCTGTCAGGGGACTACTTTTTTGACCTTAATGATGATGTTTTGATCAAAGATATCCTCTCAGGCGCATATACAGGTGTGCCTGAGGGGCATAATATACAGATGCTGTATCCGATTAGTTTATTCATCTCTCTGTTTTACAGATTAGGGATGAATATTGACTGGTACGGCATTTTTTTGTGTGGTCTTCAGTACGTATGCTTTGGAGTGATAGTATTCAAAAGCGTGCTCCTGACAGAGGACATCCGTAAAAAAGTGTTTGTGGCACTGGCAGAGCTCACATTTATACTGGGATTTTTTATGCCCCATCTTCTCTTTGTGCAATATACTGTTGTATGTGGTGTCTTATCTGCAACCGCCGCATTTCTTATAATTACAGCGGATATCAAAGGGGCAGAAAACAGTATTGCACTTTCTATGCTTGTGGTTGCTTACCTTTTGAGATCGGAAATGCTTCTTTTGACACTTCCAATGGTGGGCGTTGCTATTCTGATAAAGTTTCTGTATGTCTACAAAGAAACCGGCAATCCTAAGGGGGTTTTTGGTAAATATTTCAATTTTTGCATTGTGATAATTGCAGCTCTTGTGATCAGTACGCTTCTTCATAATCTGGCATATTCATCGCCTGATTGGAAGGAGTTCAACAGATTTTTTGATAACAGGACCGAGCTATATGATTTTCAGTTTATTCCTGATTATGCGGAGAATAAGGAATTTTATGATAGTATCGGACTTTCCGAAAGTCAGCAGAAACTTCTTTTGAATTACAATTTTGGATTGGATGATTCCATAGATGCGGATGTTCTGGCAAAGGTTGCCGAATATGCAAGGAGTATTAAAGGCGAGGAAGCACCTTTTTTGGTAAGACTCGCGGATTCTGTGAAGCTGTATATCTACAGGCTTCACCATGTGGAAGTCTTAAGATCCTATGAATATCCCATGACGGATTTTCCCTGGAATATCTTTGTGCTCCTTCTTTATCCTGTGGTCTTGGTGCTTGGCTTGCTGGGAAAAGATGCTGAGTGCAGCAAAAAAGGAAGACTTGGAAGAACCTTGTTTTGCCTTCTGACACTTTTTGCCTGCAGGACAGCTCTATGGTTATTCATTATCATCAGAGGAAGAGATCCTATCAGGATCACACATCCCTTATATCTTGTTGAGATCCTGATACTTTTGGGAATGCTTCTTAATGAGGAAATTCATGGAAAAAAAGCCGGTAAAGCAGTATCACTTATCGCGATGGCTGTTATGCTTGCAGCAGGAGCTTTTGCATTTCCCATGCAGCTGAGTATTACCAAAAAAGAACAGCTTCAGAGAGAGGAAATGCGGGCCAATTACGGACAGCTCGAAGAATATGTAAAGAATCACAGAGATTCATTTTTCTTCTATGATGTGTACACAAGTGTATCCTATGCGGCAGTGGCAGAAGGTGAAGTTGCCACCTACAGTGAAAAACTCTTTGAAAATGTGGACAACAGTTGCTATAACAGAGATCTTTTGGGCGGCTGGGCATCAAAGAGTCCGCTGGCGGTAAAGAAAATTAAGGGGGCAGGATTTAGCAGTGCCGGCGAAGCTCTTCTTGATTCAAGGGCATATTTCGTTCAAAATAAGACAGAAAGCGTGGACTGGCTAGTTGATTTTTACGCTGATAAAGGAATTGATGTCACCATAAGTAAGGAAGATCTGGTGGCAGACATTTTTGCTATTTATCGTATCTCGGAGAATGAATAGAGGTTTGATATGAATGATAATTGTTTTGTAAAGATAGGCTCAAATGTGCGTTTGAGGCCAATTACAGATGAGGATACCGATCTCATCGTAAAGTGGAGAAATAACGACAGGATACGAAATAATTTTGTATACAGGGTAGAATTTACCAGAGAGATACATGAGGAATGGCTCAAGAACAAAGTGTACAAGGGTGATGTTATACAGATGATCATTTGCGAACACGATGGAACAGCTGTTGGTAGTGTGTATTTTAAGTTTAATAATATTGAGAAGACAGAAGCAGAATACGGTATTTTTATTGGCGAAGATGATGCGATAGGAAAGGGCTATGGCAATGAGACGGCTCTTTTGGCGCTGGATTACGCTAAAGAGATTGGCATAAAGAAGGTCATGCTTCGGGCATTTTCTTATAACACTGTTGCCATAAAGAGTTATGAGTATGCCGGTTTTGTAAAAACCAAGGATCTTCCTGCGGTTGTGTGCAGTGATGGTCAAAAAAGTGATATGATACTCATGGAAAAGAATCTGTAAATTTAAAGAGGATATTCTGAACATGGAAAAGAAAAAGATCAGTTTTGTTATTCCCTGCTATAGGTCTGAAAATACCCTTTCCGGAGTCGTTGGAGAGATCAATGACACAATGAAGAATATGCAGGAATATGATCATGAAATAATACTAATAAATGACGGTTCGCCGGATAATACCTGGGGAGCAATCTGCGACGTGGTCTCTAAGGATGTAACAGGAAATATCCTGGGAATCAATTTTGCCAAGAATTTTGGCCAGCATGCGGCTATAATGGCTGGCCTTAACCACACAAAGGGCGACTATGTGGTATGCCTTGATGACGACGGACAGACCCCGGCTTCCGAAGTCGGAAAACTCATACAGGCTCTGGTCGATGGAGCGGATGTTGCCTATGCAAGATATGAACGCAAGCAGCACAGCATCTTCAGGAATTTTGGAACCTTTATGAATGAGACCATGGCTACGGTTATGCTGGGAAAGCCAAAAGAACTTTATGTATCCAGCTATTTTGCTGCCAGAAGATTTGTTGTGGATGAGATGATAAAGTATGAAAGCTCCTATCCCTATGTTATAGGCCTTGTTCTCAGAACCACGAAGAATATAGTAAACGTTGATGTGAATCACAGAAAGCGCACTGAGGGAGAGAGCGGCTACAGCTTTGTAAAGCTCTTTGCCCTGTGGGTAAACGGATTTACGGCCTTTAGCATCAAACCTTTAAGACTTGCGACCTTTGCCGGATCAGTATTTGCTATTCTAGGTTTTCTGTACGGAATTTACACCATCATAAAGAAATTTGTTTATCCAATAGCTCCCATGGGATATGCGGCTCTAATGAGTGCCGTGATATTTATGGGTGGTATGCTGATGCTCATGCTTGGAATGGTGGGCGAGTATGTGGGAAGACTTTATATTTCACAGAATAAGAATCCTCAGTATGTAATACGAGAGACCACAAAAGATGAAGACAAGTAAAGCACAAATAAATAAAGA
>JAEEGL013491082.1_pt1 | contig 16857 bp, 26 predicted proteins | sample 9134231 | NCBI WGS metagenome assembly JAEEGL01 (sample SAMN16246548, study PRJNA631951) | gut metagenome | biome: gut microbiome; feature: rumen; material: fiber-attached | host: Bos | place: Iran: Karaj | collected 2018-10
GATCACTGTTGAGCTGATTCACCAGGTAGCTATGCAGGAAGAGATGCGCTTCGCTATCCGCGAAGGCGGTCGTACAGTTGGCGCCGGTGTTGTTACCGAGATTATTGATAAGTAACCTGTAACCAGGAGAATGGGTGAACATAATGCAACCCACAACTACAAAGATTAGAATTCGTTTGAAAGCTTATGATCACAATCTCCTCGACCAATCGGCCGGAGAAATTGTAGAAACAGCCCGCCGTACCGGTGCCAAGGTGGTGGGGCCCATCCCCTTGCCGACGAGGATTCATCGTTACACCGTGCTGCGTTCTCCTCATGTTGATAAAAAATCACGTGAGCAATTTGAGATTCGTACCCACAAGAGACTTTTGGACATCATGGAGCCCACCCAACAAACTTTGGATGCTCTTATGAAACTGGAACTCTCCGCCGGTGTCGATGTCGAGATTAAATCGTGAGGAACGCCCAAGCGGCGATGAGGATTAGAAATGGCGACATTAGATGTCTATAGTATGCAAGGTGCCAAGGTTGGTACCGTTGACGTTGAAGATGCTATCTTCAAAGGTCCGGTCAATGAGGCCCTTCTTTATCAGATGATTAATTTACAAAGAGCCAATAAGCGCTCCGGCACTGCCAGCACCAAGACCCGTGCCGATGTTTATGGCTCCGGCAAAAAGATTTACAAACAAAAAGGCACCGGTAACGCCCGTCACGGCGATGCTCAGGCTCCGGAATTCGTCGGCGGCGGCGTGGTCTTTGGCCCGCATCCTCGCGATTACAGCCAGGATATGCCAAAAAAAGCCCGTGCCAAAGCTCTTTGCAGCGCTCTTTCGCAGCGCTTCAAAGAAAATGCCATCATGGTGATTGATGAAATGGCTCTCGCCGGTGAAACCGATGCGGCTAAGCCCTGCTATACCAAACGGCTCTCCGGTGCTCTTAAGGCTATGGATGTGAAGAGCGCTTTGATGGTTGACAGTGATAACAAAGTAATCAAGATGGCCGCTCACAATATGCCTGCCGTTAAGTATCTTGACGTGGCCGGTATTAATGTGTACGACATCTTAAAGCATGGCAAGTTGCTGCTGAGCAAAGCAGCTCTTGAGAAAGTGCAAGAGAGGTTGCGCTCATGATAGAGCAATATTATCAGATTTTGCGCCGTCCTATAGTTACCGAGCGCAGCACCAAACTTGGTGAAGAACAAAACAAAGTGGTATTTGAAGTTGACCTTAAAGCCGACAAGCTGACTATTGCCAAGGCTGTTGAGGCAATTTATCAAGTAAAAGTTATCGGAGTTAATACTTCGATAGTTCGTGGTAAAACTAAACGCTTTGGCCGCACTGTTGGCAAGCGTTCTAACTGGAAGAAAGCGATCGTCACCTTGCATGAAGGTGATAAGATCAATTTCTTTGCCAATGCGTGAGGCTTAATTATGGCGATCCGTAATTTTCATCCTACTTCCAAGTGCCGCCGCCAGATGCAGGTTTCCGATTTTTCGGATATCTCCAAAGTGGCTCCCGAGAAGTCTCTTCTTGAGCCGCTGCAAAAAACCGGTGGCCGTAATAATCAGGGTCGGGTGACTGTGCGTTTTATCGGCGGTGGCCACAAACGCAAATACCGCATAATAGATTTTAAACGCAACAAATTTAATGTCCCCGGGACTGTTGCTACTATCGAATATGATCCCAACCGCACCTGTCGCATCGCCCTGGTGAACTATGCCGACGGTGAGAAGCGCTATATCTTGGCTCCCAATACGCTGAAGGTCGGTGATACCGTCATTTCCGGCGAGAGCGTGGATATTATGGTCGGTAATGCTCTGCCTTTGGCCAATATGCCTCTCGGTACATTGGTGCACAATATTGAGCTGAAACCGGGCAAGGGCGGCCAAATGGTGCGTAGCGCCGGCGCTGCCGCTCAGGTCGTGGCCAAAGAGGGCGATTATGTTACTTTGCGCCTCCCCTCCGGTGAAATGCGCAAGGTTTCCAAGCTCTGCTTTGCCACAGTCGGTGAAGTGGGCAACCACGAGCACGAGAATGAGAAATCCGGCAAAGCCGGCCGCAGCCGCTGGTTGGGCAAGATGCCGCACAACCGTGGTACCACAATGAACCCTGTTGACCACCCCCACGGCGGTGGTGAAGGTAAGGCAAACGGTGGCCGTCAGCATACCAGTCCTTGGGGCTGGTACACTAAAGGTCCCAAGACTCGTAAAAACAAACGGTCTGAATATATGATCGTAAAACGGCGTGCTAAAAGCCGGTAGGAATTGAGTAATGGCACGATCAATTAAAAAAGGTCCCTTTGTGGATGAGCATTTGATGAAGAAGATTGATGAGCTTAACAAAGCTAATCAAAAGAAAGTTGTCCAAACTTGGTCAAGACGGTCGACTATTGTTCCTGAATTTATCGGTCACACCTTTGCGGTGCACAATGGCCGTAAATTTACCGCTGTGTTTGTGACCGAAAATATGGTTGGCCATAAGCTTGGCGAATTTGCCCCCACCAGAACCTTCCATGGTCACGCTGCCGATCGCAAAGCGGCCAAGAAGTAATAGTGGATAGCGAAAGGAAACAAGATGTCTACTAGAGAACGTGAAAAAGCGAAAGTTAGAAAAGCTGCCAAGGTTGCCGCTGCCCCCCGGGCCAGTTTGCGTAATCTGCGCATGTCTCCTTCTAAAGTGCGCCTGGTTGTTGATTTGGTTAGAGGCCAGAATGGTGTGGATGCGGAAGCTATTCTTACCCTTTGCGATAAGAAAGCTGCTAGCCACGTCTTAAAACTTCTGCGCTCAGCTGTAGCCAATACTGAAGAAAAAGGCGTGGGCAGTGCTGAGAATCTGAAGATTAAGACAGCTTTTGTGGATGAGGGCCCCGTGATGAAGCGGTGGAACTCAAGAGCTCAGGGCCGCGCTTGCAGGATTCTGAAACGTACTTCGGATATTACCATCATTCTCGATAAATAGAGATTGATTAGCCCTTAATGGGGGATTGGAGAGGTAACTATGGGGCAGAAAACGCACCCAATAGGTTTTAGGTTAGGATACATTAAGAGTTGGGACTCTAAATGGTATGAAGAAAAGAACTATGCCAAATGGTTGCATGAGGATATTAAAATTCGCGAGCACCTGCGGCAAAAACTGGAGAGCGCCAGTGTTTCAAAAATTGAGATTGAGCGCGCTGCCAATATTGTGAAAGTCAATATCCACACCGCTCGTCCCGGTATTGTTATCGGCCGCAAAGGCGAGGATATTGAGAAGCTGAAAAAAGAAATTCAGACAATGACCGAAAACGAGGTTTTTGTCAATATCCATGAGATTCGCAAACAAGAGCTTGATGCTTATCTCGTGGCCGAAAGTGTTGCTTTGCAGCTCAGCCGTCGTATCGCTTTCCGTCGGGCTATGAAAAAAGCCGTGCAATCGGCTTTGAAATTCGGCGCCAAGGGTATTAAAGTGGCTTGCTCTGGCCGACTTGGCGGAGCTGAAATGGCTCGTTATGAGTGGTATCGTGAGGGCCGCGTGCCGTTGCATACACTCCGCGCTGATATTGATTACGGTATTGCCAAATCACACACTACCTATGGTGTTATTGGCGTAAAATGCTGGATTTTCAAAGGCGAAATTCTGCCCCAGGCCAAATCTTTAAAGAATAAACCGAAAGCAGATAAAGCAGTTTGAGAGCTTATAATAAATAGCATAATGGAGTTTAGCCATGTTGGCACCATCAAGAGTTAAGTATAGAAAACAAATGAAGGGCAGATTGGACGGCGTTGCCCGCCGTGGCTCTACCCTGGCCTTTGGTGAATTTGGCTTGCAAGCTATTGAACCGGGCTGGGTGACCGAGCGGCAAATTGAAGCTGCCCGTATCGCTATTAACCGTCACTTAAAGCGCGTTGGTAAACTGTGGATCCGCGTTTTCCCAGATAAACCGGTTGGTAAGAAGCCGGCTGAAACTCGTATGGGTAAAGGTAAGGGTACACCGGATAGTTGGGTTGTGCCAATGCACTCCGGGGTGATCGTTTATGAAATTTTGGGTGTTCCGGAAGTTGATGCCAAAGAGGCTCTGCGCCTGGCTTCACACAAGCTCCCGATTCGTACCAAAATTGTGAAAAGGAGCGATTTACTATGAAAAGTTCTGAAATTCGGGAGCGCAATACCGAAGAGCTGAGCGTTCTCTTGCAGCAGATGAATGAGAATCTCTTCAAGAAGAAATTTGACAAGGCTCTCAATCAGCTGCAAAAAAACCATGAGGTGCGCCAGCTGAAGAAGGATATTGCCAAGGTGAAAACCATTATTCGCGAGCGGGAAATTGCCGCCTCTAAAGAGGGCTGACCGCCAGCGGGCAGATAAGGAATAGCTATGTCAATCGAAAGACGTACAAAAATTGCGACAGTAATAAAAAATAAGATGGACAAAACCGTCGTTGTGGAGTATACACGCCGGGTAGCTCACTCGGTCTACGGTAAATTCGTTAAAGACCGCGTGAGAATTAAAGCTCATGATGAAAAGAATGAGTGCAATGTCGGTGATACGGTAATGCTTGAAGAGACCCGCCCGTTGTCCAAAGATAAACACTGGCGCGTTTGCAAGATTATCAAGAAAAACGAGTTGGTCTGATTCTTGGCGAACAGGCCAGCCAAGTGGAGTTTAGCCTATGATTCAGATGCAATCTACCCTGGATGTAGCAGACAATTCCGGGGCAAAAAAAGTCTGCTGTATTAAAGTTCTTGGTGGTTCTCGCCGCCGCTATGCCGCTATCGGCGACGTTGTGCGCGTTGCTGTGCGTGAAGCTCTCCCTAATTCCAAAGTGAAAAAGGGTGACAAAATGCTGGCTGTAGTGGTGCGTACTGCCAAAGAGGTGCGCCGCCCCGATGGCACCTATATTCGTTTTGATAAAAACAGTGCCGTGCTATTGAACAACAATCGTGAGCCTATCGGTACCCGTATCTTTGGGCCGGTTGCTCGTGAACTGCGTAATAAAAAGTTCATGAAGATTGTTTCTTTGGCTCCTGAGGTTCTGTAGGAGAAGGTCATGAAGATTAAGAAAAATGATACCGTGGAAGTGATCACTGGTAAATACAAAGGCAAAAAAGGTAAAGTCATCGAAGTGCTTACCGCTGAGAATGCCGTGCGCGTTGAAGGCATCAACCTGATTAAACGCCACTATAAACCCAGCCAGGCTCATCCTGAGGGCGGGATTGTGGAAAAGGTCGGTACCATCCACATTTCCAATGTGGCTCTGCTTGACCCCACCGATGGCAAGCCCACTCGCGTTGGCTTTAAATTTATTGATGATAAAGATTCCGGTAAAAAACGCAAAGTCAGAATCTCTCGCAGAAGCGGCGAGATCCTGGATAAGTAATTAACAAGTGCGACTCCCCCTCACAGCGCGGGGGAATTTGGGTCGCCAAAGGATGAAAAATGGCAAAAGAAGCTAAAGCTAAAAAAACAGTAAGCGAGGCCAGAGCTCCGGTTACGCCTCGTCTAAGCAAACTTTATAACGATGAGGTAGTGGCCAAACTTACTAAAGATTTTGGTTACAAAAACCCCATGCAGGTTCCCCGGATTAAAAAGATCACCATTAACATGGGTCTGGGCGAAGCTGTCCAAAATGTGAAAATTATCGATTCTGCACTCGAAGAGATGAAAGCTATTACCGGTCGTAAACCGGTTGTGACCAAATCTCGTCAGTCTATTGCTAACTTTAAGTTGCGTGCTGGTATGCCGATCGGCGTTATGGTGACCCTCCGGCGTGACATCATGTGGGAATTTCTGGAAAGATTATTTACCATCGCTCTGCCCCGCGTGCGCGATTTCAAAGGTGTGAGCACCAAAGCTTTTGATGGCCGTGGCAACTATGCTCTTGGTCTCAAAGAGCAAATTATCTTCCCGGAAATCGATTACGATAAAATTGATAAAATCAAAGGTCTGGGTATCACTATCGTGACCAGTGCTAAGACCGACAAAGAGTGTAAGGCGTTACTTGAATATATTGGTATGCCTTTCCGTAAGTGAGGATAGAATATGTCTAAAAAGTGCAAATTAGTAAGAGATCCCAAGACGATCAAATTTTCCACCCGTCAGCACAATCGCTGCGGTATTTGTGGCCGTTCCCGCGGCTATATCCGGAAATTTAATCTTTGCCGTCTTTGCTTCAGAGAAAGAGCTTTAAATGGTGAACTTCCAGGCGTAACTAAAGCGTCCTGGTAATAAATAGCGGGGATACGGCTTAGGCAACGGCCCCTGAAAGGTGAAAAATGATAGATCCTATCGCAGATATGCTGACACGCATTCGCAATGCCCAAAAGGCCAAACACGAATCAGTGAAGATGCCCTCTTCCAAACTGAAAGAGAAAATCGCCGGTGTGCTCAAAGAGAGCGGCTATGTTTCCGACGTAGAAGTAATTCCCGGTAAGGTTTTCAACGAACTTTCTATTTCCCTGAAATATGATCACAAAGGCGTTCCTGCCATTGAACATATTTCCCGCGTGAGTACTTGCGGTCGCCGTGTATATACCGGCTATGACAAGATTCCCACTGTGCGCAGCGGACTTGGTATTTGCATTTTAACTACGTCAAAAGGCGTTATGACTGATAAAGAAGCTCGCAACCAGAGAGTTGGTGGCGAGGTTCTCTGCTATGTCTGGTAAGAGAGGGGTGTAGCATGTCAAGAATTGGTAAAAAGCCGGTTGTTATTCCCTCCGGTGTCAGTGTGACGAAAAATAAAAGCGAGATAACTGTCAAAGGGCCGCAAGGGACTTTGACCATGACTCACCGCCCCGAAGTCGAAGTGGCTGTCGAAGACGGCGTAGTGCATGTTTCTGTTGTCAGCACCGACCGCAATGCCAGAGCTTATTTCGGTATGACCAGAGCTCTCATTAATAACATGATTATCGGTACCTCCAAGGGCTTTTCCAAGCAACTGGATGTAAGCGGTGTCGGTTACAGAGCCGATGTAAAAGGTAATGAACTTGTTCTTAACCTTGGTTTTACTCATACCATCAACTATCCGATTCCCGCCGGAGTCAAAGTTGAAGTTGATAAAAACAACCGCATTACTATTAGCGGCTGTGATAAGCAAAAAGTCGGCCAGATGGCTGCCGAAGTTCGCGCTTATAAACATGCTGATCCGTACAAACTCAAAGGTGTGAAGTATGTTGATGAGGTTGTGAAACGTAAAGTCGGCAAAGCCGGTACAAAATAAGTAACCGCTGAAAGGCCATAAGACATTAAGTTGTTGAGAGGATTACCATGATTCCAAATAAAAAACCAAAATCAAGAAACGAGTTGCGTATCCGCAGACGGAATCGCGGTCGCAAGAAAATTGCCGGCACAGCGAGCCAGCCCAGAATCTCTGTTTACAGAAGTCTCACCAATATCTTTGCCCAAGTTATTGATGATGATAAAGGTGTGACCTTGGCTTCTGCTTCTACTATCGCTAAAGATCTGCGTGACAGCTTGAAGGGGCTCAAAAAAGCCGAGAAGGCCAAACTTGTTGGCAAGAAGCTGGCTGAGATTTGCAAAGCTAAAGGTATTGAAAATGTTGTCTTCGATCGTGGCGGCTATCGCTACCAGGGTCGGGTTAAAGCACTTGCCGACGGCGCCCGTGAGGGCGGCCTCCAATTCTAAGGAGCTGATTAATGCGTGGACCTACAGATAAAAATATTGAAACCGAGGTCGATCTGATTGACCGCGTTGTGCATTTAAACCGTGTTGCCAAAACCGTTAAAGGTGGCCGCCGGATGAACTTCAGCGCTTTGGTAGTGGTCGGTGACGGCGCCGGGCGCGTGGGTGTTGGTCTTGGTAAAGCCCATGAAGTTCCCGAAGCTATTCGCAAAGGTATGGACCGTGCCAAAAAGAAAATGGTGCCGGTGGCTTTGAAAGATGGCACAATCCCTCATGAAGTGATTGGCCACTTTGGTGCCAGCAAAGTTGTTTTGCGTCCGGCGCGTCCCGGTACCGGTGTTATCGCTGGTGGGGCAGTGCGTGCTATTCTGGAAGCTGCCGGTGTGAAAAATATTCTCACCAAGTGTATTGGCACCAATAATCCCCACAATGTCATCAATGCCACTTTGGAAGCTATATCCCGTCTTCACTCTGAAGAGGATGTTAACCTGAAGCTTGGCAAGTGAACTTTGGCATAGAAAGTATAGTGGAGAATAGTTATGGAAAGACATTTTGAATTACGCTTACGCAGGTCAGGCGCCGGTGAACCCGATACCATGCGCCGCACTTTGCACGGCCTGGGTTTGGAACGTTTTGGAAAGACGGTCTTTTTGAAAGATACACCGGCTATCCGCGGTATGATTAAAAAAGTGGTTCATCTGGTGGAAGTTATCCCTCATGATGGCCCCGTACCCACTAAATAACAGAGGTTAATGCTATGAAATTAAACGAGATTAAAGCTCCAAGCGGGCGTAAATATGCCAAACGTGTAGGTCGTGGTCCCGGTAGTGGTACCGGCAAGACTTCCGGTAAAGGTGGCAAAGGCCAAACAGCCAGAACCGGTAAAGGCAAGCCGCGTACCGGTTACGAAGGCGGCCAAATGCCGATGTATCGCCGCATTCCCAAACGCGGTTTTTGCAACATCTTTGCTAAAGAATTTAACGAAGTTGCCCTTTCTGCTCTTGAGCAGTTCGACAACGGCACCGTAGTTACCGCCGAGCTCTTAAAAGAGGCCAAAGTGGTAAAGAATGTCAAAGACGGTATCAGGATTCTTGGCAACGGCGATATTACAAAGAAGCTGACAGTAAAAGCCAATCATGTTACCGCTTCTGCCAAAGAGAAAATCGAAAAGGCCGGCGGTAGCGTTGAAATTATTAAGTAAGGCTTTTCTTGTAATTACCTATCAATAACTATTTATCAAGAGCGCGGAGTAAGCATACATGGCTAGCGGCTTTTGGAACATTGCAAAAATCCCGGAGCTCAGAAAGAAGATACTCTTCTCCCTGGCCCTGTTGGCGGTTTATCGCCTGGGTGTTTCCGTAACCATTCCCGGCGTTGACCGGGCGGTTATGGCCAAATATTTAAATGGTCAACAGGGTACTCTTTTTGAGTTCTTTAACTTATTTTCCGGTAATGGCTTAAAACAACTGAGTATTTTTGCTCTTGGTATTATGCCGTACATTTCATCCTCCATTATTATGCAACTTTTGGGCGTTGTTGTTCCGGCGCTTGGTAGATTGCAAAAGGAGGGAGAGCAGGGCCGGAAGAAAATTAATCAATATACCCGTTATGGTACCATTCTGCTTTCGATTATTCAATCGGTGAGTATTGCTGCCTGGATTGCTCGTTTGCAAGTCGGTAACGATTCGGTAGTCGCAAGTCCCGGCATTGGTTTTTATCTTATGACCATACTCACTTTGACGGCCGGCACTGTTTTTATTATGTGGCTGGGCGAGCAAATAACCGAGCACGGTATCGGTAACGGTATCTCACTTATCATCTTTGCCGGTATTGTGGCCGGATTGCCCGGGGCTATTTCTGAAACATTGCGTTATTTGCAAGAAGGCCTCATGCAGCCGGTAACCGCCCTGATTATTGTGGCGATTATGGTGGTGGTTATTGCTCTTATTATCTTCTTTGAGCGTGGGCAACGGCGTATTCCCGTGCAATATGCCAAGCGCTCGGTCGGTAGCCACTCTTATGGTGGCCAGAGCACCCACTTGCCCTTAAAGGTAAACTCGGCCGGTGTTATTCCGCCGATTTTTGCCTCTTCTCTTTTGATGTTCCCGGCGACCATTGCCCCGCTTTTTGGCGATAGCGCCGTCTTGGAGAAGATCACCACTTTCCTCCGCATGGATGGGCTTGGCTATAATACCCTTTATGTGCTCTTCATCATCTTCTTCTGCTATTTCTACACCGCGGTTACTTTTAACCCCGATGATGTAGCGGATAATTTGAAGAAATATGGCGGTTATATCCCCGGTATTCGTCCCGGAAAAGCCACAGCAGAATATATAGATATCGTGCTGACTCGCATAACACTGGCCGGTGCTATATATATTTCGGCTGTTTGTGTACTGCCCACTATTCTCATTTCTCATTATGAGACGCCTTTCTACTTTGGCGGAACTTCGCTCCTCATTGTTGTCGGCGTGGCTCTCGATACTGTGCAGCAGATTGAAAGCCATCTTATTACCCGCAATTATGAAGGTCTAACCGGGGCTAATGGTCCCAGAATTCGTGGCCGCCACGATTAAGGTGAACCTCTAACGGAGGGTTATATTTAAAGGGGTTCGGGAGGCAGGTACTTCCGAGCCCCTTTATTTGTATATGAAGAGGTAGATATTAAATGGCTTCTGCGCGCAGTAAAAAAAGCTCTGGGCCAAGCGATAATAGTAAAGCGGAAGTTAGCGGTGAAATCGGTACTTTGCGCTTAGTTTTGGTCTTGGCACTTTTGGCCCTCAGTGTCCTTAGTGCTCTGGCGCTGCTTACCTATAATTCTCAGGATCCGTCGCTTAATAGTTCCATGCCGGGGACCAAGGTGCATAACTGGGTGGGGCTGGCCGGTAGTTATAGCGCCGATTTTATTCTGCAAATTTTTGGTTATATAGCCATTTTCTTCCCGCCTTTGCTCTTTTGTGTGGCCTTTTTTACTTTGAAAAGAGTGCCGCAAAAAAAATTTATCAGCCCTCTTATTGGCCTTGGTTTAGTCTTTTTTGCCATTGGCGCTCTTATCACGCTTTCCTGGCAAAATTGGGAAATGCAGCCTTTCCCGCCCGGCGGACTTTTGGCGCAAATATCCGTCAATTCCCTAAAACCTTATACCGGCGGTCCGGGGACGGTTATTATTATGGTTGTTCTCTTGGCCATGGGGCTCGTTATCGGTTTTGGGCCGCTGGCCGAGAAGCTGGGCGTTGGTACCATAGTCTTCTTGTGGTCTTTTTTCCGCAAAGCTATAGCTTGGGTGCAAAATAAGCGCCAATTTACCCCCGAACCGGACGAGCCGATATCATTAAGAAATGAGCCGGAAATTACCGCCAAGTTGGCCGACCAGGTGGATTCTGCTGATGACAAATGGACCATTTCTCCCGGAGCCACTGTTGAAGCCGCTTTGGAACATGACGATGACATCAAAGTATTGGTGCCGGCTGTTGCGCCGGAAGAAGCGGTTATCGGTGCTTTAGAGCCTAATCCCGAGGAGGAAGCAGAAGCCCCCTCTGATGAAGATATTCCCGAAATGCCCTATCCGGTAGCCGACTCGGCAGCAAATGACCAAGCAGAAGCTGAAGAGCCGGTAATGACTATACCTGAGCCAGACGCCTCGGAATGTGCTTTGGCAGCGGCAGAAAATGCCGGTGGAGAGCCGGCTAAAGAGATAGCGCAGGAACCATACGAAGCGCCCATAATAGATATGTCATTGCAACAGAAAAGCTATGTGGCCGAGCCGGAAGAGGAAGAGGCACCCTTTGCTTTTGACGATGACAGCCTGGGGGTGACTTTTAGCCCGGCGCCGATGAGCGATGAAGTAAGTGCCGAGTTTATTATTGATAAGCCGCAAGATAAACCCCGGCCGGCTCCGGCTCTCAGTGATCTTTTAGCCGCGGAAAAAGCCGCCGGGCCGGAAATTATTGAACTAAATAACAATGCCGACAGCAAAGATATTGAAAAAGCGGCTAAAACCATGCGCCGCGAGATGCGCGAGGAGCAAAAGGCGGCTTTAAAGCCCTTCGAGCGGCCGCCGCTGGAATATCTTAATTATAAAGAGCCGGAAAAACACGAGATAGATCGCGCCGCTTTGCAAGAAAACGGCCAAAAGCTCATAGCCACTCTGGAGAGTTTTGGCATTAAGGGGATTATTCGCGAAATCCGCGTAGGGCCGGTGGTAACGCTCTATGAGTTTGTGCCGGCGCCGGGCATAAAAATTAGTAAAATAAGTGCCCTCGCCGATGATATTGCCATGAGCATGAATGCTATGCGCGTGCGTATTGTGGCGCCCATTCCCGGCAAGGGGGCGGTGGGTATAGAAATTCCTAATTTACACCGTCAAATAGTCTATTTGAAAGAAATTATCGCTTCCGAGCAATTCCAAAATAGTCGCTCTGTGCTCACTCTTTGTTTGGGCAAGGATATTGAGGGCGTGCCTTATGTGGCTGATTTGCAAAAAATGCCCCATCTCCTCATTGCCGGCGCCACCGGTACCGGTAAAAGTGTGGGTATCAATGCCATGCTCACCAGTATTCTCTATAAAGCGACGCCCGAAGATGTGCGCATGATTATGGTTGATCCCAAGCAGCTGGAACTCTCTATTTATGAGGGCATTCCCCATTTGCTCCTGCCGGTTGTTTGCGATCCTAAAAAAGCGGCTCTTGCTCTCCACTGGGCGGTGGAAGAAATGGAGCGGCGCTATACCATGATGGCCGAACTCGGCGTGCGCAATCTGGCAGGCTATAACGAGCGCATTAAAGAACTGCCGCCGGAAGATCTTATTTCCAAAGAGGGACAGGAATTTGTCCACTTGCCTTATATCGTGATTCTTATTGATGAATTTGCCGATCTTATGATGGTGGCTTCCAAAGAAATCGAGACCTTTGTAGCCCGCCTCGCCCAAAAGGCCCGCGCTGCCGGTATTCACCTTATTTTGGCTACCCAGCGCCCCTCGGTTGATGTTATCACCGGCACTATTAAAGCCAACTTCCCTTCGCGTATCAGCTTCCAGGTGAGTTCCGGCCACGATGCCAAAACTATTCTTGATACCGTTGGCTCCGAGCATCTTCTGGGTATGGGCGATATGCTCTATATGTCGGCCGGCGGCTTTGGTCTTACTCGTGTGCATGGCGCTTTGGTGACCGAGAAAGAAATCGACAAAGTAGTGGCTTTCTTAAAAGCTCAGGGTGAGCCGCAATATGATGAATCTATTTTGGAAGCGCCGGCTGCCGAAGGTGGCGATGAAGGCGAGGGCCAGGGAGAGCGACAACTTGATGAGATGTATGACAAAGCTATAGCTTTTGTGGCCGAAAAACAAAAAGTCTCTATTTCCCTATTGCAGCGCTATTTGGGGATTGGCTATAACCGCTCGGCCCGCATTGTGGAGCAGATGGAGAAAGACGGTATTGTCGGCCCGGCCAACGGCAGCAAACCGCGCGAAGTTTTGGTGCCCCCGCCGCCGGAAGGTGGATATTAAACTAAAATAATTTGATACTTTTTAATAAGTTGCCATATACTTAAAATTATAATAATACATAGCCATAATTCAGGCTTTAATGTCTAAAGCCTTTTAAAAAAGGAGTTTTCTATGAAAATGCAAAAAGTAATTATCGTTGCCTCTTTAGTCGCTGCCTTTGCCATGTCTGCTTGTACCGATATAGATGAGATGGCGAAAACTGCTTGCCAATTTCGCTATGATTGCAATGTTAAAAATTGCAAAGCCGGTGATAATAATTGCAAAGTAGCTCTTGAGAATGAGTATAATAACTGCCAGGAAGATGTTGAGATTTCCAGTGAAGCCCGCAAACATGTTTCCAATAAATGTGCTGATGCCATGGAAGAGCAGATTGCCTGTTATTCCGATTCTGTCAGATGCCGGGCGGAGGAAACTTCGATTGGCGGCGAAGTGGTAACTGTATATAATTTAATTTATGCTACTGAATGTAACTACTTGGCTGAATTTGTAAAAGAAAAATGTACACCGGAAAAAGAAAACGTCATCTACATTGAAAAAGATGATGATAACAACTAATTACTTCCGGCCTCTTTAAACCAATCTAAAATAGCTTTAAGCCCTGGCTCGCGATAAGGCGCTTCGTTTAATACTTCATGGTAACAATTTTCCACTAAGCGAAATGTTTTTTTAGTGGGCACTTGGTCCATAAAATTAGCTGTTACTGTCGGCAGAGCCAGTTTATCGGTGTCGCCGGCCCAGCAAAAGAGAGGCACGCTCACGTCGCCGGCATGGGAGAGGACATATTTTTGGCATTTTTCCGAAGCTCTGAACCAGCCGGTAGTAGTGCGGCGCACCATGAGGGGATCTTCGTCGTATTCCTTGATGATTTCCGGATTTTGCGTGACATCTTTGCCGGTAAATGTTGATTTTATGGCAAAAATGGGGCAGATGACGCCGGCTATTCTGGCTAAAGTAAAAATAATTTTGGGCAGAGGAATATTGCATCCTAAATAGGGGCTTGTTAAGGCTGCCGCTTTGAGGTTTTTAGGCAACGGGCTCTCTAAATAGCGGGCAGTAATGAGCCCGCCCATGCTGTGGCCAAAGACAAAAAGCGGCAAATCTTTAAGCGCAGGATTGGCCTCTTCGGCTTTGGTGAGGGCGGTATTTAATGCTGCCAAATACTCACTATAATCGCCGATATGAGCGCGACGGCCATAAGTTAAGCCGTGGCCTGGTAAATCATAAGTGGTGACAGCAAAACCGTTTTCGGCAAAAAAATGGCCCATAAAAGCATAGCGGCCGCTGTGTTCGCCGTAGCCGTGAGTGATGAGCAGATGGGCAACGGGAGCAGCGGCAGGCAGGTAACGGCGAGTGAAAATCCGCCCTTTAGCTGTTTCGATATACTCTTCTTTGGTGGCAATATCAGTCATAGTTCTCTCCTAAATTAGAGAAATAAGCTTATTATTGGTCGGCAAAAATTTTATCTCTGAAAATAGCCGGAATGTGGGGAGCTTTTTCGCTGGAGTAGAAGTCCATGAGGAGATCTTTATAAGAGCGGCCCGTAGCCTGTAAAGCACTGGCAGCGAGAGATAACTCATCGGCCAAAACCGGCATGACGGAAAAGCCGGTTAAAGCATATACTTCGCTTAAAGTGAGGAAATATACGGCATAAGCCGGGCGGCTTTTGCTATCGGCTTCGGTAAGGCAATTGGCCAGCCCGCGAGAAGAGCAAATGGCTGCGCTGTCGTTGCGGCAAGCCAAAGCGGCCTGGGTGGCCATCTCAGCTAAATCAAGATAAATATAGCGCACTTTGGCCAAATCTTCGGCCGGGAAATTGCCTTCTTTTAGGTGACGGTAGATGAGGGCGGCGGCTCCGCTATATAAAGCGCATTTTTCTTCATCGCCGGTTACATCACGGGCGGCTAACCAACCGAGAGCTTCTTTGGCCTTTTGGCCCATATCGCCGCTGGTGCCATCATAAAAAGCTAAAAATTCATCGGCTGTAGAATTAATACTGGCGTTAGCGGCTGGAGCGACCGGGCTCTCAGCTATAGGAGCCGCTGCGGCTTCTATAGCCGGTGATGCGGCCGCAGAATTGGCATCAGCGGCGGCCGGGCCGGCAGTAGGAGCAGCTTTTGGACCACAGGAAGCTATAATGAGAGCAAAGACTAAAAAATATTGGCTATGTTTCATAATTCCTCCACCACAGGGAGTTGTAGCCCATCTTTTTGGCTTTTACAAGCGGGGAGGGAAAAAATATTCTAAACTCTTCACAAAAGGGCCGCGTTGTGCTTTAAAGAGGCCAGAGAAAGCCCGGCCGACGGCGGCTCAGGCGTAACAGTTTTAGCACTCGCTGGAGAGTAGCTATCTGCTTATAGATGAGGGTAATATGGATAGTTCAATATTTAATACTTTCTTGGTTTCCTGCACGACATTCGGTGTAGTTTTTGCAGTTTTTGCCATACTCTATTTTGTGATGTTGGCCATGAGTTTGGTGAGCCGCTTTGAAAAGCCAGAGCCGGCGGCAGCTCCGACTGCTGTTGCTCCGGCGGCGGCAGCGGCGGCTCTGCCCGGCGCGGTAACTCCGCAAATTATCGCCGCTATCACTGCCGCTATTGTGGCTGATCTTGGTACCGATAATTTTACTATTACCAGTATTACTCCTGTTGCCAGAGTGGGGGGGAGCGGCAGTGCTGCTTCGGCCTGGGCCAATCAGGGGCGCAATCAGCAAATGAAGGGCTGATTAAGCAATTAAACAGTATTGCAAACATATAACGCATATTAGGTGAAAAAATGGGAATGATAATCGAGCGTCTTGGTGAACTTGTTATGAGCTCCGGTTTTGCTAATCTTAACCCCGGAGCCTGCATAATGATTGGTGTGGGTTTGGTGCTGCTCTTTTTGGCTATTCATTTTAATTTTGAGCCACTTTTGCTCATCCCCATCGGTTTTGGAGCCATTTTGGTTAATTTGCCCGGTTCCGGCATCTTTGCCGAAGCCACTGCCGAGCATTCGGCCGGCTTTTTGCGCATGATTTACAATGTGGGTACCATCACCGAGGTTTTCCCCATTATTATGTTTTTAGCTGTGGGCGCCCTTAATGATTTTGGCCCCATGCTCTCCAATCCCAAAACCATGTTTTTGGGCGCCGCTGCCCAATTTGGCGTTTTTGTAGCTATGTTTTTGGCTGTGGCCTGGGGCTTTGACATTAAAGCAGCTGCGGCTATCGGCATCATTGGCGGCGCCGATGGCCCAACATCTATTTATATGGCTTCCAAAATGGCTCCGGAACTAATGGGCGCCATTGCTGTAGCTTCTTATTCTTATATGTCTTTGGTGCCCCTTATTCAGCCGCCGGTTATTCGCCTCTTAACCACTAAAAAAGAGCGCTCGGTAAAAATGACCGAGCTCCGCAAAGTTTCCAAAAAAGAGAAAATTCTTTTCCCCATCGTGGTGACTATAGTCATCGGCCTCATTTTGCCTTCGGCGGTGCCGCTCCTCGGTATGATGATGTTTGGCAATCTTTTGCGCGAATGCGGCGTGGTCGATCGCCTCTCCAAAACAGCGCAAAACGAAATTTGCAATATCACCACCATCTTTTTGGGTATTAGCGTGGGCGCTACTATGGGGGCTGAGAGCTTTTTGCAACCAACTACTCTAAAAATTATCGTTATGGGTCTTGTGGCCTTTGTTTGCGGCACCGCCGGCGGTGTGCTTCTCGGTAAATTGATGTATCTCTTATCCGGCGGCAAAATTAACCCC
>JAEEGL017031108.1_pt1 | contig 16857 bp, 16 predicted proteins | sample 9134231 | NCBI WGS metagenome assembly JAEEGL01 (sample SAMN16246548, study PRJNA631951) | gut metagenome | biome: gut microbiome; feature: rumen; material: fiber-attached | host: Bos | place: Iran: Karaj | collected 2018-10
AATTCCTTTCTCCTATAAAGCAAATACCTGTAGAATCTTTCTTTTTAGCTGTAATTAAATCGTATTCTTCTGCTATTTTTCTAACATCAGTTTTTATTAAATCGCCAATAGGGAATAATACATTTTTTAATTGTTCTTTGGATACTTGAGAAAGAAAATAAGTTTGATCTTTATTTTCGTCTATACCTCTTAATAATTTTCCATCTTTTAATCTTGCATAATGACCTGTTGCGATATAATCAGCTCCAAGTTTTCTAGCTTCTTTAGCAAACATATCAAACTTAATATATTTATTACACATAATATCTGGATTAGGAGTTCTACCATTTTTTAATTCATCTAAGAAATAAGTGAAAACATAATCCCAATATTCTTTAACAAAATCTTTCCTATGTAAAGGTATATTTAATTTATCACAAACAGCTTTAGCATCATTGTAATCTTCTTCTTGAGGACATATACCTGAATCAGTAGTAGGTCCATTTAATTCACCATCAGCTAAAGAATCCCAATTTCTCATAAAAAGTCCTATAACTTCATATCCTTGTTGTTGTAAAACAATAGCAGCAACACTTGAATCTACGCCACCGCTCATACCAATAACTACCTTTTTCACGATTATCACCCCAAAACATTTATATATTTTAACATAAATAACAAAAAAAATAAATGGTGTTTTCGAAGAGGTTTGAACTCTTATTACTACCGTCGGAGGATAGCGTTTTATCCAGTTAAACTACGAAAACAAGAAAGGGATTATACTCCTTTACAAGTCATCCCCATATCCTTTGAAAACTCCCACCAAGTTTTAAGCATCAATTTATTATTTTTATAGATATCAGCTTGTCCCTCTATTTCAGGTTCAATCTCTCTTAACTTATCCATATCAAGTTTCTCATAATTAATAACAGTATCATATATAACAGAATTTCCATCTCTAGTAACAGTTACATCATAATATCTTAAACCTTTATATTGGTCTTTAATACTCTTATAAGCTTCTTCATATTCATCTAATAAAGACGTATTTGTACCAGTAACTTTTTCTTGAGAATGTAACATAGTAATAACACCATCTTTATAAGTAACTGAATATCTAAAATCATCCTCTAATTGAGTAATATTAACATCTCTAATACATTGTAATCTTCCACTACCATTAACATTAATATTATATGCAGCATCATCACTAAATTCTTTATCAGTACCAGACATATTAACAATATCAGGTTCACTCTTTTTACATCCAGTAACTAATAATAATAAAGCAATAACTAATAATAAATACTTACTTTTTCGCATCATTTACATCATCTTCCTCTAATAATCTAACTATTCTTCTTTCTAGTCTTAATATTTCTTCAACTTTATGATGTAGTTCCTCACTTATTAATTCACTCTTTAAATCTGTTCTATAATCATTTTGATTTCTTAATGAATCTTTCTTAGCTTGTCTATTTTGACTCATCATAATAATTGGAGCTTGTAGAGCTGCTAAACAAGATAATAGTAAATTAAGTAAGATAAAAGGATATTCATCAATTTTAACTATACCAAATAAATTTAGACACATCCAAATAACTAAAAAAGCTATAAAACCAAAGATAAATCCCCAAGATCCAGCAATTTCACTAATCTTATCAGCAACTTTATCTCCTTTAGTCATATTCTTATCTTCTTGTTTATCTATATCAATCGCAATAGGTTGCTCAACTAGAAGATCTAATAACTCTTCATCATCTTCTGCACTAAATTCTTTATTAAGTAATAATTTGACTATTTCTCTTTTACTCTTTTTAACAGCCATAACTAACCCTCCTCAATAAATTCTTTAACTACATTATATATATCATCCTTCATTGTATGAATATTCTTAATAAATCCATGAGAATTACTTTCAAAACAATAATACTTACCATTTACTTTATTAGAAAATAATTCAATCTCATCCTTAATAGGATCAAATTCTCCAGAAACAATAAACATCTCAGGAAATAAATTTAATTTATCATATTCAAGTACTTTATTATAATAATTATCTTCTTTTAAATACTTCTTTTGAAAATCTTTAAGTAAATTTAAAGTTAATAAATCATTCTTACTATCAAAAGATTCATAATTACCTTCTAAATAATCCATAGAAATTAATGGATAAAATAAAACACATTTATTAATAAAGCCATTATTCTCTTCTATACTTTTAATAATACAATCATTAACAAATAATCCACCTAAATCATCACCTATTAATGAAATATTATTTCTATCTAAGCCTAAAGCATATAATTCATTATAAATAAATTTAACTGTTTCATATATAGAATCCATAGTATTAGGATATTTAATAGTCTTATCAAAATAATCTACTACTATCAAACATTTATCTAATTTAATTGCTAAATCACGACAAATTCCATCATATAAACCTACTGAATCAGTATTCTTACCAGATCCAGGAATAAAAATAGAAACATTATTCATATTAGATACTTTTTTAGGATAATAAACTCTAATAGGTAATAATCCTTCTTTTAATATTATTTTATATTCTGATATATTTTCTTTAGAAATAGAAGGATGTAATAATTCCTTAACATTTCTAAACAAACTATATCTATCTTCATTATCAAAATTATTTTTTATCAACATAAAGTTTCACCATATAAATTATAACATAAAAAAGTAGAATTAACTCTACTTTTGTTTCTTTTTAGCCTTTTTTTTCTTCTTTTCTTCCTTTAAAGAAGCTCTCATCAAATTACCTATTTGTCTATATAAATATTTATTAGTCTTTTCTAAATCATCTTGAGCTTTAAATGGTTCTCCAAATCTATAAGTTAAATTATCTCCATGAAAAACATAATCACCTGTTACTGCAAAAGGAACTAATGTAGCATTTGTCTTATGAGCAAGACTAACTGCCCCATATTTAAAAGGTAATAAGAATTGATCTGTTTTATTTCTAGTTCCTTCAGGAAATAATCCTAAACAATTACCCTTTTCAAGTACTGCAATAGCTTTTTCTTTCGCAATAGGATCCTTCTTACTTCTATCAACCGCAATACAACCACTCATCTTAAAAAACCAAGCAACCTTTTTATCATCAAAATATTCTTTTTTTGCCATATAATGAATTGGTCTCTTATTACAAAGAATAGGACCATTTTGATCCATAACATGTTTATGATTTCCAACAAATATTAAAGGACCTTCTTTAGGAATATTTTCAACCCCTATAAAAGTAGGTCTATAATACCATTTATAAAAACCACCTAATATGAATTTAAATATTCTATATGGCAACATTAAATCTTTACTCATACTTCCTCCAACTTATCTTTAATAATTTTTTCTAACTTTTTATTACTCTTTTCTACATCTTTAGTTACAGTGATAGGTTTTAAATAAGTAAGTGTAACTCTTCCCCCTATACCAAACAATCTATATTTACCCTTAATAGTAAATGGAACTATTTTACTACTAGTAGAATAAGCCATACGAACAGCACCAGTCTTAAATGGCATTATTGTATCATCGGTTCTATTAATTGTACCTTCTGGAAAAATGCAAATAGCTTCATCTTTTTCTAATACTTTTTCTGCTTCAACTAATGCCTTTCCATCATGAATCTTTCTATTAACTGGAATACATAACATTCCCTTTATAAAAGGTTTTAATGGTCCTTGAAACAACTCTATTTTAGCAAGAAAATGAAGAATCCTTCTATTAGAAATACCTAATAATACAGGATCTAACCACCTAGTATGATTACCTGCAAATACTACTCTACCATCAATAATGTTTTCTCTACCAATAATTCTAGGAAAAAATAATAATTTAAATAAAATAAATCCCAAGAATCTCATAATTTTATAAAATAATGTTTTCATAATCACCACACTTAAAATTAGCTTAATAATTCATTAATACTATCTTTTAATTCTTTAGTAACCTCTTTATCTTTTAATTTAACTAACTCTTTATAAATATCAGTATCCTTAAAATCAATATCAGATTCTCTATTCCAATTAAATAATGTATCCAAAGCCATATTTCTAACATCAACAAATTTATTCTTTAAACCTAATATTATAAATTTATTATTGATATAAGGATAATCATTAATTAATTTCAAAACAAATTTTAATTTAAAAGCATAATCATCAAATAAACTATAATTATCAGTTAACTCATCTCTCTTACCAGGAAAACTATCAGCTAAAAGACTAGTAGCTTTATCTTTATATTTAGTTTTAATTAACTTCTCATACATAAATGTATACTTAAAAGGATTAGTATTAAACTTATTAAAAATTTCTTTATCAAAATCTAATTTATAACTATCAATCAAATATATTATTTGATATAACTCATCAAAATCTTTAGATTCTTCTAACTTAGCACTAATTTTCTTAATAAATTTACGATTATTAACAATCTTATCTAATCTATTATGAATACCTTCATCATTATAAAAATATAAATTAGAAATACATAAATAAGTAAAAGGTTTATCTTCAAATTTATAAAAATAATCTAAATATAAATTAATATTACTAATAAATTTATCTCTTAATATCTTATCATTTTCTATTAAACTATCAATAATAATAGAAATACTTTTATATAATTCTTCACTCATATCATCATTAATAAATTTACTAATATCTAATTTATTATAAATAATATTACTCATAAGAGCAATATCACTAGTATTATAAACACCTTTAGTAATAATATATTCTCTTATTTTATTATCAGTTATTTTTAATTTATCCATTAAAAAGATCTTTCCAAATCCATTAATCCTCTTAATTAAATCAAATATTATATCATTCTTATTATCAAGTTGATTAATATGATAAAAAAGTACAAAGAAAGTAAATTCATCGCATAATGCTAAATTATATATAATTTTCTTATCATTTTCACCTATATTAATAAACGATAAGAAAAATATAGCTAATTTAATAACTTCTACTTTATTAATATTATTTATTATATATAAAGCTAATTCATATATATAAATAGAATTCAATTCATCTTGTAATCCAATAAATGCCTCATTAATTTTATCAATACTATATATAAGTAAATGATCACCATTTATACTAAAATAATCATTTAATTCTTTAGCACATTCTTTATAATTTCTAGTAGTATTATGTTTAAGAATTATATTGATAATAGCAGAACCATCATTATATGAAGCTTCATGATTACCACCAAATATGTATGTAGCATCTACTCCACCAGGAATATAATCAAGATGAATATCATTAAAATCATAATACTTAAAAATATTAAATTTATGACTTATTTTCCCATCAACAATATTTTCAACTAAATCTTTATACAGCATATTTACTCCTCAAATTCATATGATAAAGCTTTATCTAAGACTTTATCTCTATGATTCATTATATCAAAAATATTATTATCTAGTAAAACATCTGGTCTAAAATGTACACTTTTAAATCTATAATCTTCTAGTTTTTTTAATTCTCTACGTTTAGAACAAGAAATAAACTCACCATTCTTATAATAAAAATACTTAGTAGAATAATTAACTAAAATATCAGTATTAGGCAATTTAAATGATGAAATATTACCAAAATGATTCATAGTAGTACCTATTTCACTACCAATAAATTTAGCATTATAATTAATCATTGAATCAATAATAAACGTTGCACTACTATAAACCATATAATCAGTAAGAACAATAGTCTTAAGATCTTTACTTTTAATAAAATCAATTAAAGGAACACTAATAGAAGAATCTCCTCCACCATTACCTCTAATATCTAAAATAATACTATTATAATTATTTAATTTAGAAATTTCATTAATAAACTTATTCATACCATCAATATCTTTACAAGCAATATATTTTAAGATTAATTTATTATTTTGAATATCATATAAATAATTTTTTCTTTCTAAAATATAACTTTCAATATTATCAACATCTAATTCAATAGAAGAATCATCACTAAATTTAAACATTAAAGTAGAAGTATTACTATCAATACTAGGTAAATATCTAATACCATTAACACTACTAAAATTAAATTCAATCTCACTATTTAAATGACCAATAGTAGTATAACTAATAGCATCTCTCATCTCTTTAATTAATTTAATAATACTAACACCATTAATAGAAATAACATCTTTATATAAATAAGATGAATATAACGAACTACTTTCTACGATATATAGTTTATTATTAAGAAATCTAAACATAAAAGGTAATGCCTTATTATTTTTAAATTTACATTTAGTATGAGAATCTTTTCCATTATTAATAAATTTTAATAAATAGTTTAAAAAATAAATAAAATCTAAATCATTATTAATTTTATTCTTATATTTTTTTATATATTGGGAAATTTCTTCACTACTTTTATCATGAAAAATATTAATATGTCTTGATTTTAATCTTCTCAAGAAAAGATCTAAATCTTCACTATATCTCTTTTTCATATTACCTCCATATAATACTTTATTCGTGTTTTCTTTTTAATACTTTAAAATATCCATTTCTTTCACCATATTCATGATAAACAGGAACATCTAAACTAGAATCATTTATATCTTCACAATCAACTAAATTATTATTAAAAAATCTATGTACAGGAAGTTCTCTATCATGCCCAAATAAAACATATTTAGTATTAAATGATCTACTCATTAAATTATCACTAATATCCCCACTAACAATATTTAAAGCATTGTCAGATAAATACAAACTGCCATTATAATAAACAAAATTCCAAGCATGAGAACCATTATATATTATTCTACAATTAACTTTAAGTTTAGGATTATTAAGAAGTAACATAGTATATGCACTAATTCCAGTACAAGTACCATATCTATCATCTAATAAAGTTCCTACTCTAGAAGCATTAATTACCGCTTTATGAGTTGTATTATCAGAAAACACATAATCATAATCACCAATTCTAACTTCATTATCTCCAACATATTGAATGTTATTTTGGATATAGTCAGATACTTCATAAATATTATAAAAATCACCTAAATCAGATAAATTATCTAAATCAGCATGAATATGTTTCAAATTTTCTCTCCAAAAAACCCTATCAACATAAGGTAAATCACAAGGTTCTCCATTATTCTTAGAAGCAAAATAAGTATATAAATAACTATCAAATTCAGGATCCCACATAGTATAACTCAAAGGAACTCCAAATCTAGAAAGCTTAAAATAATCTTTCTTTTTTATATAACTTCTATCTTTCATTTCACCATCATCTATTAAACTAATAGGATTAAAAATATGATCACTAACACTACTATTAATAAATCTAACCCTATCAAAGTCAGGTGACATAAATGATATTAGTTTATTTTTACAACAAATTTCAATAAACTTATCTAGATCATCATAAATAGTATCATCTAATAAAATATAATCAGATTCGTTAAACTTATCAATTTCAACATCACTATATTTTATCATCTTAAAACCCCCGTTTGTATATTATAACAAAAAAAAGAGTTTAAATAAACTCTTAATAATCACAATTACCAGGTGTCCTAGGAAAAGGTATAACATCTCTAATATTTTCCATACCAGTAAGATACATAAGTAATCTCTCAAATCCTAATCCAAATCCACTGTGATAGCAACCACCAAATCTTCTTAGATTTAAGAACCATTCGATAGACTCTTTCTTAACATCTTTTTCTTTAATACGTTTATCTAATACTTTTAAGTCTATTTCTCTTTCACTACCACCCATTATTTCACCAGCTCCAGGTACTTCTAAATCAACAGCAGCACAAGTCTTACCATCTTCATTAACTTTCATATACCAAGCTTTAATATCTTTTGGCCAATCTTTAATGAATACAGGTCCATTAAAATGTTCAGTAATATACTTTTCATGTTCTTTAGCTAAATCTTCATCATAGCTAGGTTCAAATTCAAATTTCTTTTTACTCTTCTTTAATAAATCAATAGCTTCTTTATGAGTAATTCTTACAAATTCAGATTTAACTAATTTCTCTAATTTATCTTTTAATCCTTTTTCAACAAAACTATCAAAGAAATTAATTTCATCACTACAATGTTCTAATACATAAGAAACTACATATTTTAACATATCTTCTTCTATATCCATTAAACCATTAATATCACAAAAAGCTATTTCTGGCTCAATCATCCAAAACTCATTAGCATGAACTTTAGTATTTGAATTTTCAGTTCTAAATGTAGGTCCAAAAGTATAAATCTTTTTAAAGCTCATTGCCATAGCTTCTCCATGTAATTGACCACTACCAGTAATATATACTTGTTTACTAAATAAATCTTTAGAAAAATCTACTTTACCATCTTTATCAACTGGAATATTACTAAAATCAAATGTAGAAACTTTAAACATTTGATTAGATCCTTCACAATCTGTTCCAGTAATAAGAGGAGTCATTGCATATAAATAATTATTCTTTTGAAAATAATCATGTATTGCAAAAGCTGCTACACTTCTTACTCTAAATACTGCTTGGAATGTTTTAGTTCTTCCTCTCATATAAGAAACACTTCTTAAAAATTCCATAGTATGTCTTTTTGCTTGAATTGGATAATCTGCAGGTGCGTCCCCTATTAATTCAATCTCTTCTGCTTTTAATTCCATAGCTTGTTTACCATTAGATTTAACTAATTTACCACGAGCTACAATAGAAGAACCTACATGATAATGACAAACCTCATCAAAATTACTTAATTTATTATCATAAACTAATTGTAATGAATTAAAGCAAGTTCCATCAGAAAAATCAATAAAACCAAATTCTTTTTGATCTCTATTATTTCTAATCCATCCTTCTACTTCAACTTTATCTCCAATTTTTTTCTTTCTAAAAACATCAACTAAATCCATAAATTATCTCTCCTATTAATATTCTATCACTAAAAACAAATTATGATAACACATTTTAACTTGCTTCATCAAAAACATCTCGTTCTTCAAAATCATTCATGCGCATAACAAGCACTTTAGGCTTAACAATATCTTTCTTTCTTAAACCACAATTATCCAACAAATAAGATTTATTTCTAAATTTACTTTCCTGATACAAATCTAATAAATCTCGTTTAACAAGATATGGACTATCTAAATACTTATCATAATAATGATATGCTAAAATCCCACCAAAAGCATTTCTTTGAGCTTCCCAAAATATTCCAAAATCATTTCCAAATAAATTCTTCTCTTTATCATTCATACAATCATCAAAAACATATAAAGACTCACTTAACATAGAATTAAAATTTCTCATATAAGAAGCAATATCAGTGTTATTAAATCCTATATCAGATAAGTATTTCATAAAAACAATTTCAATAAATTTAGAATATGTTTCATTTAGATTATTAATGCATTTTCTAGTATCTTGATCATAAGTCATATTAATATCATATAAAGATAAAAATGAATGAACCAATTCATGAATAATAGTAGCAGCAGTTTCAATATTACCCTTATCAAGAGTAATAATTAAATCACTATCACCTGGAAAATGATAAGTAAAACCATCATATAATTCAGCATCTGCAGTATCAGGTAAAAAAACATCCACTAGTTTTTCATCAAGTAATTTATCGAAATGTCTAGACATATCTTTATCATAATAAGATAGAAAACCTCTAGCTATATCAATAGAATCATCAAATGAAATCTTTTCAATATATTTATAAGAATCCTCTTCAAAATAACCTAAAGTAACTTCGCTTAGTTTACCAATTTCTCTATAAAAATCACGATTAGCTCTAAAATCATAAATAACTTGTGAATTAAAATCATCATCTATAGTATTATCAAACAGAGCACATTTTTGAAGAATACAATCAGGAATATCAATATCGATACCAGTATTTTGTAATCCCTCAATTATAGAATAAATATATGCCCTATAAAAATGCTTTTCTTTAAAAGTAGTTGCATCATTGACTCTTCTATTTAAGTCAAATAAAACCTTTCTAATATATTGTTCTGATCTTTTCATATATAATCTAACTCCTGTGACTTTATATAATAACATAAAAAAAGAAGATATAGTAGTTTTATTTAGACTATATCTACTTTTTCTTCATCTTTTTCTTTGTTGTTTTCTACTTTTTTCTCTTCTTTTTTGTCTTCTTTTTTATCTTTCTTTCCTTCAACTGGCATATGAACATGTTTACCAGCAGGTTCTAACAATAACTCTGGATGTGCATAAATATATTCAATTAACTTTAAAGCTTTACAGAAATAGAACCCATCAGCAATTCTCTCATCTATAGTTGCTCCAAGATTCATAAAATATTTACCATCTTTTTCTCTAACTTCACCAAAAGTAATTAATGAAGATGATGTACCAAAGTTAGTTAGATTATGATAAATACCATTAGTCTTAAATGTACCTAAATTAGATAAAATAGCACTAGAATAATAAATATTATCATCCATTAAACTCTTAGGTAACCAACCATGTTTATCAAGCCATTTAAGAAGACCAATAATAGGTATTCTAACAAATCCAGGTATTTTTCCAAGAAAATCAGCAGTACCATCAATACCACCTCTTTGTTTATTTCTAATTTTATCTACTTTTTCTTTAGTAATTCTAGAAATATCAAACAAAGTATCATTTTCTCCAACTTTAATAACCATCAAACATTCAACAGATCCATCTTCAAATTCTTCTTTTATTGAAGATGCTAAACTAACATCTTTATGCATCCACATCTTTCTATTAGCAACAAATCTATTCATAAAAGGTCTTGAATATAAAACCTTTGCCATTACAGCAACAAATCCATGATAGAAAGTTAATCCTTCATGTTCTTTCTTCAATTCTTTTATAAACTTAACAAATTCAGTAACATCAATATCTACATTCATATAAACCGCAGAATCACATCTTCCAGGTTTAAAATCAAATAATACATATTGAAAACCATTAATATCTCTTACTCTATAAGCATCTCTTCTATCGCCAAATTTTCCCATAATTAAACTCTCCCTCTATTAAGAGTATAACAAGAAAAAGATAATTGTAAAAGAAAAAGTAGACAACAAGTGTCTACTAATGTTTTCTATTTTTGTTTAATATAAGCTCCTTTTTGCGTAAAGCTTGCCTTAATAGTTTTAGAAAAATCATTTAATGCATCTCTTAAGAAGTTATTTCTCTCTTTATTATAAGATGCATCTTCATCATCTAATAAAGCATTTTGTTCATTTCTTTGAGAATTTGTAACAGTAAGATCTGCCATTCCTAAATCATTATTTCCAAAGAAAGAACCCAATTTCACACGAGTAGATTTACCTGATTCTCCTACATGTTCAACATATGCTCCATCTTCTTCATCAAAAGGATAAACAGTAAATTCATAATAATGGCTTTCATCATAACCACATGCATCACAACATTTGGTTTTAATTAAATCTAGACCATAATTAGAAACTACTCCATAGCCAACGTCTCTTAACCAAGTATTTACATGAGTTTCTTCATTATTAAGAACTATTAGATCATGGTAATAAATATCTTGTTCAGGTCCAATATCATCTTTATACTCTCTAAATTCTTCAGCTTCTGAAATTAACTCTTTAATACCTTTAATATAAAAGTAATTATTAATAATATGTTCATAATCTTCAATTTCATCAACATTAATACCATATTCATCAATAAACTCATAAATATTTTCTATAAAATCTTCTCTGCTTATTTCATCTCCAGAAGCATTATAAAATACTCCGTCTTCAATATGAGGATATGTTAAATAAATATCAGTATTTTTTAAATTTCCCACTTCTTTTTCTAAATTTAAACGATGTAAATCTTCAGAAGCATTTAGATAATCTTCTAATAAATCCATATTAATTTTAGTTGATACATGTTCATCTAAAAACTCATCAAAACAAGTTTTATCACTAACACTTTCTACAACATCATTAGGATTAGATAGTGCATCAGCACTAAAAGAACAACCAGGAATCATAGTTAAAGATACAATAATTGCACCAGTTGCTATACCTCTTCTTAGTTTATGAAATTTACCGTTATTTAAACCTTCATTAGAAATTAATAAATTTTTTATCATATATAACACCCCTAACGAGACAATATTATATCATATTTTTTAATATTTATAAAGTGTTTTTTCTTTTTTCTCCAAAAACACTATAAACTATCTTATCTTTTAAATCATCATTTAATCCTATAGCAGCAGCATTATCATGTCCTCCACCACCAAATTTTTCAGCAATAATTCTAGCACTACTATTATCTTCTAAGCTTCTTAAACTAATTTGATTATTTTCAAAAGCAAACATCGCAATACAATCTAAATCACTTTTCTTATTTATTAAATATTCACATACTTCATTTCTATATTCATATTTAATAAAGCAAATTCCTACTTTAAATCCTTCAATAGTAAGGACTTTTAAATATTTTAAAAATGATTCTACTTCTCTAATAGTTATTTCTTTCTTATTATTAATCATTTCTAATTCATAATCATCAAAAGAAAAATTATCATTATTATTAATTTTATTAATCATTCTATCAATATACTCATCCTTACCTATAGCATTAAATAAAATAGCTAAATCATGAGCATCTTCTCTATTATATTTTTTATATTCATAAGTATCTTCTAATCTAACTAATTCAACAAATTGGTCTAAAATATCACTTTGCTCTAAATAATTATTTTTAATTAAAAATTCATAATAAATCTGAGTAGCACAACTAATTCCTTTATCATCTTTAACTCTAACTGTACAATTATCAAAATCATTTAATCCAGCATCAAATGCAGTTTCATGATGATCAAATAGATATATCTTTTTAGATAATTTAGAATCAGATAAAAGTCTTTCTAATAAATCTCTAGAAGGAGATAAATCACTAATATAAATTAAATCATAATTATATAAATTCTTTGTTTCATAAATTTCTAGTAATTTATTATTTAAATCACTAGGATTTTTACAATAAATAATATCAATATTATCAAAAGCTAATTTAGATAGAATTGCTCCACCCATACCATCAATATCAGCAACATGTGTAATAATTAATCTTTTCATTTTATCACCTAAAAAAATTATAACATAAAAAAAGATAATACTTATCGTATTATCTTTTTTCTTAACTACATTTAAAGTTTTGTTTTTCAAATTCTTTAATAACTTCTTCTCTAGAAGTTTTTAAATTACTTGATCCTGAATATTTCTTAGCTTGTTCACCGTTCATTTTGATAGTAACTAATATACCAGTATCAGTTTCTGTAATGACAGGTTTAACACCATATTCAGATTCAAATGAAGCATATTGAGTATTAAAGCTATCTAAGAAAGTCTTTTTAGAACTCATTAAATTTTCAGGTAAAATAGCTTCAATAGTCATATCCATTTTATCAAATTTACTATCAACTAAAGTAATGATAACTTTACTATTTAATTGAACAGTAGAAACAGTTTGATCATAAGTACAAGTAATAGTTTCAGTCTTACCACCACAACCAGTTAAAAGTAATAATGATAAAGCAAATGCTATAACCCCAAATAAAACCTTTTTCATAATCTTCCTCCTAGATAAATAATATCACAGTACATTTTATTTATCAATAAAAGAAAGATTATTTTTTAATATAACAATAACCTACATTCTTACCATAATCATGAAACTCAAAATTAGCTTCAAAGATTCTTCTTTCTTTCTCTGCTCTTTCAGGAAATTCATGAAATCTACTACATAAAACTATTCCATTTTTTCTAAGTAAAGAATATAAATTATTACTTAAATTAGTCATTTGTATATCACTTTTTGCCCATTCAGGAATATTAGATATCATAGCAATATCACATTTATCATGCATATCTACACTATCGAAAAGATTAATATTCAAAAAATTATTTTCTCTATCAGCAACACTACCTATAGAGTTAATAGATTTAAACATAGTTTTACCATCTACTTCATTATCATGAAATAATGAATGTACTTTTGATGTATCAGATAAATGTTGTTTCCAAAATTTAAGAGCAATTAACTCTTCCCTTTTTTCAGGCTTAACTTTACTTAATAATTTAGCTAACCAAATATAATTATCATCAAGAAGTTCATAAGGATACATCTCTTTATTAATAGATAAAGCCCACTTTCTCATATAATAATAATATAGAGCAAGTATATTTTTATCAAAAGAATATACTTTTCTAGCGCCTAGATAATTAGCAAGAAAAAATTGATCACTTGAAGCAAGTACTGTTAAAACATCTTTATCTAAGAAATCTACTTCTTTATACATATCAACTAAATTTTCATTAGTTTCAAAATAAACTTTATCATAACCTGCTTTAGATAAATCCATCCCACTAATTATTGCACGTGAAGCTAAATAATCATTAGAAATATGCATCATACTATCACCCCAAAAGCCCTGATATTATACCAAAAAACATAAAAAAAAGCAAAAAAAAGGATAACAATAAGTTATCCATTTAAATATTCAATTGCATTAAGTGCTGCTATTGTACCATCAGCTGTCGCAATAGTAACTTGTGAATATTTCTTAGTTCTAGAATCTCCAATAACGTACAATCCAGGAACTTTAGTCTCAGTATTAGTAGAAATAACATAATCTCTTTCATCTAACTCAATTACGTCATAAGCAAATTTATTCTGAGGAATTAACCCAATATTTAAGAATACTCCTTCAACATTTAATTTCTTCTTCTTTCCATCTACTTTAATAGATAGACCAGTTAATTCATCTTCTCCTAAATATTCTAATACATCAACATTATACATAATTTCAACATTATCAGTTGACTCAATTTTATTTATTAAATCTTTCTCACAAGTAAGTCTATCAATCTTTTGAAGAATATATACTTTCTTAGCAATCTTTGACATAGAATAAGCATTTATTACAGCAGAATTTCCTCCACCAATGATTGCAACATCTTTTCCTTTATAAAAAGCTCCATCACAGGCAACACAAAAATGTATTCCATGTCCTATTAGTTTATCTTCATTAGGCAAATTTAGTGTTCTATAAGCTGATCCGCTAGCAATGATTAATACTTTTCCAAGATATTTATTATCTTCAGTAATAACTTCTTTAATATTATCTTCTAAAACATTAATATTAGTAACTTCTTCAAGCTCAAACTCTACCCCTAATTCATCTATTTGATCAAACATAATATCAGTAAGTTCAGATCCACTAACAGCTTTAACTCCAGGATAATTCTCAATTAAAGGTGTTGAAGCAATAGAACCACCAATTGTTTCCTTTTCAAGAATTAATACTTTTTTTCCATCTCTTAGAAGGTAAAGGGCCGCACTCATTCCGGCAGGCCCAGCACCTATTATTATTGCATCATATATCATAAATTAATTGCTCTCAATATATTTCTTAATATTTGATAAATTTTCAATTAATTCTTGATTCTTTCCATTTACTACTAATGTTGGAGCTTTCTTAACACCAAATTGTTTAGTCATATCAGGCATATCTTCAGCATCAACAAATTCATAAGTAATATGTTTTTTATCTAATAATTTCTTAGCCATCTTACAATTTGGACAAGTCTTAGTACCAAATAGTAATAATCCATCTTTAGCATCACTCTTTAACATAGCTTTAGCTGATGCTTTTTTAGCTTCTTCTTTTACTTTTTCAATTTTCTTTTCACAATTATCTAAACTATATTCTTTACGCATTTCAAATTCTTTAGATTTTCCATCATTCCAATTCTTAACAGGACGATAGTAACCAGTAATTCTTGAATATACCTCAGTATCTTCTCCACAAATAGGGCATTTATATACTTCACCAGTAATATATCCATGATTCTTACATACAGAATATGTAGGAGAAATTGTATAGTAAGGTAATTTATAATTTTCAGCAATCTTTCTAACTAAACTAGCACAAGTCTTCCAATCAGGCATTCTTTCACCTAAGAATGTATGGAATACTGTTCCACTTGTATATAGAGTTTGTAATTCATCTTGAATATCTAATGCACTAAATACATCGTCAGTATATCCTACAGGTAAATGACTTGAATTAGTATAGTAAGGAGTTTCATCATTAGAAGCAGTAATAATATCTGGATATAATTCTTTATCTTTCTTAGCTAAACGATATGTTGTAGATTCAGCAGGAGTAGCTTCTAAGTTATATAAATCTCCATATTGTTCTTGATAATCAGATAATTTTTCTCTCATGAAGTTTAATACTTCTCTAGTCCATTTAATAGCTTTTTCATGAGTTAAATCTTCTTTAATCCATTTAGCATTTAAGCAAGCTTCATTCATACCAACTAAACCAATAGTTGAGAAATGATTACTAAATGTTCCTAAATATCTCTTAGTATATGGATATAATCCTTCATCTAATAATTTAGTAACAACATCTCTTTTAATTTTTAATGATTCAGCTGCTAAATTCATTAAATGTTCTAATCTATCATAGAATTCTTCTTCATTTTTAGAAGTATATGCAATTCTTGGCATATTAATTGTAACAACACCGATAGATCCTGTAGATTCTCCAGATCCGAAGAAACCACCTGATTTTTTACGTAATTCACGTAAATCTAATCTTAAACGACAACACATTGATCTAACATCACTAGGTTCCATATCACTATTAATATAATTTGAGAAATAAGGAGTACCATATTTAGCTGTCATTTCAAATAATAATTTATTATTTTCAGATTCTTTCCAATCAAAGTCTCTAGTAATAGAATATGTAGGAATTGGATATTGGAATCCACGTCCATTAGCATCTCCTTCAATCATAATTTC
>JAEEGL010487590.1_pt1 | contig 16856 bp, 6 predicted proteins | sample 9134231 | NCBI WGS metagenome assembly JAEEGL01 (sample SAMN16246548, study PRJNA631951) | gut metagenome | biome: gut microbiome; feature: rumen; material: fiber-attached | host: Bos | place: Iran: Karaj | collected 2018-10
AATGCATCGACAAAAGTATAGATGACGCTGATACGACGGAACTGGCTACCTTCCTCCTTAGACACTTCAATGTAATTTTGGAATTCAGTTTTCATGCCGGCAAAGCCTTGAATCTTGTTCTCGATATAGTTCTTGACACCCAGGGCACGGGCAAAGGCCAACTGTTCGTTGTCTGCTATGCCATCCTTCATGTTGAGCGTGATATTATTCAACTCGTCATTCTTGTATACCGGTTCGCTGGCGTATTCACCATACTTGCCGTCATAGGCCAGAGCACGGTTGATAGGCGAAGCATCCGCTGTGCCCTTTACCTTGATGATGACGCCCTTGCCATCAACCATATATTTCTTGAAATCGCCCTCAAAGGCCTTCGTCATAATCTCAAGCATCAGCGTGGCAGCCTTCGACTCCTCTACATGGTAGCGACCAGGCTTGAAGTCGTCACGAGCTGAGAATTCCTCTTCCACTTCATACGTGAACTCCACATTGTAGTTCACTATCTTCTCACCATCAGCATTGACGGCTGGTACGGCATCCGTCTTCACCGAAATATGTGTCTTGTCTGTGATGGTCTGCTCCTGCTTGGCCAGTGAAAGCACATCCTCCTTGATGCCCAAGAGGGCCGTTTCTTCCATGTTTGACTTCTGGATAATCTCAAGGGGAACGAAATTGTCATCCTCAGCCATTCGTGACAGTGACTGACGCTCCAGATTGTTAAAGACATAGGTCTTATTGTTCTCGGGGTTGTAAACCTCAGCATACACCAGTTCGAACTTATCGTCTGGATTCAGACCGTACTTGGCATTGCGGAACTCCAGTTTCGAAGCATTACTGAAGGCATTTACATCGTTCATCGGCACATCGATAAAGATGTCAGGCATTGAATTGAAATGCAGAGCCAAGCTATTGGTATTCGTATTATAGTTACCAATGCTCACCTCCGAAGACTCCAGCAAACCTGTAGCCATTTTCGTGGCAATATCGCGCTCTATTTCTTTGACTTGGACGGCACGGGTCGCATGATTAACACGAGCATGATAAGCTTCCAACGATTCATCAGGCATCTGCTTCATCCATTGGTTCAGTCGCTCGTTGAGCATTGTCGTCATCATCTTATTATAAAAAGGTTTCAGACCTTTCACACCAAGGAAGTTGACATTCTTGGCATCGTTGTAGGCCAGGTAGGGCTGTCCATCATAGCCGCTAATCATCATACGGACAGCAGAGATGCCACCGACTGCATCGTCAATGATATGACGCTCAGTGGGGTCCAGCAGATTGACAATACTAATTCGACTGTCGCTATTGAGAACCGACATATACTTGCCATCATTATTAGGATAACAAGCCAAGCCATTGCCCAGGTCATCGATGGTCTGCTGCAACGAGAAGTTTCTGGTGTCATAGACATTCATCTTGCCGTTTTTCATCGTAACGGCCAGCTGACTGCTGTTGTTGCAAAAGCGGAAGTCGTTGGCAGGGCTGTCAAGACGGATGGTCGTACGCACGATGTCGCGCTGCAAGTTCCACACTTCCAGATTACTGCCGTCAGAGGCTATCAGAAAGAAATTGTTATCACTAAACTCCAGTTTTTGGGCGACAATCGACGATGTATAAGTCTTAGTCAGTTGTCTATTCTGAAGATTGTAGAAACCTATCGTCTTGTCAGAAGCAGCAACAGCCAGCTGTCTGGCATCGTATGAATAGGCAATAGCCGTGGGATTGGCCTCTTTCAACTTGATCACATCGGGTATATCATCCAATACGTCAGCAGCATAGATGCGGACATGCGTTTTCCCCTTTTTATTCCGTTCCAATGTGGTATAGGTTGAATAAGAAGGACTGACCTTCAAATCAACGATGGTGTCGCCAGTGCACACCTTACTGCCCCTGAGGTTATAGACCTCTTTACCATTATAGTAGAGAATACCAAACGAATGGTTGTCAAATCCCTTAGGCTGAATCTTCTGGGATACTTTGCGAAGTTCGCCTTGATCAGACTGCTGTGCCCTTATCCCTGTTCCACACACGCTGGCAACAAGAATGAGTAATAAAATTCTTTTTTTCATAGGTTTTTATATAGTTTAGTATGCTTTAAGATGCAAAAGTATTATTTTTTTTTCATTTATTTATCTATTTTATATATTTTAACACAAAATACGGTCACCGTACGAAAAACGTAGGGTGACCGTTGGTGCACAGAGGTGTATAAGTAGCCTCTGGCTGGTATTAGCGTATTATTTTTTATCTTATAACTTTTCGTCCATTGACGATATACAAGCCCTTGTTTGTCGGCTGACCGCTCAGCCGGCGACCACTGAGGTCGTAATACTGGGCGTTGGATATTGGGCGTTGGGTATTAGCGATGACCTCCTCAATGCCCGTTACAGCAATCGTCTTCACCAAGCCGTTCACGTTGTAGTAACCGCCATTGGTAAACGGTAGGTCTTTAGTCTGCGGCGAAGATGTATTGTTGAAAATAATCATTTGTGGCTGAGTAGCGGAGGAGTTCTTTTGCTTGGTACCATCCCATGTCCACTTCCACACCTTATTACCGTTCTCAGCGACACCTAACAGAGTGCATACGATGCCAGGCCATGTGCCTGTGGCAGAGGTGAAGTTATCGCTGGGATTGTCCGACCAAGCCCAACAGCTGATGTCGTTGTTCCAATTAGAAGGCGCTTCAAAGAAGGCACACACCTCTCCCTCGCTAACGGTACATACAGCCTGAGGTAAAGGTTCTGGTGTAGTATAGGTGCGGGTAATGACACCACTGACAACGCCACCAATCAACAAGCCGACCTTCAGTGTCATATCACCCTCGATATCGATTTTCGTGCCACTGGCAACCTTCGTACTCGAAGCAGTCGGTTCACTACCATCTGTCGTATAAACCAGTTGGGCATTGCTACCAGTGACAGCCGTCAGCATAGCCTGCTGCTTACCCTCATATTCGCCAGAGGGCAGGTCTACCCAAGCCGTATTCAAATCGGTTGACATCCAATAAGCATAGTGATAACCTGACAGAACTTTGACGCCAGCATTATTTGGCTGATAAGTTGCTGCCTGAGTGCCAATGACAGCAGTCAACTTACCACGTGTTCCCGTTGTACGCACCACATAGTAATTCTGCGTACTGGCAGCATTGACGGTCTCGCTCTCATTATGAATGCCAAGGGCATTACGAACCTCGATCATGGCCTTGATATCGCGCTTGCAATCTATCCAATGGCGGAAAAACACACAAGGTGTACCGGGCATTGCCAACAGATAAGCATTGGCAGCTAAGGTATCCTTGCGGATGGGATCTTGGTCGGCATTCGAACGTTTCTCCGTATCGTGATTCTCTACGAAGGTAATGGCATAGCGACGGTAATTGGCATCAGAAACAACGCTCGATTCACTCAGCAGCTGGTAGTTAGCATTCTGCTTCCAATTTCTACTATCACCGTCATTATTACTTCCTCTAAGGGCATTACGGACCGTATAGCGGAATGCGAAGTCGAAAGCCGCACTCTGTACTGTCCCGTTAATTTTAGTGCCATCAATCCAATTTTTCACAGTAGGCGCATAACCATCCCAATACTCACCTACAGAATAGGTCACATTAGCATCGGCATTATACATGCCCGTGTATTTCGAAGGATAGCCTTTGACCATATCGTAGCGGAAACCGACATAGCCCAGATCTTCGAGCAACATCTTCAGATAAGCTTTTACATTCTTCTGAACATTAGCACTCGAGTGATCCAAATCGCGCATTCCGTCCCAATTCTCACAGTCTTTGTTTGTAGCCTCGTCTTTACCCTCAGGATTGCCAAGTGTATAACCATTCTGCGTGGCCCAAGTCTTGGTTTTACCGCCATCATCATCACTAACGATATCGGCCGACTTCAGTTCGTAGGTCACACCATTATACGTCTCCCTGGGGAAGTCCACCCAACTCGAAACGTTCTTGCGGTGGTTGATGACCACATCGGCTATGGTGCCAATACCTTTCGACTTAAAAGTCTGGATCAGTGAGCGCAACTGCTCTTCAGTACCAAACGAGCTGTTGTAATGCCCTGGGAACCAGTAGAGGTCGTCGTAGCCCATCGACGTAACGCCACAATCGCCACTCTGAGGCAACCACACCAGCGTAAAATACTGCGACAGCTCGTCAGCCTGCTTCTCAAGCTTCGTCCATTGCGATTGTGAGAACGAATCCCAATAGAAGCCCTGCAGCATGACGCCCTGATACTGTGAGGGCCACCCTTGTGCAAGCATTGGCAACGAGGCCAACATTGTTATCAACGAAAGTACAAATCTCTTCATATTCATCAAGTTATAGTTTTGTCCGGTGCAAAGGTACGAAGAAAAAACGCACGTTGTTCCCCTACCCTATAGAATAGTTTTCACATAGCCGCGCAATCGGTTGCACGTTTATGCACAATCCGTCGCGATATGTTAATTATCCCCGCTTATTTGTGTATTTTTACAATTATTCGTAACTTTGCACGCGAATTTCTAACAAAAGATTATTAACTAAGGAGAAGAATCATAATGAAAAGACTATTTCTAGTATGGGCCGTCCTGATGATGTCCACCGTCATGTGGGCACAGGGCGTAAAGCCGTTGCCTTCCTTGCATGTAGAAGGCCGTTGGCTGGTTGACCAACACGGTAACCACGTCGTACTCCATGGCGTTATGGACACACCGAACATGTATTTCAACGGCTGGCGTTGGGGCAACCCGTGGGATTCCAACAACTACGCTGACTATAACGAGGCGAGCGTTTCAAAGTGTCTGAATTACTTCGAGAAACTCTTCACGGCTATGGAGAAGTCGAAGTGCACCATCTTCCGTCTGCACTTGGACCCTGCATGGACCAACGACCCCAGCAGCAGTTACACCTATTCTGGTGCAAACGACCAGCCTGCAGACGCCCAAAACGAGGCCGACATCAAGAAGTTCAATCCCAACCGTCTGTCGACGTTCCTCACGAAGCTCTACTGGCCACTGATGGAGAAGGCCATGAACCACGGCATGTATGTGGTGGTGCGCCCGCCAGGCGTCTGCCCCCAGAACCTGAAGGTTGGCGACTACTACAACCAATACCTGATGACGGTATGGGACAAGGTGTCGAAAAATACAAATATCAAGAAGTATGCCGGGCAAATCAGTTTCGAACTGGCTAACGAGCCCGTGAACCTTCGCAATGCCAACAATGAGGACGATGCTAAGGCGTTGCACGACTTCTTCCAACCCATCGTCGACAAGATACGCGCCAATGGCTTTACGGGCATCATCTGGGTGCCTGGCACAGGCTATCAGTCCAACTACCGCAGCTATGCCTCATGGCCTATCGAGGGCTATAACATCGGCTATGCCGTTCACGACTATCCCGGCTGGTATAGCAGCAGCGACGACAATCCCGGTGTACAGAACAAGCGTACCAATTTCCACAATGCCGTACCCGTCATCGATACCAACCCCATCTTCATCTCTGAGGTTGATTGGAGTCCTGTCAAGGAACCCAAGGAGTTTGACAGATTAAACGAACACGGCGACTCTGTATTCAAGAATCTGGGCACATGGGCCACTGGTTCCACGTCGAAATGGGGCAAGGCCTTCAAAGAGGGCGTGCTCGACTACTTCGGAAATGTCTCGATGACCCTCACACATCCCCACGACTTCTTTGACATCGACAAGGTCGTTGCCAATGGCACGGTGGTGGCTGCCTTCAACGAGAATCCGGAAGCCTGCGGAAAGGCTTGTATGGACTGGTATGCCGATTACTACACGAAAGACTGGGCACATGCCGACTTCCAGAACTACGTGGTCAGCGACCAAGGGACGGGCAGCTACAAGAACCCCATCATCTCGGCAGACTTCCCAGATCCCGACGTGATACGCGTGGGCGATACCTATTATATGGTTAGCACCACGATGCACCTGTTGCCAGGAGCTACCATCGTCAAGTCGAAAGACCTGGTCAACTGGGAGTATTGTGCACAGCCGCTCACCCAACTTTCCGACAAGGAGGACTACTCGCTCATCAATGGCAAGGACGCCTATGCCCGCGGCATGTGGGCCTGTTCCATGAAGTATCACAACGGCAAGTTCTACATCCTTCTGAACTGTAATGATGCCGGAGCCTTTGTGCTGTCGGCTACCGACCCTGAGGGCAAGTGGGAGATGAAGTCCATCTCGCGCGGCTACTACGATCCAGGCATGCTTTTCGACAATGGCAAGATATATGTAGCCTGCGGCATCGGCAACATCCAGATGTGCGAACTCGACGAGGACTTTAACTTCATACAGGAGAAGAACGTCATCAGCAACAAAGACGGACTGGAAGGCAGCCATCTCTACAAGATTGGCGACTACTACTATATCTACGCCACTTATGGTGGCTGGCCCTCAGGACAGGCCATCTTCCGTTCGACGAATATCTTCGGTCCTTACGAGGAAAAGATGCTCGTCGAGAAAATCATCGACAACAAGCCGAACACCGTTCATCAGGGTGCCCTCATCGACACACCAGACGGTGCACAGTGGTGGACCATCATGCAGGAAGACAAGGGTGCTCTGGGCCGCATGCCCAACCTGCAACCCGTCGTATGGAAAGAAGGCTGGCCCGTGGTGGGCAACAACGGCAAGCCTTATGCTTCGCATACAAAGCCCAAGGTTGGCACAAGCTATCCCATTTCCATTCTTCCAACCAACGACAACTTCCGCAGCTATCCGATTGGCATGCAGTGGGAGTGGAACCACACACCCGACAATGGCGCATGGACCTTGTTTGAGCGTCCGGGATGGCTGCGCCTGAAGACAGGAACAGCCGTCAAGCGTCTGACACAGGCTCGCAACATCCTGACCCAACGCATCTTCGCATACACCGACAAAGCGTCTCTGGGTACGGTATGCATCGATGCATCACACCTGCAGGAAGGCGACCGTGCCGGCATCTGCATCCTGCAAGACCCCTATGCCATGATTGCCGTAGAGGTCAAAGACGGACAGCACCGCATTGTGTGGCGTCAGGACACCCTGCGCGTGAACAATGGCTTCACGCCGTCAGAACAAACTAAGACCGTTGAGCTGACAGACGTGGTCTACCTGCGTGCGTCGGTGAACTATGCCGACAGCAAGACACAGTTCTACTATTCGCTCGACAACAAGACCTTTACCCCATTGGGTGGTCAGACGACGCTGGGCTTTAACCTCACAATGTTCGTGGGTGCACGCTTCGGTCTGTTCTGCTATGCCACGAAAGAGAATCAGGAGCGCGGCTATGCTGACTTCGACTGGTTCTCGACAGAAGACAGCTTCGAAGAAGCCGACTACTATCCTGCAGAATTCACCGGATTCAACGAGGACATGCTCACCGCCGAGAAGATAGAATTGTCTGCCACCAATTCGGAGGTGATGATTGGCAATAGCAGCATCCTGCAGGTTACCGCCACCTTCCGCGACGGTCACAGTGAGAATGTGGCTTCACAGACGCTCTATGAGATGGGCAACAACGACTGCATCACCATTCAGAACGGACGACTCTATGGTCTGAAAGAAGGTGAGGCGCAGGTCAAGGCTATCTATACCGACCCGATGGGCCACGAACTGGAGGCCTCGTTCAATGTGCGCTCAACGTTCTTCCCCTTTGGTGCACAGCACATCAAGACCGACTTCTTTGCAAACGGCAAATACACCGAGTCCACCCACACCTTCCGTCCAGGACAATGGGGACAGATGGGTTGGGAGTACCCCAGCGGCATCGACATCTCGGCCTATAAATATCTCGTCATCCAACTCTCTGCTACAAGTAGCGATTCACACCTGAACATCTTCACCGAGAACAGCATCTGGTCATCCTGCTACGCTACAGCCGCCTTCGGTTCGAAGAAGCAGATTGTGGTGAACCTGCAGACGGCGAAGTACACCGACGGTGACAAGAAAGGCAAGGCTCTCGACACCAAGAACATCCGCATCGTGGCGTTCTGGGGTAATGGTGGTCAGGACATCAAGGTCAAGGACATGTATCTGACCAACAATAGCGACTATTCAAAGCCTACCGCAATAGACGGCATCATGACTGCCACGCCCATGTCCCATGCCGTCTACGACCTGCAAGGCCGCAAAGTCAGCCAACAGTCATCGTCCTTCAGCCATCTGAAGCCTGGCCTGTATATCGTCAACGGCAAAAAGGTTATCGTACACTAAACATCCTATTGAAGGATATACCAACGAAGGTAAAGAGGGTGTTAACCTGCCATTATTGCGAAATAACCTGCCATTATTGTCGGATAATGGCAGGTTATCACCTCACAAGGGCACAGTCCCCGAGCGAGCTCATTTTGTTTTACCACTGTTCGAGTGTCTCAAGGGTGGTGTCGTCGGGGTCGCCCAACGGCAGTTGTGACTGCTGCAGCAACAAAGGCTGCGTCTTCAGGTGGTAAACCGTCATACTAGGTTTCGTATATTGCTTTTTCATATTAGAATCGAATATATTGTTTTTTTTCTTTGAAACGAATGTGAAAATTCGCGAAGCCACACTCTGCTTGCAGAGAATGTGAATAATTCTGGTCACGAATTAAAATAATAATTATTCTTATTCGTGGATAAAATTCGTTTTAATTATTCACATTCTCAAACCTAAAGGTATTGAGTGTGGCGTTGCAATCGTTTCCATACTAAAAATTTCTTTCGGTTATTCGTAGACATCAATGAAAAGTTATTACATTTGCATTTTCAATGAGAACGACGGAAATGGCGCAGCAGGCTGCCAAAATTGTTTTCAGGCCTGGCAGATTTTAGGGCCTGCCCAGAGCGCAAAAAAATTAAAGATTAAAAATTAAACATTAAACATTAAGATTATAAATTTAAAAAATAAAATTATTTACAAACTACTAACCATCAAAAATTAAGAGTAAAAACGACACGAAAAAGATGTCATCGCGACCTCCGTTTTTCCGTCCGGTTCTGCGCCCATTTCCCTCATTCTCCCTCAGGCTGGCACTCGCTGGACACTTTATTTTGGCAGCGGACGACAGCGGACTGGCACGGACGAATGATATTTTTTCAGCAAGGACTATGGAAAACACACAGCTCAATGACAATCAACATTGAGAAAATGAAATCAGGCGGGCACCATTACTGATGTCCGCCTGACGAATTATTTAGAGGTTACAAAGGTTACTTCTTCGTAATTGTGCAGTACGACTTGGTCTCACACAATGGGAAGAACTGGATGAAGTATGTACCAGCCTCGTCAATTCTGAGGTTAGAACCATCCTGAGTCAGATTATCAGCCGATCCACCCCAGTTGATACCCCAAGCATCGTTGGCACGGAACTTGAACTCATCAGCACCAAGCTCGATGGTTGCCTCCCATGCATGGGTCTCCTTATTGTAAGTCATATCGGTATCGGCATCCCAACCGCCAGCCTGGGCAGGACCAACAATGCCAATAGTCGTGATAGGAGTCAGTTCAAAGGTCAACTTGGCAATATCGACAGTAGCGCGATAGAAACCTGGCTCAGGCATGATGTTGCCAGAGTTGCCATCATTGACCAGCGTGCCAGACAGACCATCATCGCCCATCGAACCGGTACCCCAGTTTCCGTTGTCCCAGCTGTCGGCAGAACCACGGAACTTGAAGGCACCCTTGCCATCGGTCCAAGAATCTTCCTGGGCATAGAAGTAGCCTACATACTTACCGTCGCCGTTGGCGCCATACAATGGCTGTTGATATTCGCCCCAACCATTGTTGCAGCCTGCCTCATAGATGTATGCCGGGAACTTGGTGATGTCGCTGCCCTCAATAATCTCGTAAACAGCATAGCCATCTACGAATGAGAGTGTGACAGAGTAGGTTCCTGTACCGGGAACGGGGATATTCTTACCGTCCTGAATCAGGTCGCCAGGCTCGCCGTCCTTATCGATACCAAGGTTCACGTCCCAACCGTGGTTAGCACGGAACTTGAACTCGCCATTACCATCGAAGTCGTAAGTAACGTAGTAGACATTGTTCTGCTTGCTATAGACAAGGTCGACATCCTTATCCCAGCCGCCAATGCCGTCGCCTACGAGGCTCCAATCGCGCTTCTCCATCGTGTACTTGAGGTTGGGCAGGTCAACAGTAATGAAGTAGCAACCGTCAGCATCCACCTTGATATTAGGAGCGCCAGGCTCAAGCGTAGAACCGTCATTAGTACCCCAGTTGACGTCCCAAGAGCCGCCATCAGTAAACTTGAACTCTGTGCCAGCATCCATATAGACATAACCTGTGAAGACGTTGGGCTTGTTCTCAGGATCGGTCTCATAAAGAGCCTGACCATAGTTGGCGGGATCCCAACCTTGATGTGAACCAGGCACGGCAAGAGCACGCAGCTCCGTCTTGCCATGATAAGGAATGGTGATGTCGAGCGTAGCTTCATGGATCTCCTTGTTCACCAGCTTGCCAGCATAGACACGGGCAATGAACACGGCGGGAACCATTTTCTGTTCGGGCAGCTTACCATAGGAAGCCTGTACAAACTCCTTGATGGCAGCAGCCGACACCTTACCCTCTGAGTTGGCAGGAAGCTCAATACTTTCACTCTTGTCGGCATTATAGAGGATTGCCGTATAGGTAACACTATCTGCATCAACACTGGATGAATAGGTCGGCACGAAAAGCTGGACGTCGCCCTCGAGGTCGACATTAGCAAAATCGATAGCAGCTACATCGGTCATATTCTGGCTGATGCTGACAGCGGCGTCGGGCGTTGTGTCCGGCTTCTGAACCGTCCAGTCCTTATAGTCTTCTGTGCAGCCGACCAATGTCAAGGCCATAGCTGCGAATAAAAATATCTTTTTCATACGTTATTCTTCTGTTTCGTTAGAAATAAACATATACTGACCCGTAATATCGTTGAGGAATACGGTGTAAGAGCCTGCCTTGACAGGAATATTCTTACCATTGTTTACACCCTCGCCGTATGGGAACATCTTAGAAGCGCCGTCAGCAGGACCCCAGTTGTCAGCCCAATCGCCATCAGCGGCAAACTTCAGCTCGGTGTCCTCAGCAACGTCGATAGTCGTCATCCAAATGTGGTTCTGGCCATTCAGCGTCTCACAAGCAACCAATGGTTTAGCTGCAATATCCCAACCATTATAGCCACCAGGCAGACCCATAGAAGTAAATACCTTCGGAGCCTCCTCATATTCGTAAGGCTCGATAGTAATAGTTTCCTTCTTTGTATTCATCTTGATGACGTAGTAACCCGATTTCGTAATCTCAATGTTGTGGTTCTTCTCGTCATGCTCATTCTCCCTTAAGAAAGAAGCATCAGGATTTTCAACATTCTCATATATCATCTGACCACTTTCAACACTGCCCCAGTCACCAACTGTAGCCACAAACTTGAAGATTGTACCTTCCTTAAAATAGCCAGTATAAGAGATAACGCCAAGTCCACTGGGTTTCTCATACTCTTCCTTGACAAGAGGTAGCAGAGGAATCGCGCCTTTACCAAGGTCATCCTTATTATTGCTCCAGCTTGCACTACCAATGTTGTTACCAACCATGTACCAGAGTACTGGAATCGGGTCAACCATAAAGTAGGGAGCCACTGTCATGCTGATGGTGTTCGACGACGTGATTTTGTTATAGTCTGTCTGACTGGCATCACGTACCGAAGCAATAGCACGCAGCGTAAGGCCCAACGTGGCAGGAACATCAGCCAATTCCTTCCAATTCATCAGCTTCATCAGTGCACCATCGAGTACGCTGCAGCTAACAGCACCCTTGTTGTTATTGAACGTCTGGTCGAGCGTGATGAAGTCGGCACCGGTATTATCTGCACCATCCACGAACTCCTTGGAAAAAACGCCCGAAGGAGATACCTGAACGATATAAGTAGGAATAATGGAAGCACCGAAGTTGGTGTAAGTAGGGAGCGTCCAAGACACTGTGAACTCCTTGGTGGTTTCCAAGTCTATTGTTGCAGCCGTTGCGTTAGAGCCAGTGATGCTGAACTCTGTGGGCTGCGTCAGCGTGGGATTCGAATCCCTATCATCCTTGCAGGATGTCAATGCTACTGCGGTCAAAAGGAGCAGTAGAACTGATGAATATATCTTTTTCATATCTTTTTTCATCATTTATGTTAGACATTAATAGCCTGGGTTCTGATGTCCCTTCAGTTTCGGGTTTGCATTCATATCCTTGGCAGGAATAGCAAAGAGGTTGAGATAAGCGGCAATGGCCTGACCGTTCTTGATGCCACCCTTCCATTCCCAAAGATACTCACCACTCTTCTCGCCACCATAATATCCATAGCGAATCAAGTCTGTACGGCGGAAACCTTCATGGTAAAGCTCACGTGCACGCTCATCCAGAATCTGGTCAAGGGTGTAAGAATCCTTCAGATCTTTATTGTTGGCACGCTGACGGAGAGCGTCAATATAGCCCTTACCCGTCGCTGTAGTCACGCCATTATTCTGACGGGCATCAGCTTCAGCAGCAATCAGGTAAGCCTCAGCAGAACGCATCAGGAAGTAGTCGGTATCCACAAACTTGGAGTTGTGAGGGTTGCCACCATTCGAGTAGGTATTGCGGAATTTGCCTACAGCATAACCAGAGGTATATTCAGAAGTTGTTTCAACCACGAGGTCGCGGCCCTTACCGAAGAACAAGGCACGGTCGTCGCCTGCAGCCTTCACCATATCGGCAATCGTTGCCTTAGGAGCATCGTTGTTGGGGAAGAACTTGGCAATGAACTGCGAACGGGCACGGTTACCAGCCCAGTACTGATCAGTACCATAATCCTTGTCAGTATCCATATCAGCCTTCCAGCAAGAAGCCATGAGGAAGAGCGATGTACCCCAAGAGGTGGTGGTCACACCATCCTGATAGAGTGGCAGGATAGCTTCCTGTGAAGCTCCGCTCTCACCATTGTCACCCATGAACAACATCTGATAAGCACTCCACTTGCCAGTACCGGTAGTCCACAGTTTGTGAGGACCGTTAATCACCTTCTCAGCGTAGGTTTTGGCATCCTGCCAGCGTGCAGTACCAGTATAGACCTCAGCATTCAAATACATACGGGCCAACAACAGGTTGACAGCATCCTGATCGGCACGTCCGTAGCCGTTGTCGCTGCTCTTACGCACAGCGGGAGCCAACATGGAACCAACAATCTCTTTCAGTTCTGTCTCAATCCATGTAAACAGCTCTGCACGAGCTATCGGGGCAGCACTCTCCGTGGAAACAACTGTAGAGAATGGCACATTGCCAAAACAATCCATCAGATGATAATAATAGAGTGCACGAAGGAAACGTACTTCTGCCTCACGAGTGGCATCAATGCCTTTGCATACATCCAGATAGTGGTTGCAATAGTTGATACCACCATACAGACGGTAGTAGAAACCTTGCAACATGGGATGGCTGGCATCATAGCGGTTCTCATTGAACTGGGGAATACCAGGGTCACCCCAGGCACAGATAGCCTCATCGGTAGTCAATTCATTGGCATTCCACATCTGACGAACGAAACCTGTCGTACCGCCATCAAGTCCATCGATATCGCAATCGCCATCTGCACCAGTATTACCAGCCAATGCCATGTTGGCATAGCATTTGGTGTACAAACCGACCTCATCAACTGACATGGTTGTACTTGGGTCAATAGGCGTCACATCAAGGTCTTTGGTGCAGGAATTCAGTCCGACAGCCAGCAGAATGGCTGCTGCGGGAACAAAATGTTTAATATATCTTGAATTCATAATTATATTCCTTAATATGTTAAAATTGTTAGAAGTTAAGATTCACACCCATCTGGACAGTGAACGGACGGGGATAGATACCATTGTCGATGCCACCACCGACCTCAGGATCGATACCGTCGTACTTGGTGATAGTGAATACGTTGGTTGCACTGACGTAGACACGACCGCTGAGGTATTCATCCCAAGTCTTGAATGAATAGCCCAAAGTGATGTTATCGCACTTGAGGAACGAAGCATTATGAACAAAGTAGTCTGTGATGACCTTATCGTAAGTTGTCCATCCATTGCGGACTGCAACAGGAGTAGCATTCTGCAGATAGCTGAATGAGCTGTCGTAACGCTTGGCAACATTTGAATAGCCAGCCTGCTTATCCCAATATACATAGTTGTCGAAGCTTGCACGCAGTGAGAATCCGAAGTCGAAGTTCTTATACTGTACGCGAGAGCTCAGACCTGCGGTATAAGGAGCAGCAGGGCTCTTGTAGAAGTAGCGGTCTGCATCGGTCAGTTGTCCGTCACCATTGCGGTCAACAAACACGCCCTCCAAAGGCCTGCCATCTGCACCATAGACCTGCTGATAGACATAGAACGAGTTGGCGGGATGGCCAACGGCCTGTGCTTGTACCTGATTACCTGTACCTGCAGAAATACCACCAGTCATCACAATGGCTGACTCTCCTGTCAGTTCGGTAATCTCATTCTTATTATAAGTGAAGTTACCTGTAACCTCCCAAGTCAAGTTGTCGTTCACGATGGGACGAACTGTCAGAGCAGCCTCGATACCTTTGTTCTCTAGCGAACCAATATTCGACATCACCTGATTACGGAAATTAGAACCAGCAGAGATGTCAGCATAATTAATCAGGTCTGTCGTCTTACGCTTGTACAAATCGACACTACCACTGATGCGATTATTGAAGAGTCCGAAGTCAAGACCAATATTGTAAGTGGTTGTAGTCTCCCACTTCAAATCTACATTATAAGCATCGGGACGATAAAGGATACCTTCGTCGTTGACACCCTTGATGATATAACGGCCATCCTTGTTAGTGCGATTGACATTATACGAAGCAAAATAGTTGTAGTTACCGATACCATCCTGCTGACCTGTCTTACCCCAACCGAGGCGAAGCTTCAGCTCGCTGAGTGCCTTGGCTTTCTTCAGGAATGGTTCTTCATTGATTTTCCAACCGAAAGCAGCTGATGGGAATGTTGCCCAGTGCTCCTTGAAGCGGCTCGAACCGTCACGACGAACGGTAAAAGTCAACATATAGCGGTCGAAGGCAATATAGTTGGCACGTCCGAAGAAAGACACCAGATAGCTCTCCTGCTTCCATTCACCATCCTTGGGGTTATAAAGTTTACCTGCCAGGCTATTGCCGTCATCGTCAACCTGTTTGGTTGTCAGAGGATACATGCCGGCATAGCTTGAGTTACCCCAATACTTCTTGTGCGACCACTCGTAACCAGCCATGATGTCAAAGTGCTGGGTCTTAAGGAAGTCCTTATAGTACTGAGCATAAGCAGAAAGCGTCAGGTTGTACTTGCTTTCCTTTGTGTAACCATTATTGCCATAGTAGAAATTAGACGGTCCCCAAGACTCATAAGAAGTTTTCTGCTTACCATTAGCCCAGTCACCAGAGAGGTTGGCATGCAGGCGGAGATCCTCGAAACCATGAATCTGATAGTCAACTTCTACATTACCCATATAGTCGAACGAATTGGCAAAGTCGTCCTTTTCTCTCAGCAGTGCCACGGGATTCTTGGCTGCATTGGGATTCTGAGTGGTAGGATAGTTGTCATCCTTCAGAGAAGAACCGCTATCGGTCCATGCAAAAAATTTATTAAAGTTACCATAGGCACCACTGAAGTCATAAATGGGCTGGGTAGGATCCATGCGGACTGCTTCACCAATAGCACTTTCATTGGCATAGCGGTTGAAAGAGTGCATGAACTTACCATTGATATTAAACTTCAGATGATCGTCGAAGAACGAGGGGTTCAGCGTCACACTGGCTGTTGTACGCTCGAAGTGAGAACCAGAAAGGATACCGTCCTGATTGGTGTAGCCTACACTGATACGATAAGGCATGTTCTTCAAGCCACCGGCAAAAGTCACATTATGGTCAGTACCGAAGGCACCACGGAAGATTTCGTCCTGCCAGTCAGTATTGGCATTGCCTAACAAAGCTTCTGCATCAGAACCGGCGCCATAGTAAGACTTGATGAAGTCACGATACGCATCAGCACCCAAAACGTCAAAGTCCTTGGTCTTAAATGAATAAGAGACATTTCCATTATAGGTAATAGAAGGCTTCTGACCCTTACGGCCCTTCTTGGTCGTGATGATGATAACACCATTAGAACCACGGCTACCATAGATGGCGGTAGCAGAAGCATCCTTCAGAACCGTGAAGCTCTCAATATCGGCGGGGTTCACCATTGACAATGGGTTGGCAGCACCCTTAATACCCTGATTATCCAGAGCCAGACCGTCAATCACAATCAACGGGTCGTTAGAGGCGTTCAGTGACGAACCGCCACGGATACGGATAGTAGCACCACCACCAGGCGTACCGCCACCCGTCGTTACGTTCACACCAGCAATCTTACCCTGAATCATGTCTTGGGCACTGGTAATCAAACCGTGGTTCTTCTCATCAGGCTTGATAGCCGTTACAGAACCTGTGAGGTCGTTCTTACGGGCAACACCGTAACCGATGACCACCACCTCGTTCAGAAGAGCCTGGTCGTCCTGCAGCACAATCTCCATATTAGGAGCTGCCTTGGCGGTGGCATTCTGATAACCGATGTAGCTGACAACGATGTCAGCACCTGCATTAGCCTTCAGCGTGAAGTTACCATCAAAGTCCGTGATGGTAGCGACCTGTGTGTTCGCTACACGTACGGTGGCATCGATGATAGGTTCACCCTGAGCATCCTTAACATGGCCTTTCACGTTGATTTGCGCGAAGGCTCCTACCGATCGGAACAGGCCTAACATGAGGACAAGTATCCTAAGTGGCATCTTAATGTTTACCTGCCTCATATTTAAATCTTTAAAGTTACTAGTTATAAAATAAATTGGTTTTAGCGTATTCGAA
>JAEEGL011046895.1_pt1 | contig 16856 bp, 19 predicted proteins | sample 9134231 | NCBI WGS metagenome assembly JAEEGL01 (sample SAMN16246548, study PRJNA631951) | gut metagenome | biome: gut microbiome; feature: rumen; material: fiber-attached | host: Bos | place: Iran: Karaj | collected 2018-10
GTATCACAGACCGAAGCTCAATCGCTTCATTTCCAACCGCCACATGTACGAGCACAACGAGATCCTGCTGTCCTTCGTTGCCAAGATGAGCCTCGACGACAAGTCGGATGAACTGATGCTGGTGATACCGATCGAAGAAAACGACAACATCGACTCCATTGCCGACAAGATTTCAAGAAAGGTTGAGATCCTTCGTTCCAGCAAGGCCGACAAGGCCGGCGCCAACAGCGCAGCCGACATGCTCGGCAAGCTGCCCAACATCATCCGCGTCCCGATCTTCGCGATCATCAAGCAGCTGGGCAAATACGGCATGCTGCCGTCATCGCTCACCGACAACAACATCTACTTCACCTCGATGATCATCTCCAATCTGGGTTCGATCAAATGCGGTGCGATCTACCACAACCTGGCGGATTTCGGCACCTGCTCCTCGCTCACCAGCATCGGCGAGATCAAGGACGAAGTGCAGGTCGACGAAAAGGGGAAGCAGGTCGTGCGCAAAGTCTGCGAATTCGGCGTCACGCTCGATGAAAGGATCGGCGACGGCTTCTATTTCGCCAAGTCGGTCGCCATGATCGAAGAGATCCTGCAGAATCCCGTTCTGCTGAACGATCCCGTCTGCAAACCGATCAAATAACAAATCAGAAAAATAAAAACGGTCTTCATTGAAGACCGTTTTCAATTAAAAGGGGGAATACAGCTTATCTGGGATGTTTTTCCCTGAGCGTGTAGAATGCCTGCGGGTTCTCGTAGTTGAACTTGTGGACCTGTGCAGGATCGAAGCCTTCGTCGATCAGACGAGGTAAGAACTTGTCGTGAATCCAGTTCCAGCCCGGGCCGCCGCCGTACTGCGGATGGTGAGACTTCTTGCCCATGTCGTTGCAAAGCATGAGCTTGTCGCCGTAGCCGTCAGCGCAGAGTCTTCTGAGCAGGTCAACTCTCATGGAGTCCGGTCCGTATTTTGCCTTGCCCGGTCCATCATAGATGATGTAGCAGCCCTGTTCAAGAATCTTCTTGTGTGTCCAGTAGTCGGGGTTTCTGTCCATGTGAGCGCAGCCGAATCTGCTGAGGTCCATGCCTTCAGACTTGACGATCTCGATCTGCTCGAGTGCGTAGGTACCGACTTCGGTATGCGTGTGCATCGGAACACCGGTGATCATGGAAGCTCTCGCACCGGCTCTCAAGCACTTCTCCTGTAACGGTGTGATGTAGTGGTACATGGAAGCGCCCTTGATCCAGCCGGCCTTGATGTCAGTGCCGTCGATGCCTTCTTCGATTTCTCTTACGAAGATGTCGGTGATTTCCTCAACGGTCTTGCCTTCGAGGTTGGCGACGTTTGACTTGCCGTCCTTGATCTGCTCCTTGACGATACCGGTGCAGGCCAGAATATGAACGCCAGTCTGCTTGGAGACCGTGTAGAGACGAGCGACGTCTCTGCCGTCGGCTGAAGTCGGGTTTGCGTCTACCAGACAGCCGCCTTCGTGTTTCTTGAATTCCTTGACCATGTCAAGCTGTTCGTCCCAGCGCCACAGTGACCATTCGATATCCGGATGGCCATGGCCGGCGACGTCCATGAATACGTGTTCATGCGGAAGTGTATATCCGAGCTCGGAAGCTTCGATATCACCTAAAACGGTTCTAACTTTACCCATTATGAATCCTCCTGATTTTCTAACTTTAGGATATATGAAAAGGTTTTCACAGACAATGATTCCGGAGCATTTAGCACAAAAGATTTCGTTGAACAAATGTGCAACTTTATCCTTTGCCCAAAATGTCTGAAGTTTATTGATTTTATCTGCCAGCAAAAAATATCATTAAGTTAAGGAGAGATTTTTCATTATGAATAATTTTAATTTCAGCATCCCGACCAACATCGTCTTCGGCAAGGGAAGACACAAGGAAGTTGGCAGTATCGTCGCCTCTTACGGCGTCAAAAAAGTCATGCTGGTATATGACGGCGGAAAGTTTATGGTGGAGAGCGGACTGCTCGATGAAGTCAGAACATCCCTGAAGGAAGCCGGACTTGAAGTCAGCGAACTGACCGGCATCAAGCCCAATCCCGTACTGAGTCTGGTCCACAAGGGCATCGAACAGGCCAGGGAATTCGGAGCGGAATTCCTGGTCGCCTTCGGCGGCGGCAGCACGATCGACACGACAAAGGCGATCGCAGCCGGCGTTCCCTACAATGGCGACGTCTGGGACTATTTCGCCAACGCGATCGGCGTTCACCCGGTCTTTGAAGCAATGCCCCTGGGCGTCATCCTGACGATCTCGGCGACCGGTTCCGAAACCAACGCCGGAACGATGATCACCAACGAGGAACTGCAGGTCAAGTACGGCTGCGGCGGTCCCGCCCTGTATCCGAAGTTCGCGATCCTCAACCCGGAGATCACCTGCACACTGCCGCGCTATCAGACGGCAGCCGGCATCTGCGACATGTATTCACATATCTGCGAGAGATATTTCACCAACACGAAGAACACCCTGGCCGTCGATGCGATGGCGGAAGGCCTGTTCAGGACGATCATCGAGATCGGACCGAAACTGCTAGAAGATCCGACGAACTATGATTTAAGAGCCGAGGCGATGTGGATCGCAACCTGCGCCCACAACGACACGGTCGGCGTCGGCAGAGTTCAGGACTGGGCGACCCACGATCTGAGTTACGAGATCACCAACATCAACGACCTGACCCACGGCGCGGCAGTGACGATCATGCTGCCGGCGTGGATGAAATACGTTTATAAGCACGATCTGGACCGCTTCGCCCGCTACGCGAAGAACGTCTTCGGCATCGAAAACGAGGACAAGGAAGCCGCTGCGAGAGAAGCGATCGAAAAAACGGAAGCCTTCTTCAGGCAGATGGGCATGCCCGTCAGGCTGAGCGAAGTCGGCATCGACGAGTCGAGATTTGAAGAGATGGCAGACAAGGCCGTCCTCAACCGCGGCGAGATCGGTGCGTTCGTACCGCTGGATAAAGAGAAAGTCATCGAAGTATATAAACTGGCACTTGCCTAAGGAGGAATCAATGAAACTAACGAACATTCTAGAAGCACGCATTCCCGAAATCGGCGAACCGATCAAGAATTTCGCTGAGAAGGTCAGCGAGAGACTGACGGCGCTGGAAGTCGCCAACGAGCTCTGGGACGATCCCAGAGAGGACGACATCTCGGCAGTCTTCCGCCGCATCGAAGTCAACGGACCGGAAGGCGAAGACGTCCCGGAAGGATTCACGAACAATCCCGACACTGAACTGCTGGTCGGCTCCTTCTGCCCGTTCTCATCCAAGGGCATGGATGCCCTGCCTGATCTGAAGATCATCGGCGTCGTCAGAGCCGGCATGGAAAACTGCAACATCAAGGCAGCTACCGAAAGAGGCATCGCCGTCGTCAACGCGGCAGGCCGCAACGCCGACGCCGTCTCCGATTTCACCGTCGGCATGATGCTTTGCGAAGCGAGAAACATCGCCAGAGCCCACCACTCGATCATGAACGGCGAATGGCAGACCAAGTTCTCCAATTCCGCAACCACGCCGGACATGAGAGAAAAGAAGGTCGGTCTCTTCGGCTTCGGCTACATCGGCAAGCTGATGGCGGAAAAACTATCCGGCTTCCACGTACAGCTGCTGGTCTACGACCCCTACATCAGCCAGGAAGTCGTTGAACCCTTCGGCGCAAAGCTCGTCGACAAGGAAACGTTATTTAAGGAAGCGGACTTCATCTCCGTCCACGCGCGTCTGACGCCGGAATCCCATCATGCGATCGGCGCAGCCGAAATCGCCTTGATGAAGCCCACGGCTTACTTCATCAATACCGCCAGAGCAGGTCTCGTCGACTACGACGCCCTTCTCAAGGCTTTACAGGAAAAGAAGATCGCCGGTGCGGCTCTCGACGTCTTCGAGGATGAACCGTTAAATGCGGACGATCCGTTCAGAAAGCTCGACAACGTCACCCTGACGACTCACCGCGCAGGTTCGACGCTGGATGCGGCGCTCAATTCTCCGCGTCTGGTCTTCGAAAGGATCGAAGCCCTGATCAGAGACGGCAAGACCGCCGGTCTGTGCAATCCGGAAGTACTGAATGACGAAAGGTTCACTGTCTGGAGAGAAAAAGCCAAGGCAGAACTTGGACTGTAATATATAAGGAGGAATAATATGGATCTCGGATTAAAAGGAAAAGTTGCGATCGTTACCGGCGGCGGTGCCGGCATCGGTGCAGGAATGTGTGAAACGTTTGCCCAGGAAGGCTGCAATGTCGTCATCGCCGACTTCAGACCGATCGAGGACACCCTCGCCCAGGCAAAGAGACTGGAAGAAGAATATGGAATCGAAGCACTGGCCGTCAAGATCGACGTCTCGAATCCGGACGATGTCAAGCGCATGTTTGACGAGACTGTCGCCAAGTTCGGCACGGTCGACATCCTGATGAACAACGCCGGCAAGATGGGCGTCAACAAGATCGAAGACGTCACGATCCCCGAACTGCGCAAGTTCGAAGCCGTCAACATCGAAGGCATCTTCCTGACCTGCCAGCAGATGGTCAAGCTGCACCGCGAACAGGGCAGAAAGAACTCCTGGATCTGCAACACCGTATCCAAGTCCGCCTTCTCGACCAACTCGGGCGGCAACTCTCCCTACATCGCCACCAAGGGCGCTGTCGCTTCCTTCACCAGAGGTCTGGCAACGGAAGTCGGCAGAGAGGGCATCTACGTCAACGGCATCATCCCGGGCTACGTCATCACGGAAACGACCAAGAACATTCCGGACGGCGGCAAGCGCAGCGAAGCCATGAAGAAGATCATTCCGATCGGCAGAGAAGCGGAACCCAACGAGATCGCCGATGTCGCGGTATTCCTTTGCTCGCCCAGAGCCTGCCAGGTCATGGGCGTCCTGATGGATGTCACCGGCGGCACGATGCTGTAAAAAAAGAAAAATACAGATAAAAGATAAAGCTGTTCAATGAACAGCTTTTTTATTTGAAACCGTTTAAGTTATGTCTTCCTGCGGCGGATCATCGAGCAGGTAGGCAATCCCGCTCCTGCCATAGCCGTAATTGTCTGCATTGCGGATGACGGCGATCGCATACAGGATGAATGCGAGGGCTTCCGAAATCAGGAAGCAGAACCAGATGCTGCGGGCACCGAAGAACCTCGGGATGAGGACGACTGTGCCGACGCGGAAGACGACGTTGCGAAGTAACGACAGGACCGTCGCGATCTTCTGCACCTTCAAAGAGACGAACATCCGGTTGGCCATGATGCAGCCGGCCGTGAAGATCGGCGTGAAGAGTTCGACCGTGAGTCCGAAGTAGGTCAGGTCGTAGAAGGACTGCGTGAAGGTCTCCGGGTTCATGAAGAGGTTCACCAGCGGCGCCCTCAGACACTGGCCGAGGATGATCAGGAACGTACAGCCGAAGAACCAGATCTTCAGGTTGTGCATCAAAACTTTCTTTAACATCTTCGGTCTTCTGGCGCCGAAGTTGTAGGCGATGATCGGTCCGATCGTGGTCGCAAAGCCGACGAAGGCCGAATTGAGGATCATCCGGATGTCGCTGACGATCGATCTTGCGGCGATGCCGTCCGATCCGAGATAGTATAGGATCGTGCGGTTGACGATGAAAGAGGTCATCGACATCGTCAGGCTGTTGGTGATCTGGGCGAAGGAGTAGTGCGCCGATTCGCCCATCGTTTGAACATATCTGCCGTCGGGCCTGCTGAAGCTGATGTCGTTACCGGAATTGCTGTAGAAGATGAGACCGACGATGAAGTTGGCGATGAAGCCCAGGCTCGTGGCGATCGCGGCACCGGAGACGCCCATGCCCAGCAGGACGATGGTGATGTAGTCGGTGATGACGTTGATCACCCCGGATAGGACGGAGTTGAATAAGCCCATGGATGGCTTGCCGGCCGCCGAGTAGAAGGAGCCGAAGCACATCGACGCCAGCTTGAAGGGCAATGTGACGAAGGTGATGGCGACGTAAACTTCCGTATACTGGATGATGTCTCTGCCGGCGCCCAGGAAGGAGAGGATCTGATCGTCGAAGGTGATCATGATTGAAGCAAAGATGCAGCCGATGATGATCGCCATGATGATCATCTTTGTGAAGATCTTCTTCGCCTTCTCCCGGTTTCCCTTTCCCATCTCGGTGGCCGCATAGGTGCAGGCGCCCAGGCCGAAGATGTGGGTCAAAGCCAAAACGATGCCATCGACCGGCATCAGGATCTTGATGCCCGCCAGGGCGTTCTGGCCGACGAAGCGGGAGACGAAAAGAGCGTCATCCAGCGTCTCGAAGATGCGCGAGGTCATGCTTGTCATAAGTCCCGGCAGGGCGAAGCGAAGCAGGGAAGGCAGGGTGAAATCCTGACCGATCTTTGATGTCCTGTCCTTTTCCATTCTCATAAATAATTATAGATTGAAAAACAGCGGAAGATTCCTTTTCTGATGGTCCAATAAAAAAAGCTGATCGTTGATCAGCTTTGTTTTTCTTATGCCCAGAGCTCTTCGATGCGCTGTTTGATGCGAAGTGCTTCAGCTGCCGGATCTTCGGCTTTCAGGACGGATCTTCCGCAGATGATCGCGAAGATCGGCAAACCGGCGATGGCGTCCAGGTTCTCATAGGACATGCCGCCGGTCGCGGTGACCTTCATGCCTTCGTTGACCAGGACTTCGAGGTCCTTTCTCTCTTCTTCGCCCCAGGGACCCTTGCGGTCTCTCGGACGGTTGTAGATGATGTGGTCGATGCCGTAGCTCTTCCACTTTCTGACGTCTTCCACTGTATAGTCGCGGTAGAGTTCGATCTGTGTTTCCTGACCCTTGCCTCTTTCCTTGGCTTCGTCGGTGATGCCCTTGGCGACGTGGTCTTCGGCCTGCGAGAGAATCGTCACGAGGTCGGGATCATGGGCGAGGACGGCGCTGCCGAAATGGGGCGCGACGCACTTGAAGTCGGCGACGACGATCTTGTCGGGATAGATCGTGCGCAGATAATCGACGGCGTGAAGACCTTCGTGCAGAAGCAGCATCGTGCCGCATTCGACGATGTCGATCGTGTCATCGAGGCCGCCGCCGAGAATTCTGAATGCTTCGACCATGGACTTGCAGTCGAGCGCTACCTGTAGTTTTGGTTTTTCCATCTTTATATGTTCTCCTGTCTTTATAACTTTATAGTAAAGTCCGCAAAATCGGATTTTCAATCATTTGAGATGAAATTGCACAATTTATAGTAAAGCACAATTGTGCATCAGTCCTCTTCCCCGGTCTCTTTCAGGATGAGGTCGGCGATCTTCGTCTTGTGGACGATGTAGGAACCGTGACCTTCTCTGGGCAAGACGATGAGTTTTGCGCCTTCAATGGCGTCAGCGATGGCCTTCGTCTCTTCCATCGTTACGAGATCCTTCTCGCCGACGATGACCGTGGTCTTGGCTTTGATAGCCCTGAGCGTTTCCGGGTCTATATTCGGTTCATTCAGCATCATCTTCATCTTGGAGTCGCGGGTAAAGAAATAGAGAAATTTAATCAGTGCCTTGAGCGAACCCTTGACCCCGTCTGGCGTCAGGTTGGCGCCGGAGGTGATGAGCTGCGTGACGCGATCGGTCTTAAGCGATACAAGCAGACCCAGGATGCCGCCGTCGGAGAAGCCGTAGAAGACGACGTCTTTAAGATCCAGCGCATCCATGAAGGCGAGGAGGTCTTCCGCCATGTCGTCGTAGTGCAGTTCCTTCACTTTCTGCGACTGGCCGTGTCCGCGCGAGTCGATGAGGTAGACGGTGAAATGATCCTTGAGGACTTCCGAGGCTTCCAAGAAGATCGAGTGCTCTTCGCTGTTGCCGTGTATCATCAGAAGCGGTCTTCCCGCACCTATGACTTCGTAGTAGAGGTCGACATTGTTGACGTGTATGATCATGAGGATACCTTCTTTCTAAAAGTGCTGTTTATCTGATTATAACAGAGAGAAGATGCCAGTCTGGTTTTTGTCAGAATTATTATATTTTTTCCCTATGTTCACATCTGTTCATTGTCCGCACAATTACCAAGTTGTGTTAAAATACATTTGGGACTTTTAATCATTTAGTTGTTTTAAATGGTATTAGATCATCAAAAAAAGTATGAAACGGCAGCAGATGAAAGGGGAAAGACATGCAGGATATTGAACAGCTTTTTCAGATTGCCCAGATGTACTATGAACAGGATCTGACCCAGGAGGAGATCGCCAAGAAACTCTACATTTCGAGGTCGAACATCTCGAGAATGCTGAAGCAGGCGCGGGATGTCGGCATTGTGGAGATCATGATCCACTATCCGTTTGAACGAAAGAGGCGTCTTGAGGTCGAATTCAAGAAGCGCTTCGATCTCGACGACATCATCATCGTCGATCTGAACAACTGTTCGGGCTTCGAGCTATACTCCTTTACGACGCGCCAGGCGGCGTCATATCTCAATATGCAGCTCAACAACGAGTCGATCCTGGCTCTGACCTGCGGAAACTCCATCTGCGGCATGGTCCACGAGCTGCATCCGAAAAACTATCTGCCGTATCTGCAGGTCGTTCCTCTCATGGGCAGCATCGAGACGCCCAACATCATCCTGGACGGCTACTATCTGGTCCACCAGATCGCTGAAACCTATAAAGCCAGGGCGAGTTTCATCATGGCGCCCTTCAGGGTCGATGACGAGGCCACCTGCCGCAGCATGATGAACCGGCCGGCCATCATCGAGACGCTGACGACGGCCGAGAACGCGACGATCATGCTGACGGGCATCGGTTCAAGCAGGCAGGGCGGCTACCTTGCCAAGGAGGAATCGGAAGAGTTCTTCAACGACGGCGCCGTCGGCTATATCGCGGGCTATTATTTCGACAAGGATGGAAATATCATCGAAAAGCCGGAATACTACAACAAGATGATCTGCGCCGGACGCAAGATGTTCGAGATCCCTTCGCGCATCGCGATCGTCGCCGATCCCAGCAAGTCGGAGGCGACGCTGGCTGCATTAAGAGGAGGCCTCATCAACCGCCTGTGCACCAACTCGATCGTCGCAACGCAGGTCCTGGAGATCGACGATGCGAGGTAGGATATGCCGGCCAATGTGAAAGGGGCGCTGGTCATCGCGCTGGGCTACCTGGCGATGATCGCCGCAGCCGCCGTGATCGTCTTCTATATAAAGAAGGCGAATACTGAAATCAAGGAAAAACCGGAAGACAAGTACGATCTCGGTGCAAGGATCACTTCGTATGTCTTCAAGGATCTGTTTAAGAAATAGGAGTGGATTATGTTTAATGTGAGACTGATAAAAGCGGAAGGACTCAGGCGGATCCTCGTGCTGGCCTTCTATCTGGGAATGGCTGTCGTTTCGATCAAGAGCATCGTTTCGGACGCCCTGATGCAGCAGAAGGCTTTTGCGCTGGTCGTGCTTGCGATGCTGCCGGTGCTCTTATGGCTCGAATTCAAGCGCTACATGTACGTCAGGGCAAACGGCGAACTCAATCAGAAGGACATGCCGGAAGAATGCCTGAAGCACACCCGCTTCGTCATCAAAACCGATTTCCTGAAGCAGTACCAGAACCTGGCGCCGTTTCAGGAGGGCTATGCGCTCCTGGACCTGAACAGAGCAAACGAGATCAAGAAGACGCTGGAGGAACGCTTCGGCAGAAGATACGAGCTCTCCAAGGGACGCAACTTCGAACACAGCTACCTGCTCTTCCAGACGGCTGCCGCCATGGGCGAGCGCAACCGCCTGAAGGAGAATTACGAGGAGATCGAAAAGGTCTTCAATGCGCAGCAGCGCTTGAGCGGAGACCTCATCACGTTGAGATACTATATCGAGGCCGTCTATCTGGCCTGCACGGGCGAAGCCAGAAAGGCCATCGAGCGATTCGAGGGGCTCGACAGGAGCGCCTTCAAGAGAAGGGAAATGACCTATTACCATTATTTCATGGCCAAGGCGCTGATGCTGGACCAGCAGTACGACAGGGCTCAGGAGGAATACGCCAAAGCCAGGGAGCTCTCGCCCAACAACCGCTTCATCGAAACCCATCCGATCGGCAGCCGCAAAACAAAGAAATAGTGCTTTGAACAAATGTGCAAAGCATTCAAAAAGCCTTTAAAATAAGGCTTTTTTGAATGCACATTTGAACAAATGTGAAATGGGCTGTTAATCTATTGAAGCGCTTTCATAAATTAAGGCAAAATTATGATATAGAATTCTTGCCTATTTTATAGGGGGAAAACAATAAGGAGGAAAATATGGGTTTCTTAAACGTCTGTTGGGAATGGTTCAAGGCTAACATCTTTACCCAGACTGCTCAGTTCATGGCTCTCATGGTTCTGATCGGCTTAATCATTGCCAAGAAAAAATGGTATGAATGTCTGTCCGGTATGCTGAAGGCTTACATCGGTTACTCCGTATTCGGTGTTGCTTCCGGCGGTATGACACCGACATTCCGTCCTATCCTGTTGGGTCTCAAGGACGCCTTCAATCTGAATGCGACCGTTTCTGACCCCTACTACGGAATGGGCACGATCCAGAGCGTCATCATGCCTGACTTGGGCAGATCAATGTCTCTTTGTGCTCTGGTAATGGTATTCGGTTTCCTGATCTCCATCGGTCTCGCACTGCTTGGCAAGATCACGAAGATCAGAACACTGAACGTCGCCGGCAACTGCTTGAACGCATTCGCAATGGCTCAGACCTGCGCGATCGCAATGTGCTGCCCGCAGTTCACTGACACCGAACTCATCATCGCCGCTTCACTGTTCACCGGTATTTCCAACTGTGTCTACTCCAACCTGACGGTTGAAGCTGCTCAGACACTCACTGACGGTGCCGGCATGGCTGTCGGTCACTCTCAGAACATCATGGATGCTTTCGCATTCTGGCTTGGTGACAGAGCTGCCAAAAAAGCCGAAAAAGAAGGCAAGTCCATCAAGTATCTTGATGATCTCAACCTGCCTGGCTGGCTTTCCATCTTCAACGATATCTACGTATCAGCTGCCGTTGTCATGTTCGTCTTCTTCGGCATCATCATCTGCGCGATCGGTCCCGAAAAGATGGCTGCCATCGAAGGCTCCGGCTACGCTCCGAATCAGAGCTTCCTGATGTACATCTTCACGACCACCATGAAGTTCCCGATGTACATGGTCATCCTGACAGTAGGTTTGAGAATGTTTGTTTCCGAACTGACTGTTGCCTTCAACTACATCTCCGAGAAAGTTCTCGGCGGTGTCATTCCGGCTGTTGACTGTGCCTGCTTCTACGGCTTCGTCTCCAACCCGAACGTCCTGACGTTAGGCTTCCTGACCGGCTCGATCGGTATGATCGGTTCGACGATCTTAGGTGCTCTCACCGGCATTCCGTTCGTCCTGATCATGGGCTTCATCCCGATGTTCTTCGATAACGCGACCGTCGCATCCTTCGCACATGTCAGAGGCGGTATCAAGAATACGATCATCTGCTGCTTGCTTTGCGGTATCCTCGACGTCATGCTCGGTGGCTTAGGCTGCTGGATCATGGGCTTCATCCAGTACGGCGGCTTCGGTATGAACTTCGATGCTGCTCTGCTGTTCCCGCTCTACGGTGTTCTCTGGAAGAGCCTGGGCTGGGTCGGTATCGCGATCGTCTGCGTAGGCCTGCTGGCTGTTCCGCAGATCCAGTATCTGAAGAACAAGGACACTTACTGGCTCGCTTCCAAGGATTGGGAGAAGTACAAGGAAGTTGTCGCTTCTAAATAAGAGACACTCTTAAGGAGGTAAAATTATGGCTTTAAAAAAAGGTAGAAGTATCAGAGTTCTCGCTGTCTGTGGTGCCGGAATGGGTACCAGTGCATTCATCAAGGCGAAATGCGCCAATGCATTGAAGAAATTCGATGTAGACGCAATCGTCGATGTCGAAGTTGCCGCCAACATCAACAAGAACGTTGGAAGCCGCTGCGATGTCATCTTCACCAGCAAGAACATTGCTGAAGGAAAACTGAAACCGATCGTCGAGAACAACATCGTTCCCGTCATCGTCATGCTCAACATCATGTCCTCTGCGGAATATGAAGACAAGGTTGAACATCAGTTACTTCCACTTTTTGAAGACTAGTTTTGCTTCTGCTTTTGCAAAACAATGAGTAAAAAAGGCGACTCTGGTTGTTCAACCCGAGCCGCCTTCATTTGTTTTATGGAGGATCATATGAACTGGAAATTATCAAAAATTGTCAGAAACAACACCTACATGGTCGACGGCGTCAACATCTTCGATCTGGAGTGGAAGAAGGACGGACAGGTAGAACTCAAGGACGTCGCGCATGCGATGAGAAGACCCTTTGATGTCTGCTCCGTCGACGTCAACGGCAAGGAATTCAAATTCGCCGTCTGCGAGATCGGCAGGAACGTCTTCTGTTTCTACGTCGCCGCCTAGGAGGGTTCCATGAAATTAGATTATCTGCGTGAATTATACGAAAAAGGATACTTCTCGATCCATGAAGAGTTCGATGACTGGCATGATGCGATCAGAGCCAATATCGAACCGCTGGTGAAAGACGGCTCCGTTGAAGCGTCCTATGCCGAATCGATCTTCAACATGCTGAGCGAGTTCGGCTTCTACATCTGCATTGCGCCGGAAGTCTGCCTGCCTCACGCCTTCAACTTCGGTGAAGTCCATAAATCCGAGATCTGCTTCATGAAGGTCAACAAGCCGGTCGTCTTCGACGAGGAAGAGAATCATCAGTCAAGACTCTTCTTCGCCCTGTGCTCCAACAGCGCCGAAGTACACCTTTCCAACATCCAGAAACTGATGGAGCTGCTGGACCAGGAAGGCATCGTCGAAGCCATGGTCGCCTGTGAAACGGAAGAAGACTTCCGCAGGCTGCTCTATCCCGAAGAGGAAGTAAAATGATTGAAAATGAATACACCGAGTACTGCAACTATCTGGTAGATTCCCTGAAGCTGAAACACCGTCCGATCGGTGTGAAGATCTACCACAACGGTGAGACGGTACCTGACAAATACTGGCGCCCCTACCGGGATGCGCACGAAAACTACGCGATGTGCCAGATCGTCACCATGGTCAAGACGCAGGGCAAGGTCATCGCCCTGACCAAGGAGGACCACTGGTGCTGGAAGCCGCTGATCGGCTTCGGCCTCGTCGATATCGAGAAGGGTTCCGAACAGTACAGCATCGCCCTTCGCAACAACGGCTGCATGGACCTGGAAAAATCCGCCGAGAACTTCGATCAGTTCCCGAAGCTTGAGAGATGCGACACCAACGCCATCCTGATCGGTCCTTTGGAGAAACTGGATGTCAAGCCGGATATCGTGCTTGTCTACTGCAACACCAACCAGCAGGCCAGATGGATGATCGGCGGTCTGAAATACAGGACGGGAAAGGTCCTGGACTGCCATTTCGACTACATCGATTCCTGCATCTGGTCGACTCTGCCGACATTTTTGACCGGCGAATGCAAGATCACCATACCCGATCCCGGTGAGGTGCAAAGAGGCGGCTGCGACGAGCAGGAGCTGATCTTTACGGCGCCGGAAGAGCTGTTCAAGCAGCTGTGCGTCGACACCAAGAAGAAGATAGACGACCAGAACAGGCGCCTCAATAACGCCGACGGTACGGTCAAGATGGCGGCGGAGATGGTTCCCAACTTCCCGCGTCCGGGCTTCTACAACAAGCTCTATGAGATCTGGGGCCTCAATTCCGACGGCGCCGTATCCTGGAGCGAAAAAGACAGGGAGTAAAATATGGATCTTGAACAGATGAAAAAATCGACTGCACAGCTGATGCAGTATTCCGATCTGACCTTCTCGCCGATCGGCATCAAATTTGCCAAGAGCGAAGAGGAAGTGCCCGCGGATGCCATCCGTCCCTATCGGGATCTTGGTGAAAAGTGGGCTGTCTGCCAGCTGATCCAGAAGGCCAGACACGAGAATGTGACATACGCGATGACCAAGGAAGACCACTGGTGCTGGTATCCGTTGATTTCCTATGGCCACGTCAAGCTCGAAAAGGGCAACTATGACTACGACGTAACGATCAACAACGTCGGTATCCCCGACAAGGAAAGGGAGATCAAGTTCGTCGACAAGATCCCGCATCTGGATTTTGAAAGCAACTATGCGACGCTGATCGGTCCGGTGGACCACATCAGCTTCATTCCCGATCTGATCCTGATCTATTGCGACAACGCCCAGATCTTGAGAAGGCTCATCGGCTGCATCAAGTATCTCGACGGCGACATGCTGCCGACGGAACTGGACTACGTCAATTCCTGCTGCTGGTCGATGATCCCGACCTACCAGACCAGGAAGTTCCGCGTCACGATCCCCGATCCGGGCGAGTACGAAAGAGCCGAGATGGGCGCCAGCGAGCTGATCCTCTCCGTCCCGACCGAGCGCTACGAGGAGATCTGCGAAGTCATGGAGATGAAGGAGAAGCGCTTTGCGCAGCGTCCGGGCCTCCATACGGGACTGGTTCCCTACTTCCCGCGTCCGCAGTTCATCGACAACCTCTACAAGTACTGGGGCCTCGAACACGGCCGGGAGATTTCCTGGACCGAGGAACAGCGGGGCTACGAACAGAACACCTATTCCGGAAACAAGGTGGATTAGAACGAATTCACATTTGTGAGAGTGACCATATATTAAACTGAAATTGGATTTAGGAGGAAATTACAATGTTAGTAACGACGAAAGAAATCGTTGAACACGCCAGCAAGGGCGGTTATGCCGTAGCAGCACCCAATGCATCTTCAGAACTCGATGCGAGAGCCTATATTGAAGCAGCCGAAGAGCTCAACGCTCCGGTCATCATCGATATCGCCTATCAGGCGCATCCGGATATCTACTTCCTGGGCAAGGTCCTCAGGGGACTGGCTGAACAGTCAAGCGTACCTGTATCCATCCAGCTTGACCACGGTTTTGAGAAAGACCACATCCTGGCTGCCATCAGAGCGGGTTTCACTTCCGTCATGATCGACAGATCCAGCTGCTCGTTTGAAGACAACGTCAGAGACGTCAAGGAAATCGTCGACTACGCGCATGCAGTAGGCGTTTCCGTTGAAGCGGAGATCGGCCATGTCGGCTTTGCGGACAACTACGCGCACGACAGAGACGCAGCGCTCACGAGCCCGCAGGAAGCTTTGGACTTCATCACCCAGACCGGTGTCGACTGCGTCGCAGTAGCCATCGGTACAGCGCATGGCGCATACCCCAGAGGCTTCAAACCCTATCTCGATTTCGAAAGACTGGTTGAAATCAAGAAGGCTACCAACAACTTCCCGCTCGTCTTACACGGTTCTTCCGGCACGGACAACGAGGACATCAGGAAAGCCTGCTCGCTCGGCATCAACAAGGTCAACATCGCCAACGACCTGTGCAAGGCGACGGTCGACGCCTTAAAGGCAGCCGATCTTGAAGGCGCAAAGGCCTACACGGTCTGGACCGTCGGCAGAGACGCAGCCAAGGCAAAGCTGAAGGAAATGATCGAGATCTACGGTTCCGTCGGCAAGGCGTGGGTTCCTGAGTTCAAGGGTCTTCCGAAGGAAGAGACCACGATGGACGAAAAGCACTAAGAAACCATTTATAACTAAAAAAGGAGAGGACAGAAGTTCTCTCCTTTTTTCTGTGATAATAGAGGTATGAACAGAGTGCTCGACGACGACCTGGCCTACCAGATCCTATCGATCGTAAGCGAGATCCCGGAAGGGAAGGTGGTCAGCTACGGCCAGATCGCAAAGATGATCGGCAGAGAGAACAATTCCCGCCTGGTCGGCAAGGTTTTAAGCAACGCCAGCCATTACGGCGAGTTTCCCTGCCATCGGGTCGTCAATCACAGCGGCAGGCTCGCGCCTGCCTTTGAAAGACAGGAAGAATTGCTTAGAAACGAGGGCGTTCACTTTCTTGAAAACGGCCACGTCGATATGAAGCGGCATCGCTGGGAACCATAAATATCTAAAGGCAATGCAGTCGAAAACGCTTGCCTTTTTTGATGGGCAGTGAAGTACCGTATAATAGAAATGTAAAAAGAAAGGGGACTTTCATGAGAGTCATCGAAACCCAGATTCAGTCAAAAAGAGATACGCAGATCCCCGTGACCATCGTCGAGGCGGACGTGCCTTCAAAACTTCTGCTGTGCGCGCATGGCTTCAAGGCGAAGCGCACGGAAGACGGAAGGTTTCTCACGGTCGCCAGGCAGCTGGCGGAAAGCGGCGTCTGCAGCATCATGATGGGCTTTCCGGGCTGCGATGAATCGAAAGAGGATTTCATCAGTTACACGCTCAGAAACTGCATCGACGATATCGACGCATCCTATGCATACATGATGGAGCACTATGAGCTCGACAGGGAAAGCGTCGGCATGATCGGCTATTCGATGGGCGGACGGCTGACTTCCTTGTATATAGCTGATCACCCCGAGATCACCTGCATCGGCTTATGGGCCGGAGCAGTCGAAGACGGGTTCGGCGAGGAAGGTCTCTTCCTCGGTGAAGACGTTGAGATAATGAAGAAGGAAGCCGCCAGGCAGGGTTACTACAATTTCCACAACCTCTTTGACGACACCTGGATCAGACTCAACAGAGAACTGTTTGAAGATATGGAAGACAGAAGGCCTTCCGATGGATTAAGGAAATACAGGGGCGCTGCAATCATCGTCCACGGCGACGAGGACGTCACCGTCCCTTACAGGATCGCCGAACTTGGATATGCAACGCTTGCAGAAGCAAGGGAAAGAAGACTCTGCTTTGTCAAAGGTGCCGACCACGGTTTCGGTGTCTGGAACGGGCGCCCCGATCTTTCAAAACAATTGACCGATGAGACGGTCGCGTTCTTCAGGGAGTGCTTTGCATGAAACTGACATATGAAGGCAGATATGA
>JAEEGL011383390.1_pt1 | contig 16856 bp, 15 predicted proteins | sample 9134231 | NCBI WGS metagenome assembly JAEEGL01 (sample SAMN16246548, study PRJNA631951) | gut metagenome | biome: gut microbiome; feature: rumen; material: fiber-attached | host: Bos | place: Iran: Karaj | collected 2018-10
GGAGCGCATCGACAAGATCAACGGTGCTGACGCCATGATCTTCCAGACGGAGAAGAACCTGAAGGAGTATGGCGACAAGATTCCTGCAGACAAGAAGGGTGCGATCGAGAATGCGCTCGGTATGCTGAAGGAAGCGCACAAGAACCAGAATCTCGCAGACATCGAGCGTGCTACGGAGGCGTTGAACAACGCTTGGCATGCAGCGAGCGAGGATATGGCCCGGGCAGCACAGCAGCAGGGTCCTCAGGACGGCGGTGCCGGTTACGGTGGCTCGAGCGCCGGCTACGGCGGAACGGGTGCCGGCTATGGCGGCCAGCAGGGTCCCCAGGACGGCGGCTCCTCCGACAATAACGGTCCCGAGGATGTCGACTACGAAGAAGTCAAATAAGATTGATCTCAATTTTGAAACCTCCGGCTAGCAACCGGAGGTTTTTTTTATCTTTGCAGTATGGTTTACAGAGAGCTGAACGAAGACGAGTTCGAAGATTTGAAAGGTCGTATCTTGTACGAGGATAATCATCTGCTGATGTTCAACAAGCGGGTGGGGGAGATCGTGCAGGGGGACAAAACGGGCGACGAGCCGCTGAGCGAGACGCTGAAGGCGTTCATCGCGCAGCGCGACGGGAAGCCCGGGCACGTGTTTATGGGCGTGCCGCACCGGCTGGACCGGCCGGTGAGCGGCATCGCCGTGTTCGCCAAGACGTCGAAGTGTCTGGAGCGATTGAATGCGATGTTCCGCGACGGCGACGTGCACAAGACCTACTGGGCGCTGACGTGCGCACGTCCGGAGCCCCCGGAGGGCGAACTCGAGCACTGGCTCTACCGCAACGAGAAGCAGAACAAGGCGTATGCATACGAGCGTGAAAAGAACGGCACGAAGCTCGCCCGTCTCCGCTATCGTGTGCTGCGCGACACCGACCGCTACCATCTGGTCGAGGTGGAGCTCCTCACCGGCCGCCACCACCAGATCCGCTGCCAACTCTCCACCATCGGCTGCCCCATCAAGGGAGACCTGAAATACGGCGCCCCCCGGTCCAATCCCGACGGCGGCATCTCCCTCCACGCCCGCCGCATCACCTTCCTTCACCCCGTCAAAAAAGAACCCCTCACCCTCGAAGCCCCCGTCAACTGGGTCCAACTAACCTAAGGCCTCTCCGCACTGTAGGTAAAACCTACGGTTTTTGACAATTATTTGCTATATTTGCAGATTATGGCAGATAATGTTTATGCACAACGGGTCGAGGAGATCCGGAAGATGGGATATGACGCTGTGATCATTACGGGGACAGATCCCCATAGCAGCGAATATCCTGCACCGCGATGGAAACAAGTCGAATGGGTGAGCGGATTCACCGGCGAGGCCGGGGATCTCGTCATCACGCAGTACCATGCGGGTCTTTGGACGGATAGCCGCTACTTCATCCAGGCGAACCAGCAGCTCGCCGGAACCGGCATCGAACTCCATAAGACGCGTGTCCCCGAAGAAGTATCCATCCCGGACTGGCTTGCCGGTCAGTTTACCAATAAACCTGTCCGTATCGCCATTGACGGCCTGTGCCAGAGCGTTGAAGCCGTCAACCAGCTCGACACCACGCTCCGTAAAGCCTATGGCCTGGGCGGCTATGAAATCGTCGACCTGCCCGATATGCTCGATAAGTTCTGGAGCGACCGCCCCGCCATCCCGCATACACCCGTCACGTGGATAGATGAGAAGTCCGTAGGGGAGACCCGCCGGGAGAAACTCGCGTGGCTTCGGGGTGAAATCAAGAAGGCGGGCTGCGACTCGGTCTTCCTGACGGCGCTCGACGAAATCGCCTGGCTCCTGAATGTCCGCGGCCAGGATATCGACTATAACCCGTACGTCATCTCAAACCTGCTCGTGACGCCGCAGCGCGCCATCTGGCTCGTGCGCAATGTCGATGAAGTGCCGACCGTACCGGAAGTCGCGTGCGCCGGCTATGCCGTGCTGGAAGACGCCCTTCTGGAGAACAAGGAAGAATGCGGCCGCCTCTTCACAGACCCTTCGACACTCAACTGGCATACCTATAAGGCCGTTCGCAAGAACCTCGGCGACGAACACGTCGTTTTCGGCACTTCGCCTGTCATTGTGCGCAAGGCCGTCAAGAACAAGAAGGAAATCGAGGGCTTCCGCCGTGCCTTCATCGAGGATGGCGTAGCGTTGGAAAGCTTCCTCTGCTGGCTCGAGACCTCGGTCAAGGATGGCGCCAAGATTACCGAACGCGATGCCTCCGAAAAACTGGACCAGCTCCGCTCGGGAATCGAGGGCTACCGTGGCAACAGCTTCGAGACGATCTCGGCTTACGGACCCAATGCGGCACTGCCACATTATAGCACGCCGCTTGAGAATTCGGCCGTACTCAAGCCCCGTGGCCTTTATCTGGTAGACGCGGGCGCGCACTTTACCTACGGAACGACCGACACCACGCGCACCATTCCCCTGGGCCGTTGCTCGCGCCAGGAGAAAGAAGACTATACGCTGGTGCTCAAGGCGATGATCGACCTGACGCTCGCAGTATTCCCCGAAGGAACCGCCGGCTGCCAGATCGACGCGTTCGCCCGCGGCCCGCTCTGGCGTACGTTCAGGAACTTCGGCCACGGTACCGGTCATGGCATCGGCTTCTACCTCGGCGTCCACGAAGGCCCTCAGACCATCCGGCAGAACTTCAACAGCCAGCCGATGCTTCCGGGAATGGTCACGTCGAATGAACCGGGCCTGTACCGGGAGGGGAAGCATGGCATCCGCCACGAAAACGCGGTGCTCTGCCGGGAAGAGGAAAAGAATGAATTCGGCCGCTTCCTCAGCTTCGAGACGCTGACCTGCTGCCACATCGACACGTCCATCGTCAAGAAGAGACTCCTTACCGATGACGAGTGGAACTGGCTGAAATCCTATAACCGTGTTGTGTACCGGATCCTGAAGAACCGCCTGGCGCCCGAAGTGGCCAAGTGGCTGAAAAAGAAATGCAGATAAACAAATTAACCTAAATAAATCAATGAAGAAACTGCTTCTCACCCTTTCCCTGCTGCTGGCCGTCGCATCGTTGACCGGCCTTTCGGCGCAGGAGAAACCCTGGATGAAATACATCACTCCCTCAGGCTATTTCCAAGCCGGATACCAGTCTGATTTCGATTTCAACAACTCCTTCTATATCAAGCGTGTACGTATATCGCTGGGCGGGATGCTCTATGAGAGCCCGAAGTTTGGAAAGCTGGAATACAAGGTGCAGGCCGACTTGGCGGGCTCGCCGAAGCTGGTCGACTATTTCTTCAAATATACGGTGCGCGATGAGTTCGGCGTCCAACTTGGACAGTTCAAGACACCGCTCTCCATCGAAAACTCTGAGTACGCGCCGCTGAAACTCGAAATGATCGACTATTCGCTCGTGGTGCAGCGACTCTGCAAGATGAGCGCTGCTGATATGTCGGGCGGGGGAAGCTCCACTGGCCGCGAGATGGGTATCCAGTTCTATGGCAACGTGCTCAAGATGAGCGACGGCCATCACCTGTTGCGCTACAACGTGGGCCTGTTCAACGGCAACGGCATCAACAAGATGGACGATGACAAGCGCAAGGACTTCATGGCCCGTTTGATGGTCTTCCCGATCAAGGACCTCTGTGTGTCCGGCTACTATGTCCGTTCTGTGGGCCCGCATGCGGAAACCGCACCGGAATATAACGATTACGACTGGTATATCTTCGACCGCTATGGCGGCGGCATCTCCTACGACGGCAAATATGCCTGGCTGCGTGCCGAGTACATTGCGGGCCACACCTTTGGCTGGCGCAACGAAGGTGCTTATGGTACAGTTGGTTACAAGTTTAACGACAAGCTGAACATCGGCTTCCGCTACGACTACTTTACGACCAATTCCCGCGAGGCGGGCCACGTGCAGCAGTACTACACGGGCGGCGTTTCCTGGTTCCCGTTCCGCTTTCTCCGTCTGCAGTTGAACTACACGATGAAGAATGAGCCTGGTGCAGAGAAACCGGTCAATCTTATCAATCTGATGGCTACGATCAGACTGTAGTCGCGACCTGTCCTATGCGCCGCATCCTCAGCCTGATTCTTGTATTGGGAATGTCCATTCCGGCCGTTTCCGCACAGGATGTGGATGCGCTGCTCGCCGCCATGACGCGGCGTGAGAAGATCGCGCAGATCATCATCGTTGCCATCGATTCCGGCGAATCGCCGGCCGCCCGTTCCGAACATGCACGCCTGGTCCGGGAAGGACTTGGAGGCATCATCGTGATGGATGACGGCTTGGCTCCCTGCATGCAGGCAGTCAATGATTTGCAGTCACAGGCCCGTATACCTTTGCTTGTTTCGATCGACGGGGAGTGGGGGGCTTCGATGCGCTTCTACGAATATGCCTTCTTTCCCCGTGCGATGCAGCTGGGCGCACTCAATGACGAGGCGTTGCTGGAGCAGACGGGTCGGGCCATCGGTGAGGAACTGCACGAGATCAAGATTTTCGCAAACTACGCCCCGGTTGTGGACGTCAACAACAATCCCCGCAATCCGGTTATTAACGTGCGTTCGTTTGGAGAGGATCCGGAACGTGTGGCAAGGCTCGGCGCAGCGTTCGTGCGCGGTATGCAGAGTGCCGGCGTGTCAGGTTCCGCCAAGCACTTTCCTGGTCATGGAGATACTGATGTGGATTCCCATCTGGGTCTTCCGGTATTGCCGTTCGACCGTACCCGTCTGGACTCTTTGGAGTTGTATCCCTTCCGGCGTCTGATTGCCGAGGGGGTCGATATGGTGATGGTCGGTCATCTCAGCGTCCCGGCGCTTGATGCGACGGGCACGCCGGCTTCGATTTCCAAGCCTATTGTCACGGGCCTACTGCGTCAGGAAATGGGTTTCCAGGGGATCATCATTACCGACGCCCTGGGAATGAACGGTGTTTCCGGACAAGGGAATGCCGCTGTGGAGGCCTACAAGGCTGGCGTCGACATCTTGCTGATGCCCAAGGATCCACATGCGACCATCGATGAGTTGGACGCGGCTTTCAGGAAAGGGGACCTGGATCCTGACGATCTGAACGCACGCGTACGGAAGATGCTGCTGCTCAAGAAAAAAGCGGGAATGCTCGCAGCCGGTTACTCGCCTTTTGTTGATACGACCGGCCTGATTTTGAAGACAGTCCGCCCCAAAACAGATGTCTTGATCCAGCAGCTTTGCGACCGCTCGATGACGGTGGTGCGGGGCAAACTGCGTCGCCCGCTGACCCTGTTCCGCCGGATGGCGTTCACCACCCGCCCGAAAGTGGCTTATGTAGCGTATAACGCCACGACGCCGGAAAGTGCGGCGTTCCAGAAAGAATTGTCGCGCCACGGTCGCGTGATGCGCTTTGACCTGCCGGTCGATGCCTCTCCACAGCAAATCGACAGTGTAGGCGCTCTGCTTAAGGGCTACCGAAAGGTTATCGTGGGCATCCATGCCGGAGATCCCGTACCCCGGACCGGTGGTCCCCGGCGCCAGGCTTCCATCGATCCGGAACGTTTCAGCCGCATTGCGGACTGGAGCCGCAAACACCGCCTCTACGGAGTGTATTTTGGGAATCCCTATGACTTGGACCAGTTAAACGATTATAACCGTTTTAAAACGTTTATCATCGCTTATTCCGATACCCATTTCAACAACATCGCAGCTGCCCGTGCATTGACGGAATACCGCAGTGCGAAAGGCACGCTGCCCGTCCGGGCAGGCGGCCTTCCGGCCGGCTGGCACAGCAACGCTTTCTGATGAAACGCATCGCCTCGATCGACATATTCCGTGCGCTGACGATGTTGATGATGATCTTCGTCAACGACTTTGCAGGGATGACGGGCGTGCCGCACTGGCTTGGCCATGCTGCTACCGAAGAGGATATGCTGGGCTTCTCCGATTTAGTTTTCCCGGCCTTCCTCTTCTGCGTCGGCCTTTCCATTCCGTACGCGATTGGCGCGCGCTTCCAGAAAGGCTCTTCGCGGATGCAGGTTATCGTCCACATCCTGCAGCGGTCTTTCGCCCTTGTGGTGATGGGACTTTTCTCGATGAATATGGGAGGTGTGGAAGGCGGCCTGTCACGCCCGGTCTTCTCGCTGTTGGCCGTGGCCGGCTTTTTCCTGGTTTGGAATGCTTATCCGCGCAAACCCGACGGTAAGCGTCCCGTCTGGGTGTGGGTGCTGCAGGCCCTGGGCATCGCCCTGCTTTCTTTCCTGGTCATTTACAAGCACCTGCACGGAATGCCTTTCCGCCACGGCTGGTGGGGGATTCTGGGCCTGATCGGCTGGGCCTATCTGCCTTGTGCCCTGGTTTATGTCCTGGTCCGTGGTAATTTCAACAAGCTCTGGATCTTCTGGCTGCTGACCCTGGTTCTGTGTGTCCTGAACAACCTGACTGCTATTCCGAAGGAGTCTCTGGGCCACCACCTCATTCTCGGATTCTGGCCCGGTGGATGGACGCATCCTGCCATCATCTGCTCGGGTTTGTTCGCCTCAATGCTTGTCATACGCTATGGCGAGCGCCCGCGCGAGCTGAAGTATCTGTTCTTCTTCTATTGGATCAGCATGATCGGGCTAGGAATGCTCTGCCACCGTTTCTGGATTATGTCGAAGAACCTGGCCACGCCGACCTGGCTTTGCTACAGCGTTGAATTCTGTGTGTTTATTTTCACGCTGCTCTGGTGGGTGGCTGACCTGAAAGGACACACCCGCTGGGCGCGTCCCATCAGCCCCGCAGGTACGGCCACGCTGACGTGCTATATGCTGCCGACCATCTGGTATTCCGTCCAGCAGCTCCTGGGCGTGTCCTGGCCCTCCGTCCTGGAAAACGGAATCCCAGGACTTCTGAAAGCCCTGGGATTCTCCTTTGTCATCATCGGCCTCACCTGGTGTTTCACCAAGATGGGGCTGAAGCTGAAGATTTAATTACGCCTTGCCGTTGGAGCCAAGCACGTTGACAATCTTGTGCTTGTAGAGTTTCTCCATTTCGTCACGTGCGGGACCGAGGTATTTGCGCGGGTCGAATTCACCCGGCTTGTCGTTGAACACCTTGCGGACGGCTGCGGTCATGGCGAGACGCGAGTCGCTGTCGATGTTGATTTTGCAGACGGCGCTCTTGGCGGCCTTGCGGAGCTGTTCCTCCGGAATGCCCACTGCATCGGGGAGCTTGCCTCCGTACGTGTTGATGATGTCGACATATTCCTGCGGAACGCTGGAAGAGCCGTGGAGTACGATGGGGAAGCCGGGGAGCTTCTTCTCAATCTGCTTCAGCACGTCGAATGCGAGCGGCGGCGGAACAAGCTTGCCGGTCTTGGGGTCGCGGGTGCACTGTTCGGGTTTGAACTTGTAAGCACCGTGGGAAGTACCGATAGAGATGGCGAGCGAGTCGCAGCCGGTCTTGGTCACAAAGTCGATGACCTCTTCGGGCTTGGTGTAGTGCGATTCCTCGGAAGCAACTTCGTCTTCCACGCCGGCGAGGACGCCGAGCTCAGCTTCAACGGTAACATCGAAGCGGTGTGCATAGCGGACCACCTTCTTGGTGAGGGCGACGTTCTCTTCGTAAGGCAGTGCGCTGCCGTCGATCATCACGGAAGAGAAACCGGTCTGGATGCAGCTCTTGCAAAGCTCGTAGCTGTCACCGTGGTCGAGGTGAAGGACAATCTGGGGACGTTTCCAACCCAGTTCCTTTGCATACTGGACGGCACCTTCCGCCATGTAGCGGAGAAGGGTCTGGTTGGCGTAGTTGCGGGCACCTTTGGAAACCTGCAGGATGACGGGAGACTTGGTCTCTGCGCAAGCCTTGACGATGGCCTGCAGCTGCTCCATGTTGTTGAAGTTGAATGCGGGGATGGCGTAACCGCCTTTGACTGCCTTGGCGAACATCGCACGGGTGTTGACAAGGCCCAATTCTTTGTAAGAAACCATAGTATCGTTTATTGAATAAAAATTGCCACTTTTTATCACGCGCAAAGATAATGGAAATTCGCTTAGTTTTGTTAAATTTGTATTTTACAAATACAAAATAAACAATGGGAAAAGTCGTCATCGTATCGGCGCCCTCCGGATCGGGCAAGACCACCGTGGTCAACCACCTGCTGGAGTCGTTCGACTGCTTCGCTTTCTCGGTTTCTGCCACTACCCGTGCGCCGCGCGGGACGGAAAAGCACGGGGAGGCTTATTACTTCATCTCGGTCGAAGAGTTTAAGCAGCGCATCGCTGCCGGTGCTTTCGTCGAGTACGAGCAGGTGTACAACGGTGTGTTTTACGGCACGTTGAAGTCGGAAGTGGAACGCATCTGGGCGATGGACAAGGTCATCCTCTTCGACGTCGACGTCAAGGGGGGCGTCAGCCTCAAGAAGTATTTCGGCGACAACGCCCTGTCGGTTTTCGTCAAGGCCCCTTCCATCAAGGAGATCCGCCGCAGGCTCGAGACCCGCGGCACCGACTCGCAGGCGTTCATCGAAGAGCGCGTCCGGAAGGCGCGCATCGAGATGATGTACCAGCCGAAGTTCGACTATATCCTGGTCAATGATGACCTCCAGACCTGCCTGGCCGAGGCTGAAAAGGTTATCGGCGGATTCGTGAAACGTTAATCCGATGTGCCGCATCTTCCGTAAGAAGAGGCCGCTGGTGGCGCTCCTGTTTGGTTCGTTCAACCCGATCCACGAGGGCCATCTGGCCATCCTGCGCTATCTGCTGGAGCATACGAAAGCCAGCGAGGTGCGGCTGGTGGTATCGCCCCAGAGCCCTTTCAAAAAGGGGCAGGGGCTTGTCGACAACGCGGAAGAACGTCTTGCCGCCGCCCGTCTGGCCATCGCGGACGCCGGGCTAGCCGTTACGGTCAGCGATGTGGAATTCCATCTTCCGGAACCCTGGTACACCATCGATACGCTGCGGTTCCTGCAGGCGCAGGAGCCGGACAAGGACTTTGTCCTTGTGATGGGTGGGGACAACATCCGTTCCCTGGAAAGGTGGTACAAGGGAGGGGAAATCCTCCGCGACTTTGCGGTCTGGGTCTATCCCCGTCCCGGTACGGATGCCGCCCCCATTGTTTCCCGCCTGAATGCATCCGGCGCCTGCAAGGGCGTCACCTTCTTTGCGGATGCACCCCAGAATCCGATTTCTTCGACGGAGATACGGAACGCTAGGAAAGAATAGAGACCAGCGCCTCGCGGAATTCCGGCATCGGGCATCCGGTTTCACGCTCGATCATCAAGGTTTTGATGCCGGCGTAGGGGAGAATCTCCTCATTGATGGACGACAGCGGACGGTCGCTTCCGAAGTAAACGGGCGCGAAGAATTCCCAGAACTTTCTGGCGAGCGACTTGGGCATATGGAAGGTCTCGCTGATGAATTCTTCGGAACTGAGGTTGCAGCAGAGATAGACCATCGCCACGTCAAACATCGGATAGCCATAGCAGAAGTCGCCCAGGTCGATGAAATAGCGCTTGTCGCCCGCGAAAATGGCGTTGCTGTACTGGAGGTCGCCGTGGATGGCCGTGTCGGCATCCGGGGCGTCAAGGATGAAGCGGGCGAGTTTATCCTTTTCTTCCGGTTTAAAGAACGGGTTTTGCTCGAGAAGTTGCAGATTGTGGTCTTTTATGCTTTCAAACTGCGTCGTGTCGAGATGGACGGCGTGCAGGTCCTTGCACATTTTCGCAAACTCCGTGGCATAACGTTCCACGCCCGCCGGATCTTCGCCCGTGGCGCGTGAATACGACTTCTTGCCGATGATGCGGCGGAACCGGACGCCGAAACGGCCGTCTTCGGTTGTTACGAATTCGCCCGGCTCAGGCGTCGGAATGCCTGCGTCGTAGACCTTGCGGGCCAACCGCATCTCATTGAGGGGTTGCTGGATCTTGCCCGGAAAAAAGAGCTTGATCATCACCGACGGGTCGGTTTTCAACACATAGCTCTCTCCTGTGGCACCTTCGCCGTCGAGAATATAGTCTGACAGGGAAACAAGATGGGGGACGGGATTATCCATAACAGCAGGCGTTTAGGTCGTTAACTGTTACAAAGATAATCTTTTTTCAATTGATTCCGCGCTGGCGCTTGATGATTTCGTACGCTTCCTGGATCTTGCGGAATTTCTCTTCCGCGGCTTTCTGGACATCGGGGCCGAGGGAGGCGACTTTGTCGGGATGATGCTTCATCGCCATCCGGCGATAGGCGCTCTTGACCTCGTCGTCGCTGGCGGAAGCCGATATTTCCAGGATGGCATAGGCGGCCTCGAAAGAACTGCCCGAGGTCCCCTTGAAATACATGGCAAGGATGGAGGCGGCATCCGACGAGGTCAGCCGGATCGCTCCTGCAATAGCCTCGAGGACACTCTTTTCCGAAGGGCTGTAGTCCCTGTCGGCACCGGCGAGCTGGGCCAGATAATGGAAGAGCTGGAGGCGCTGGGAATAGTTCATATGGTCAGCGATCTGGCCTCCGACTTCGTAGATGTTGACCTGCCGGGCATTCAGTTGGTCGAGCAGGCTCATCGCCTCGTCGACAGCGGACTCGCCGAAGTTCTGGCGGATGAAGTTGCGTACGTGGTCCAGCTCGGCCTGATGGATGCGTCTGTCGGCCTTGATGACGGCCGACGAGAGCACGAGCAGGCTGACCATAAAGCTATTGCGCTGCTCTCCGGCAGAGTAGGTGCGGGAAGAACGGCGGGTGTAGGAACCGGTGTTTCCGCTACTGTCGCCAATCTGGTGGAAGGAATCGATCTGGCTGTCCACGAAGGAGCCGAAGAAGTAGCCGATCAGCGCCCCGATGGGCCCCCAGGCGACCCACCCGATGAAACCGGCGATCCATTTGACTTTTCCCATTGCTGCTTACAAAAAAGGAGCACTTTCGTGCTCCTGGTAGCGCTACCGGGATTCGAACCCGGATTTCAGCCTTGAGAGGGCCGCGAACTAAACCCTTATTCGATAGCGCCAAGTGTTTTGGGAATGCAAATGTAGCGCAAACATTTGAATCTGCAAAATAAAAGTGAAAAAATTCGTGAAGCGGCCTGCGGCCTGCCAAATTGTCGGTCATTTCGCGTTGGCAGGTATTTTGATTATCTTTGCGACGGTAAATTAATACTGATATATATGGAAAAAGAAGATATTAAGAATGAACAGGTTCCCTCCGCAAAAGACCGGAAGAAAAAGAAGATCGCCGAGCAGCAGGAGAAGATTGAGAAGTTGACTGCCGAATTGGCTGAGGAACGCGACCAGTACCTGCGCCTGCAAGCCGAGTGGGACAACTATCGCCGCCGTACGGCGAAGGAACGGCTCGAGCTGATCGACAATGCCGGCAAGGACATTCTGAAAGGCTTCCTGCCCGTCCTGGACGACTGCCAGCGCGCCCTCCAGGTGCTTCGCGATTCAAAAGCCGATCCGGCCGCTATCGAGGGAACGGAGCTGATTTACAATAAATTGATGACATATCTCAAGTCGCGTGGCGTCGAGCCCATCGAAGCCCGCGGCGCGGCTTTCGACACCGACTACCACGAGGCTGTGGCCCAGTTCCCGGTGGACGATCCTGAGAAGAAGAATACGGTGATCGACGTGACGCAGGAGGGCTATACGCTCAACGGCAACGTCATCCGCTACGCGAAAGTCGTAGTGGGCATCTAAGGAGGTTTTTCTATGGCAGAAAAAAGAGATTATTACGAAGTGCTGGGCGTCGAGAAGAACGCCAGTGCCGAGGATATCAAGAAGGCATACCGCAAGAAGGCCATCCAGTATCACCCGGACAAGAATCCTGGTGACAAGGAGGCAGAGGAGAAGTTCAAGGAGGCGGCCGAGGCCTATGACGTGCTGAGCGACCCGCAGAAACGGGCGCGCTATGACCAGTTCGGTCATGCCGGCATGAGCGGCCAGGGCGGCTTCAGCGGCGGTGGCTTCTCGATGGAGGACATCTTCTCGCAGTTCGGCGACATCTTCGGCGGTGCATTCGGCGGCGGCTTCGGCAGTGCGTTCGGAAGCGCCTTCGGCGGTTCCGCCCGCAGTGGCGGCCGACGCGTCTACCGCGGCACCGACATCCGCATCAAGGTAAAACTGAGCCTGGCGGAGGTGGTCAAGGGCGTCGAGAAGACGGTGAAAATCAACAAGATGGTTACCTGTCCCGACTGCCAGGGCCGCGGTGCGGCTTCGGAAGCCGACATCAAGACCTGCGAGCACTGCCACGGTACCGGCGTGGTGACGAAGATTGCCAACACGATTCTGGGCCAGATGCAGACCACTTCTCCCTGCCCGTATTGCGGCGGCGAAGGCAAGAAGATCACCAAACCCTGCCGCAAGTGCGGCGGAACGGGCCTGGTGAAGAATGCCGAGGAGATTTCGTTCAAGATTCCCGCCGGTGTGCAGGAGGGAATGCAGCTCACCATCCAGGGCAAGGGAAACGCAGCCCGCAACGGCGGCGTACCGGGCAACCTTCTCGTGGTCATCGAGGAGGAACCGCCCAAGGAAGGCGGTCTGCAGCGCGACGGCAACGACCTGGTCTATACCCTGAACCTTTCGTTCCCCGACGCGGTCCTGGGCTGCTCGGTGGAGATTCCCTATATCGACAGCAAGCTGAAGATCAAGGTCGATCCCGGTACGCAGCCGGGCAAGATCCTGAAACTCAGGGGTAAAGGCATCCCCGAGGTCAATGGCTACGGCTGTGGCGACTACCTCATCTATGTGCAGGTCTATGTGCCGAAGCGCCTGGACCGCAAAGAAAAAGAAATCTTGGAAGGCTGGCGCACCTCGTCATCCTTCACCCCGAAAGGATGAAGCGGTTGGCTGGGTGGATTCTCGCGCTGGTTTTCAGCGTGGGTGCGTGGGCACAGGAACGGCCGGTGAAGCCGCTCGATGTGCCCATGTCCTTTTCCGGCACCTATGGCGAGCTGCGGCACGACCATTTCCACGGCGGTGTGGACTGGCGTGTGGGTGGCCATGTAGGGGATCCGATCCATGCCATCAAAAGCGGCTATGTGTCGCGCGTGAGCGTTTCGCCCTGGGGCTATGGCAACGGCATTTACCTTACGCATCCCGACGGCACTGTTTCGGTCTACGGTCACCTGCTCGAATTCCGCTCAGATATCGAGAAGCGGGTGGAGGAGGCCCAGTACGCGGAAGAGAGTTATTCCGTCAACCTGACTTTCGGACCGGAGGAAATCCCTGTGAAACAGGGAGATGTAATCGGCCGCGTCGGCAATACCGGCTCCTCGGCCGGGCCGCATCTTCATATGGAGATCCGTGATGCGGAGCGTGACGTTCCGCTGAACTATATCTCGGCGGGTTGCTATAAGCCCGTCGACAAGACCGCGCCCCAGTTCCACCGCGTGTGCTTCTATGGATTGGATGACAGTCCTGTTCCTGAGGCCTGGCGTGTGCACGACCTTCGCAAACCGACGGCCGTGAAAGATACGCTCCGTCTTCCGGCACGCAGCTATGTAGGCATCGACGCCACGGACCGGCAGGAAGGGACGGGTGCCAAGCTGGCCGTCGAGGAGTACCGGGTGCTGCTCGACGATACGCTGATGTTCGCCTTCAAGGTGGGGGACGTTCCCTTTGACGAGGGACGCTACATCAAGTCGTTGATCCAGTACGGCGAAAGCCGGCGCGGCGGCCGCGACCTGGTCAAGAGCCGCGTCGACCCTAACAACCTGCTGGCCAGCCATATCGAAAGCTGTGGAGACGGCGTGTTCTGCCTGAATGACGATGCCGTCCATACGGTCCGCATCGAGGCCGTCGATGAGCACGGAAACCGAGCTTCGGTTCGCTATAGCGTTCGCCGGGACGACACCCTGCAGGCGCCGCCGGCTGACACATCTCTCACCCGGCTTTCCTGGCTCTGGTATGTGCAGAACGGGGTGAGCGACAGCACGATGACGTATATGCTCCCTGCAGGGGCGCTCTACAATAACATCAACTTTACCTACAAGTGCCTGGGGGGTCCCGATCCCGCGCGCGGCATCTGGTCTGACATCTGGCAGGTGGGCGATCCCGACATTCCGCTCCAGATGACCGGTGCGCTCGAAATCGCTGCCGATATTCCGGAAGAACTGGATGGAAAGTCCTATATGGCCCACTATGGCCGCACGCTTTCGTATGCTGGCGTAAATGTGCGTTTCGGCACCTATTGCGTGGCTGTCGATACCACGGCCCCGACCATCCAGTTCCTGGGCAAGAAAGGGGAGATTGTCAACGGCAGTACCATCCGCATCCGGGTGCGTGACGAAGCGTCGGGCATCGAGTCGACGCGCGTCGAGATTGACGGCCGCTGGTACCTGTCGATGTACAAGCGCGACGTCATTTCGCTGGAACTGGACGAAGCGCGGCTGGGCCGCGGAAAGCATACCCTCACCATCACCGCCGTCGATATTTGCGGCAATGAAGCCTATGATACAAAAGAATTTACATTTTGATGTGGTCGGACTGATGTCGGGTACGTCGCTCGACGGCCTGGACCTCTGCTGCGTGTCGTTCGACTATGACGGGACCTGGCGCTACCGGATCCTGAAAGCCGAAAGCGTGGATTATCCGGAGGAACTCCGGCACAAGCTGGCTACGGCGCAGTCGATGACGGCGCTGGAATATGCGCGACTGCACTCCGACTATGGCCTGTATCTGGGCGGCCAGGTGAAGGCCTTCCTGGAACGCAACAACCTGAAGGTCGACCTGATTGCTTCGCACGGTCAGACGGTGTTCCACCAGCCTTCCGTGCGGTTCACGGGCCAGATCGGTTCGGGCGCGGGCATTGCGGCCGTGACGGGCATCGACACGGTGTGTGATTTCCGCACGACCGACGTGGCGCTGGGCGGCCAGGGTGCGCCGCTGGTGCCCATCGGCGACGCCGTGCTTTTCGGTGACTACGCTTACTGCCTGAATATGGGCGGTTTTTCGAACATCTCGTATGCGGAAGGAGCGAAGCGCCTGGCGTACGACATTTCGCCGGTGAACTATGTGCTCAATCATTATGCATCGATGAAGGGAATGGCGTTCGACCGTGACGGGGCGATGGCCCGCAGCGGTCACGTGTGCGAAGCGCTGCTGGAAGCGCTGAATGCGCTTCCGTTCTATTCGCAGGCAGGTCCGAAGTCGCTCGGGCGCGAATGGGTGGAGGCGGAGGTCTTTCCGCTGATCGATTCGTACAACTTGTCGGTGGAAGATGTGCTGGCGACGTTTGTCGACCACGTGGCCGTGCAGATCGGCCGCCACGTCCGCGGCGGCCGCGTCCTGACTACGGGTGGTGGTGCGCGCAACGCTTATCTGGTGGAGCGGATGCAGGCCATGGCGCCGCAGGTGCACTATGTAGTGCCCGATCCGCTGACCATTGACTTCAAGGAGGCGCTGATCTTTGCGCTGCTCGGCGCGCTTTACATGGCCGACTGCCCGAACTGCCTGTCGACAGTCACAGGCGCGGAGCGCGACAATATCGGAGGTTGTTTATACAAAGGTAACAGGATATGAAACGGATGATGATCGTGGCGCTGGTGGCGCTTTGTGTGTGCGCTTGCGCGAAAAAAGCCCCGGAAGGTCCGGTGGCCGATGCCATTGCGGCGGAATTGATGAAGGATGTGAATGAGCCCTACAAATTTGTTTTTGAGGAGCTTACGCTTATTGATTCCACGACTTTCGCGACGGAGTTCGCCCGTCGGATCGATGTGTATGAGATTCAGCTGAACCAGAATGCCGAGCGGCTCGAGAAATATACGAAGGAAGGCAAGCGCAAGAATGCGGAGAAGGTGTTTCAGGAATACAAGCGCGGCCAGAAGATCCTTGGCGAGCTCGAGGCGATGCGCGACGTAATGGGGGACGATACGCTGAAGGTGGCTTACTATGATTATGCTTTTTCTGGAGTGGCCAAGTTGAGCAAGGGCCGCAAGAAGGTTTTCGACAAGGGCTACGCGACGGTAACCCCTAAGAACCGTGTACTGACGGTTGCTGGCGACCCCAAATCCCTCCACAAGGCCACGGGCCTCGTCATTCCCGGCTACCAGGAATTGTTGGACAGTTTCAAGGAAGAAGAGTAGGGAGAGCACAAAAAAAGCACTTACTGGGCGTAAGTGCTTGGAAATGGGTGGAAACAACTGGATTCGAACCAGTGACCCCCTGCTTGTAAGGCAGGTGCTCTGAACCAGCTGAGCTATGCTTCCGATTGGGACGACAAAAATAGGAACTTTTTGATAATTCGCAAAATAATAAGTGTCGGTATGAAAAAAATACTGTTGATGACGGGCATTGCCGCCTTGTTGATGGCCGGGTGCAAGTCACCTGAAATGCCGATTTCTCCCCGGGTGGTGAATGCGCTGGCCGGGCTTCCGGATCTTGTCGATACGTGCCAGATCCCGGTGCTCCAGTATTATTATTTCTCGCCACAGGGCGATTTGGAGAAGGTCATCCGCCATCGGAACGCAACCTATGACATTCCGCAACGTATTGGAAAACAGAGTATTTTCCAGGCTGCATCGCTCAGTAAGCCCATCTTTGCCTATATCGTGATGCGTATGGTTGATAGGGGCGAGATTGACCTGGATAAGCCCATCGCCGATTATACCGACATCGACCGCTTTGAAGACAAGGAGATGGCGCGCAGGCTGACGCCGAGAATGGTTTTGTCGCACCAGACCGGCCTGCCGAACTGGGCGACCGGCCCTTCGTCGGACGAGTGGCCTACGAGCAACATCACGTTCAAGTATCCCGCAGACTCCTGCTTTGCCTATTCGGGCGAGGGTTATGCTTTCTTGCAGCGTGCGGTGGAAGCCATCTGGGATGAGTCTCTCGACGAGATTGCACAAGAGGAAGTCTTCGGGCCTTTTGATATGCCCACGACCTCCTATGTATGGCTTCCGGACTATGATTCGCTGGCACTTACGGGTTTCA
>JAEEGL013259390.1_pt1 | contig 16856 bp, 20 predicted proteins | sample 9134231 | NCBI WGS metagenome assembly JAEEGL01 (sample SAMN16246548, study PRJNA631951) | gut metagenome | biome: gut microbiome; feature: rumen; material: fiber-attached | host: Bos | place: Iran: Karaj | collected 2018-10
GAACAGTATCAAAATCATTAAAAGCTGCTTCTCTTTCTTCTCTATATTTAACTTTAAAAGCTTCATCTGCCTTAACAAATAAATATTTTTTATTACTCATAAATATCACCCACAAAGTATTATAAAGGATTATTCTTCAAAATAAAAGAAGATTTAAAATTAATCTTCTATTTTTTTTAAATTTTCTAATATATTTTTCATCGCAAGAGCTACCTTTTTAGAACTCTTTTCTAAAAACATTTCATAAGTAATTTTATTATCCTCACCTAAAACATCGGAAATACTTCTAATTATTAAAAATGGTATATGACATAAAAAACATACTTGAGCAATAGATGCCCCTTCCATTTCTACACATAATGCCTTAAACTTACTATTAATTTTTTTACCCATCATTAGCTCTGTACAAAAAATATCACCTGATGCAATAACTCCTACTCTTGCCTCACTAATATTTTCTTTAGCAATTTTTATTAAATAAGGATCCGCTTCAATAAATGTTCCAACATTAGGAATATATCCTTTTTCATGATCAAATGCTGTAATATCAAAATCATGTTGAACTAATTTTTCTCCAATAACAATATCACATACAGAAACATCATTTGATACTGATCCTGCTACTCCAATATTAAATATTATATCAACATTCATTTTATCAATTAATACTTGTGCACATCTAGCAGCATTAACCTTACCTATTCCACATTCTACTAAAACAAGATTTTTTTTATCTAATTTACACTTATAAAATGTTAAATCATAAATTTTTTCTTCTTTTTTTAAATCAACTAATTTTAAGAATTCATCTAATTCTTCTTTCATAGCAAAAATAATGCCAAATTTTTTCATAACTACCTCTTTATTTCATTATATCATTATTTTATAATATATATTAGTAAAGGAGAATAATTAAATGATTAAATTAGTTTTAGTAAGACATGGTCAAAGTGAATGGAATTTAGAAAATAAATTCACTGGATGGACTGATGTAGATTTATCTGAAAATGGAATAAATGAAGCCATAGAAGCAGGAAAAGTATTAAAAGAAAAAGGATATACTTTTGATATAGCATATACTTCTGTATTAAAAAGAGCTAATAGAACTTTAGATTTAATATTAGAAGAACTTGGTGAAAAAGATATACCAATATTTAAAACATGGAGATTAAATGAAAGACATTATGGTGCTTTACAAGGATTAAATAAAAAAGAAACAGCTGATAAATATGGTGATGAACAAGTTCATATATGGAGAAGAAGCTATGATGTTCAACCACCAGCATTAGATGATAATGATGAAAGATATACATCAATGAAGGGGCAATATAATGAATATGTTCCACATACTGAATGTTTAAAGGATACTGTTGTTAGAGTAATACCTTATTGGGAAGAAGAAATACAAAAATCACTTCATGAAGGTAAAAAAGTAATAATAGTAGCTCATGGTAATAGTTTAAGAGGATTAATAAAATATTTAGATAATATTTCAGATGATGAAATTGTTAATTTAGAAATACCAACTGGTAATCCATTAGTATATGAACTAGATGATGATTTAAAACCAATAAAGCATTATTATTTAAAAGAAGAGTAGTTTACACTACTCTTCTATTTTTCTATTACTATCTTATTATCGAGCATTTTTAATCTAATTGTACTCTTCTCTTTATATGGTTTAATTCCGCTTCTTAAATCATAACGAGCTAATTTTGGCCCTTCATCTGTTTGAATTAGTATATACATTATTTGATCTGGTAAACCATTTATAATGAAAAATGGATTATCTTCATAACAATATATAGTTCCACTATACTCTCTTCCATGATTTAATACTTTCCTACGAATTATAAATGGTAAAATTGTAGGAATAACAATTACTAATGCAATTGCTAAGAATAGTATTCCTACAACTATAAATGGAACGATAGAAGCTCCTTCATCAACAAAACTTAAAGGAATTATTGCCCACATAGAACCACCAGCTAAAAAAACAAATCCAACAATAATAGCAACTAATAAAATAATAGGAGAGATATTAACATTTTTAACTTCAATAACTGGATATTCAAATTTATGTTCATCTTTTTTTAATTCTTCTATCTTTTCTTTTTTGTTAATAGTTTGTTTACAATAAGGACAAACATCTTCATCATTTAATAGTGCTCCACAAAAAGGACAATTTTTATAATCATTCATATTGTTCACCTATGTTAGTATTATAACAATTCTTCATAATTTTTACTTTTTTTAACATCTTTAAAATATTTATCAATTGTATCAAATACTTCATCAAAGTTTTCAGGATAATCATTTGATCCATGATACTCTTTTTTATTTATATATAAATTCCATGAAGTACCATCTAATACTCTAATATCTATATATTTATCTTTCCATGTTTTTGTCATTTCACTTATTTCATTAACAAACTTATTATAATATTCTTCATCATATTCTAAATATTTATTTGGATTTATAAACCCTTTACTATAATAGAATACATATTTATCATTATCCTTAGTTATTGAATAACTTAATCGATCTTCATGAAATGTACCAATAAATGCATTAAATAATTCTTTTTTCATATCTATCGCTTCTTTCTTACTCTTCTTCATAATCAACCAAATTATCATAGTAATTTCTATTACATTTATTACAATGATATATTGGATCATTATCACTAATTATACATCCACCTAGATATATTTCTTTTTTTTCTGATTTTTTAAAGCAATCTACATCAGGCATACCATATACAATTTCCACTAATATATTACCACAATTTGGGCATTTTGGATTTTTATTATTTTTCATTATTATCACCTACTTAATGTCTTTTCAAAATCATTAGCCAGTTTTTCTAAATAATCTTTTCTTGCTAAAGAAGATAACCATTCTTTTGGAATACTATCATATCCATATATTATACCAGCCATTGATCCAGTAATAGCTGCGATAGTATCTGTATCATTTCCTAAATTAATTGCTTCTAATATTGTATCTTCATAATTGTCATGAACAAGTAAACACCATAATGCAGCTTCCAATGTATCAACAACATATCCTCTTGAAGATATATCATCTAGATGTATTTTCTTAATATTTTCTTTTAGAATTCTTGAATACTTTTTAAGTGATTCTAAAGAATAACTACTATAGTCTATTTTTTGTATAGCATCATATGCATCAATTTTAGAATAACCATCCAATAAATACATAACATATCTAACATATATATAACATCCTAGTCTACTTACTTCATGTGCATGTGTTAAAGAAGATATATCATTTGTTAGTGATATTATTTCTTCATCTTTTATTTTCTTATAATAAGAATATATTGCTACTGGTAGTATTCTCATAAGAGAACCATTTCCATTATTGTCTTCACCTTTTAATCCACAATCTAAAGGTTCATAACCTTTAGTATAGTTAATTATTGCTTGAATACATGTTCTTCCAGCATCAAATACTTCACCAGTTGCAGTAAACTTAGAATCATGTAACCAATAATAAAAGTTAGTCATTATATCATCATAATCAAACTTACCTTTATTAATATACGAATCTATTAATGCTATTTCCATTGATGTGTCATCACTAAAACTACCTGCTGGTACTGGATGTTGTCCATAACCAATCATTTTAGTAACAGGATGTTTTTGTAATTTTTCTCTTATACAAAATTCTGTTGGTACACCCATTGCATCCCCAATAGCATGTCCAATAATACTATCTACTACCTTTGACATATAATTCTCCTTTAAATAATTATATCATACTACTAATCTTCGTATGTCCACCATATAACCTTCATTTGTAATATATTTATCTCTTTATTATTTTTTTAACCATTTTTAATGGATGATTTATATCATATTTTTTATATATTTCATAAATATTTAAAAATTCCTCAAAAGTAATTGCATGATTACCAACAGGAGTCGTAATAGGTATACCTGGCATTCCAAAAGCAAATATCTTATTATTTATATTAATATATATCCAATTAATACCATCGTAGTATCCTTTCTTACCCCATGAAACAAATCCTTCTGATTTTAAATATTTTATAATATTAGATTCCCATCCTAACAATAAATCTTCATCTTTTATTAAAAATGAACTACTACCTTCTGATATATTATTTGTCATTTTATCTCCAATCTTTTTTTAAATTCTTTTTCACTTATTATTTGTTTATTTTGAGCAGCACATGCACAACATGTAACGCTATTACATATATAAAATATGTTATCATTGAAATCCACTACAAATGGAAAATGTCCATCAATTAATTCATCTTCTACTAAATCTTTAATATCATATTTAGTAATTATAAAATCATAGAATGATTCTCTTTTCTTTTTGCCATTTACACTCACAAAATACTGTTTTTTCATATTAACTCCTTTCTATCTTATAAAGGAGAAAAAAGGCTTAGAGTAACTCTCTAAGCCTTATTATTCAAGTTACCTTATAGATCTAGCTTTACCACCTAATTTAATAGGTTGGTGAGACTTCATAGGGCTAGTCCCTCCATCTCTCTTTATAAGACGCTTATATTATAACATATTTTTTTTAAAATAATAATCTAATCATATAAAAAACTTCTATTATTATCATTCCATGAATTAAAATATGTTTCTCTATCTAGATTTTTATTGTAAAACATCATTTGAAAGTAAATACCATTAGAATTACTTATTAAATAGTCAACGAAATCATAAATATCATTTTTCTTACTTTCATCATATAATATATAATAATTATTATATTCATATTTCTTAATATACTCTGCTTGTATATTAGTATTTTTTTCTTTATTAAATTTTTCTAAATAATATGGTGTCGCCATGGTATACCAATCATTACATACTTCATAATCTGGCATTGATATACCCACATTACAGTAGCTAGCATGAAATTGTACTTCAGGTTTACCATTTAATTGAATATTAAAAACATATTTATTTTCATCACAAAAATCATATTTATTTTTACTAATACCAACAATTTTATAATTACTTACTTTTTCATTAAAATCTTTTCTTATTTCATTATAATTATGAGCAAGAACCATTGCTTTACTTCCAAATAGGAAAACCATAATAGATATAATTGCTCCAATAAGTATTCTATTATCTTTTTTCTTTTTATAATTTACAATATCTATAATTGCAAATACTATACTTACAATCCAAACAATGGCATATGCAATCCAACATAAAACAGGAGATAAAAAACCTGTTAAAAAACTCAATAAAACTAATACTAAAGATATAACTATTGCTTTCATAAAATGCACCACCTTTATTTTTATATTCAATAATATTTTAACATATTATTTATAAATATATCACCATTGAATTATTATATTTATTATGATATAATTTAATCGATTTTTGGAGGGTATTATGAAAAAGATAAAATGTACTTCATGTGGTGCTAATTTAAAAGTAGATGAAAATAATGAATTTGCAACATGTGAACATTGTGGTTCAAAATATAAATTAAAAGAGGACTTAACTATCAATTTTAAATTAGATGATGAAACAAAAGAAGCAATTAATAAAGGTGCTAAAATTTTTTCAAAAGCTATTATAATTCCTTTTGCTATATTTTTAGTTATTGTTGGGTTAATAATGTTCCTAGCATTTAAAGATAGTTCAAAAACAGATGATTATATTAAAAATCAAATAGAAAAAAGCAATGAAAAGCATAATCAAACCGAAAAAGAAATGGATGACAAAATAAAACAAACTGAAGCAGAATTTTTAAAAAATGATTTCAATTTTAAATTTACTCATGCTGCCGGTACTAAAAGTGGTTTCTTTTTAACAGATATTTTAGATAATATTATTGATAGCAATAAAAGAAATGATAAAAAAATCACTTTAATATTTAATGGTAAATCTACAACTGATGAAACTGAAATATTAAATATTAAACATGATTTAAAAAATAATGATAATTTTGAAGTATCAGTAAATTATGATGATGATGGTTATATTAATGAAATAAAAGCTGAAAAAATTAAAAAATAAATTAAAAAAGCAGACACATAAAAATGTGATCTGCTTTTATTTTTCTATATTTAATTCTTTAATTATTAATGTAACTAAGTTAGCATTTTTAAAATGAAAAGAATAGAAATAATCTATTCTCTTATAAGTTTAGCATGTAATACAGTTCTTGTGCTGCCACCATTTCCACAAGTCGATAATGTAAGTATTGTATCGCTTGATGATACTTCTACTCCAAAATCATATTTACTTCTATTTTTTAATTTATTAATAAATTTATAAAATTCATTTTCACTCTTAAATTCTGTATTTATATAATAGTCTTCTACCTTTATTTTATATACAGAAAACACTTGATAGACGAATTCTCCTTGCTCACTGACAAATACTATTTTATGATTATCTGAGTTTTTATACCAGCTAGGTTTTACTACATTGTGAAGTGAACCAAACATCGTCTTATTTAACATAGAGTGCCCATATATTACTATGTTCTTATCGGTGCCATCTAACTTATTATGGTAGTCCATAAATATCCACCCAGATGAACTACCTTTTTTATTAAAATTATGTGATAGATAATATTTATTATTATTAGTTTTTACTACTACATAATCAATATTAGTATTATTTACTTTAAGATATGCTACCGTATCAGAATTTTTTCTTTTTAAATTATCAAAATCAATATTATATTTTTTTTCTTCATGAGTCACTTCTTCGACAATATCTTCATGCATTTCTTCTACTATAGTATTCGTTTCTTTAGTATCAATTGAATAAGTTACTATTTTATAAAGTGAATACAAAAAGCATATTAAACCGATAATAATCATAAAAATAGCATGTTTCTTTTTCCCCATACTAACCTCCATTTTTTTATCGTTCACTATAATAGCATTCTCTTGTTTTTTTGTCAATAAATGAAATGTTTTTGTTTAATTTTTATCACAAAAAAGATTATTATAGACATTAATTTAATCTCAAAGCTAATTCTCGATTATTAACTAGTTTAAGTTTTAATGAATAATTTTGCTTATCAAACTATTTTAAACAATTATAAAACAAATGATTCTAAAAAATAAAAAAAGAAACAAAAAGCTCTAGAATTAACAAGAAAATTAAAATAATAAAAAGCCTTTTTGGGCTTTTTAATTTTTATTTGTATTTTTTCTTCATTTGTGCTATGATGGAGTTTCGCGAGGTGAAGATAAAATGAAAATACTTAATTATTTATTAGCTTTTGATTATAGTAAATACTTAATTGTATTAGGTAGGACATTACTAGTATTTACTTTCTTTAAAGTATTAAATTATATAATTGTTTTAATATCTACTAAATGGATTAATAGAAGTAAAACTAGGTTTATGTTTCATCAAGGTGTAAATGTAATAATGAATATTTTTTGTGTTGTTATTATATTTTTACTATGGTATCCATATTTAAAAAATGTAATGACAGTTATTTCATTTATCTCAGCAGGTATTACAATTGCTATAAGAGATATAATACTTAACCTATTCGCAGGTTTATATATAAAAGCTAAAAAACCATTTAAATTAGAAGATAGAATTAGTATAGATGGTGTTACAGGAGATGTAATACTTATTAATAACTTATCTTTTAAAATATTAGAAGTATCTGATAAACCAAATGGTGAACAAAGTAGCGGTTTAATTATTAATGTACCAAACTCATTTATATTTTCTAAAACATTAAAAAATTATAATCTAGCATTTAAATATGTATGGGATGAAGTTAATATAAGATTAAAAATAGATGCTGATTTAGATAAAAATAAAAAAGAAATAATGGATATAATTACTTCTAATGAAACAGTTAAAGAAATACCTAAAAAAATGAAAAAAGAATTAAAAAGTGCTACTGTAGATTATAGAATATACTATAATCATTTAGATCCAATTATTTATACTAAAGTAAATGATAATCACATAGAGCTTAGTTTAAGATTCTTAACTCATCCTAAGAAAACAAGAATTATAGAAGATGATTTATGGGTTAATATTTTAAAGAAATATAAAGAAAATAAAATAGATTTATTTGTTGAATAAATCTATTTTTTTACTAGTTTTAAGTTTGCTTCTTTGACATGTTCACTTTGCCATTCATACCAATCCTCATGGCCTCCCTATTTCAAGGCAAAATAAATGAAGCTGCTTTGATTCATGGCCTCTTCAGAGGGTGGTGCCGTAAAATACGTTTTTGCCAGATTTTATTTTTTCAAAAAGTCCGATTTTACAGACTTTTTTGATTATCACTTTTTAAAATTAATTAATTTTTTTTATATTCTGTAGTGCTCAGAATAGTGCTCAGGATTTTTTCATTCAAACTAAAAGAGGAATATTCTTTTTATCCCTCTTCTTTTTTATTTAAGTAATATTTTTTAAAAACTTGATTAATTTTTGCTAAATCAAATCCATGTTCTAACATTTCATCTTTTCGTATATTATACATTATAGAAAAGATTTCACCCTTTTCTTCAGCTTTAGCATGATGAACTTGCATATGACATATAGGACATACTGCAATAATATTAAACATACTATCAAGTTTTATATTAGGAAAATCTTTCTGAGCATTTAATGGAATTATGTGATGACATTCCAAGTATTGATACTTTCCTGATGAATTGGTAAATGTCTTGTGATTTTGATTTATCTCACAATTATGATTTGCTAATTCCATTCTAGTTGCCTTTAACTTAGGATCTGTTTTTACTCTTAATACTTTCTTTTTCCCTTCGTTAGTTCTTTCTTCATAATGATAGTTTTGTGAATCAATTCTATTTGCTTCTTCTATGCTATAAGGTTTAATTGAACCGTTATTGATTTTTTCAAATTGTTCATTTTCTTCAACGACTTCTTCAATCTCTTCAATTAGCTCAGTATCAACATTATAAATTAGTTTATTAATTTCCTTGTCATTTATTTTATCAATAAGGAATTCAGCAATATGTTTTTCTATTGGAAATAAATAACCTAATTTAGCATTGCCATTAACATCAAAAGGATTCTTGTCATAATCTATATCATTTAAATATTCATCTTTATAATCTTTGAAACGAAATGGTTTTTTTAAATCATAAAATGTCAAATCTACTCTTCGTCCCTCCGGCCTCCACGATTGTTCAAAAGAATCTGGTATATTGCAAGAATATGCAGGTCCATTTGCAATTGCAATGGCCATTATATTACCTTTTTTGTTGCACAAAATAATATCTCCTTTATTAATATACATTAAGTTTTCCCAATGTTGTAATACAGAGCCAAATTCATTTTTTATAGGTGCCCATATAAATTGTCCATTTCTTTGAGCGTTATAATATTTGCCTAAATTAACAAACCAATATCTCATTATTTCATCTCCTTAACATATTTGGCTAATGGTATATCAGCAGGACATAAATCATAATCTAACAATTTATCTTTATCAACCCATTCATATTCAGAATGATCATGTAAATTAAACTCTCCAGAAATATAATCGCAACTATATAATCTTAAATCTACAATTTTTGTTGGATATTCGCATACATTGTTAGTTATGAATTTTTTTGCTCTAATCTTTAGTTCAAATTCTTCATCTATTTCTCTTTCAATAGCATGTTTTTCATCTTCTTTAGCTTTAACTTTTCCACCAGGAAATTCCCACTTACCAAGTACGTTTGGATCTCCAGTAGAACGCTTTGCTATTAACACTCGCTCTTTATTCTCTATTAAGGCTGCCACAACACTAATCATCAAAATCACCTAACACAATTATATCATGCTTTTTAAACATTATTAAACTAATAACACGACTAAATCAGATAATAAAAAAGTCTAAATAGACTTTTTTATGAATGATATAAAATATTAATACCTATATGTTTTTATCAAAATAACCATAGTTAATTATTTGTTATCATCTATTTCAAGATTTGATTTAATATTTTTTTGATAAAGAAAGTCTAATTTTGACATTAATTTATCACATAATAAATCCTCATCACCTTGAGATTCCTTTACAATTTCCTTCAGTGTTTCAAAACCACTTTGAGCACATCGCTCTGAATTTGCATACTCAATTTCGCTGTCAGAAAATTTATCGATCTCATTCTGATTTTTTTTATCTCCTAAAGTTATTGCTGATATCAAGGCTTTTTCGTATGAATGTATATATTCCAGTCTTACAAAGCCAAATTTGCCCCCCTCTAAATTTTTTGGTGAATCAATCCCTAAAGCAGCCGCTAAAAGAAAAATATCTTTATTGCTGTATGAGCTATCAATATCCAATATTCCTTTTTCTTTTAATTCCTCAACAAAATTATTATTTTCTTTACTAATGTTTAGCCTATCTCTTGCCATTATTCAGAAACCTCCTCTACCATGCTTTCATCATCAGTTAGTTTGATATTCCTTTTTGTCGCAACAATATTATCATATGTTTCAGCAACTTGTGGAGTATACTCATCTGGAGTAAATAACATTATTATTTGCTTGTTTTTAGAAAAATCTAGCAACACTCTAGCCATGTTTCTACGGTTTTCACCAGCTACTCTGCTAAGTGGCGTATCAACTACTAATGGGCAATTTCTTCCAGATGCCTCATGAATTGCAAAAGTAAATGCATAAGCTAATGCCATTGTTTCTGTTGCTGAAATGTTTCCAGTCATTTCGTTATTCAATTTACTAAATAAAGAAATATTATATGCATCATCAATTAAAATTCGACTATAGGAATTCCTTTTCCATAGCATTGAATCAAAGCATTTCCAAGTTTTTTCCTCTATTTCTTTTTTAATTTCTCCAGTAATATCATTTAAAACTATCTCATATTTTTCAATAAGTTTCTCAAGTGTTTTCATTCTATCATAAAGATTATCTTTTTTGGTAATACTATTTTCTATAATAGTTTTTTCATTTATCTTATCTTTTAATCTCTTTCCTAAAATATCTATTCTTTCTTCATTATTCTTTATTAGAGCTTTTGCATTTACAATTTGATCAAGCGCCGATAATCTCTGCATATCTAGTTCAGCTATAGATATATCCAAATCCTTTATATCCTTATATTGTGATAAATAGTTACTTATTTCAATCAATTGATTTTTTATCTTATTGATCTCTTCTCTTAAATATTTTTCTTGATCAATAATTCTTATTTTATAACTTTCGTATTTTTCACATGCTATGCATGCTTGCTCTAATCCTGGCTTTATTTCTGTAAGATGATGGGAAGTTTTATTTGAGAATTCTAAATCATTAAGTAATTTTCTAAGATGTTCAAAAGCTTTTTCATCTAAATGATTATTGCAAACAGGACAATTAGATGAATGATCCTTAATTAACCTACTAATTTGATTTCTATCAATACTTGGCGGTAATAATCCAGCTTTTTGCTTTTCATCAATCATTCTAAGTGTTTTTTTAATTCTTGGATAAAAACTTAATAATGTCAAATATTCTTTAATAAATCTTTTCTTTTCTATTTTTAAATTGTCATAATTAATAGTCAGTTCATTTAATCTATTTTCTAATTCTTTTCGTTTTTCTTGAGTTTCCTTTATTGGTTTAATTGAAGATAACTTTTGATCTATTTCTTCATATTCTTTTTTCAGTTTTGGCAATTCATTTTTTCTCTCTCGTATATTATTAGTAGTATTTTCTATTTCATCTTGTATTTTATCAATCTCGTCATATATTTTATAATCTATATTATTAACTTTTCCATACTCTCTAGACGTGTCACTGTGTATATTTTTTAAACTTTTAAGTGCGTTTTGTAATAATTTTACTTGAGATATATTATAAATAGAATCTTTAATATTTTCTCTGTTTTCTGGCTTAAAATATTCACTTAAATTATCTCCATCGAAAAAATAATATTGATATATATCCTTATCAAAGTATTGTTTCACTACCATATCCGCTTCATTTTTATCATCAATTGTTCTGGTATTAGATTGTTTGCTATCAGTAATTTTTATAACAAGACTTGAAGGACCACATTCTTGTGCATTTTTATGATTTTCATTTAATGGATCAATAAGAATTTTAAATAGTTGTTTTCTTTCAAAAACAACAAATTTATCTCCATCAGTAATAGTAAGCTTTACATATACTTCTTTAAAAGATTGATCTGGAGAATTATGAGCAACTGTTTCATTAATGGTTTTAAATGCTTTATCTTTATCAGATAAATAAAATTCTTTATTGTACAAACACCACAATAATCCATTTAATAAGCTGGTTTTTCCTATTCCATTTTCAGCTATCAAAACATGAAGATTATTATTTTTACCATGTTGGTCAAATGTTATCGATTGATTTACATACTTACGATAATTATGAAATTCAATCTTTTCAATTTTGATCATCTTTAATTACCACCTTTTTATCTTTTAAATATTCATTTATAATATTTTCAAATCTTTCCTTATAACGAAAATCTCCCTTAGATTCTTCCTCAAGGATATCTAAAAGTAACTTCTTAAAATCTTCGTCCTTTTCATCTAATTTTTCAATTTTTTGTTTAATCTTTTCACTTATAGCCATCCAAATCAACTCCAATCCCTTTAAATATTTCTTTTACTCTATCATAATTTATTGCATTTTTTGCTATTTGATATACTCTTCTAGATTCCTTTAACAAAACATTATCAACTTTATTATTATCATCACAAGTTCTAACAATAATATCATGAATAACAGAATATTCTTTTCCTTCATTAACCCTTATTACTCTACCTATTCTTTGAACATATTCTCGTGGATTAACACTACTAGCCATTAATATTGCTATTCTAGCATTTTTAATATCTATTCCTTCATCTAAACAGGATAAACCAAGCAAAACTTGAATTTCTCCTTTTCTAAATTGATCAATATAAGCTTCTCTTTCGGACAACTCACTATTTCCAAGTTTTTTCTTTGTTGATTCTTCTTCAGTGATTTTGCATCTTGTAATTTTTTTGCTAGCAAGCATATCCATTATTTTTCCTTTTTGCTCAGGTGATACAAATATTAATGTATCTTTTATTTTTTCATTAATATTAATATTATCTATTATTGATTCAACCATATCATATTTGTTAATTGCATTTTTAACAATTTCTGCTCTTAAGTTTTTAATTCTAGTTAAATCTTTTTCATCATGATCTTCATCAGATTCCATTATCAATATCCTTCTAGAATATTTTTTATACTCACCTAATTCATTTTCTTCTAATTCAATAAAGTGAGGATAGTAATAAAATGGATTTAAAAATGCTTTACCCGTAAGTGGATTAATTGTATTAAGTGCATCACTAATTGTAAATTCAAACGATTTATTTCCAAAATAATCCCTAATCAAACGTGTTCCTTCTTCATCAAATAATCTTTCAGGAGTAGCACTTAGCCCTATTCTATATTCATACTCATTTAATAAAGCATTTCTTTGCTTTTCAGAACCAATTCCATGAACCTCATCACAAATAAACAATATCTTAGTTTTCTGTTTATTTTTTCTAATAATATTTAAATATTTATCTCCAGAGGAAGTTGCATGAGTCGTATATATAATTGCATTATCTACATATCCTAAGTTCAATTCTAGTAATGTCTTTTCTAAGTCAATATTCCAATTAGAATTATTTCCGTCAATTATGCTTGATTTTTCAAAAATTATATTTAAATTTTTCATTTCACTTAGCCACTGTTTTGAAAGTGTATTTTGCGGTGTTGAAACGATAACTAATAAATTCTTTTCAGATTTAAGCATTTTTACAATACACCCAATTGCAGTTCTTGTTTTACCAGTTCCAGTAGCCATTTCCATTAATAATCTATTATTATTCTCTATCCACATTTCTACAGCTTTTTCTTGATGACAGAATAATGAAAGCTCATTTCCTTTTACAGTTTTTTCCTTTTCATATTTTTTCATAATTGCTAAATCATAAATATTATCTGGTTTTACTGATATTATTTTTTGCTTGATAGATTCCGGTAAATCGAATACATCAGCCAATTCATTTTTTTCGTTATTCCAATAGGAATTAAATTCTTTTAAATCGTCTGTCAAATAATCAAGCTGACCGATTTCCCAAGATTTGAAAGTTTTAAACTCCTCGATATTATCTAACCATGCTTGAGCAGATTCATTTATTGATCCACTAAATGATAACATGTTTCCATCAGAATCATATCCTATACCAAATTTTTGATGAAATATACTTGTTCTAGTATTTTTATCTACAACAATTTTTATTTCTAATAAATTATTAGATAATAACCAAGCTAATGCTTTCAAATTATCATTTTTTGGAAATTCTTCAACATTAAAATTTTGAAATAAAGACATCGTATCACTTATTCTTCCGTTATTTCTAATTATTTCATAGTCTTGACTAGACAGTTCAGGAGATATAAGAAGCCTCATCTTTCCATTATTTTTAATCAATCCTTCTATACCTTTTGATGCTACTGCAAGACTGCTACTGCTAAAAAAACCTGCAACTCTAAAATACATTTTACTTTGCTCTAAAAAAGGAATATAAAAATTGTTTAACAAATCATCTTTGTTTTTGCTAGTTTTATAACTCTTTGAAATATTTATATCTTTGTAACTCATAATATCACCACTCTATATTATTTAATAATTCAGAATCATCAATTATTAATTCTAATAAGTATTTAATATTTGATTTTCTACGAATGATAGTTTTTTCAGATAATACTTTTTTTGCCAATTTATAATAACTAATTTTGCTATTTTTTGCATAGAATATCAATGTCTGAATAAACTTGTTTCTTAAACCTAATCTCCTTATTAGCTCAATTCTATCATCATAAGATAAAGCAACATTAAATTTCCCTAATGCTGTATTCTTTATAAAAACTCTCTTACTTTTCCTAAAAGATACAAAATTAAACTCTTTTGCAAGTTTTGAATGGTTTTCACCATACTTACTGCAGGCTAATTTACTATTAGAGTGTATTAGTTCTTTTCCCAAATCATAATACGTCAATTCAGAATTATTAAACAACAATATTGCATTAACACTAATAATTGCATGTTCAAAGTTACTGTATTGAATTATATCATCACTAGTGAATTCAACAGGATTATTTATACAATCGATAAAATCATGAATATCTTTGTCAATTAGCAACTTGCAAGCAACGATTAATTCTTTATTATTTCCATTAATTAAAGGAGTAGTAGTTTTCTCTGAGCAAGACAAAAAATCCATAATATAATTTTTATCATCATTATTCAATCTAATTGTTTCTAACCATTGCTCATAAAAATTCATAAAAACTCCTATTTAATGTTATATTTATTTAAATCTTCCCATCTTAAGTCAAAATATTCTTTAGCGATTTCTGGATGTTTTGATTCGAAATCAAGCATTGTTTGATAACAAGAACAAAATTTAGTTGGATTTTTTGTATGTTTTTTATGATAATTCTCATTATCCTCGCAAAACTGTCTAAAACTTTGCTTTTTTATAAATTGAGGTTGATTACACCATCTTGCAATTTGAATATACATAGATTTAAATTCAGATTTTTTATAATCTTGATATCTCATAATATACGGCAAACAACCATATATCATTAGAATTTTCACTCTTTCAAATGTATTTTTAATATCTATTTCATCTTGACTATCATACCCAGTTAAAACATATAATTTTGTAGATTTATTACAATACTTTCTCCATAATTCTAGTTTTTTTGATATTAATTCTTTGTCTTCTATATGATCAAAGGCAAAAATATAATCTCCGTAATATTTTACTTTTGAAAGCTTTTCCGCTTTCTCTGCTGTCATCAATCGCATATCTAAGCCTTGCCTAAATTGAAAAGGCTTACCAGTTGACATTAACTCATCTATTATTATGTTAAAATCAGGTGAAGCCATTATATTATCATCCCACAAATATATTTTTGGCCTACTCTCATCTAAGAATTCTTTTATAGGTGACGCTTTAAAAACGTGGCTATACTTTCTGTTAACACAAAAACTACATTTTCTAAAACATCCTCTTGTTGCAAAACCAATAGAAAAATCTAAATAATCAATATATCTACTCCTAGGTTCACCCGAGTTAATTTTCTTGTTAATAAAATCATCATATAAATGATAATCGGGCATATGATGTTCAATTTCAGGTGGCAAATCAGGAGCTTTATCAAAATAAAAGCCAGTCCCACCAATTTGAATATTCTTTTTTAAACTTAATTCTGGATGATTTAAATCTTTGCAAATACCTCTTTTATAAATACAATTAGGAATATTTGTAAATGTAAAAACTCTACTAATTGAAACTAAATCGTATTTATCAATATTGTCATAATTTTCTAGCAAATGTACTTTCCATCCTTGTTCTTTATAATAGGCAGATATTTTCATACAAACTAGATTTGGATGCCTAGTTCCATTATCTAGCAAATCTGCATCAATTATTCCTAATTTTTTCATGACTAATCCCCTAACCATCAAAATAATGATCCTAATGATCATTATAGCAAACATTTTAAATATGATCATTTTTTTATTAAATTTTTTTGTTTTTTATAATAAAAAAGAGTTAACATTTATTATTAGCCCTTTCTTTTAAATATTCTTGTAGTTTTTTATCAGTACAATAAACATAACAACCTTTCATACCTCTAGTCATTAATGTTCTATATGTATTTTTTATTAATGTATCAGCAACTCTTTTAGCAGTTATCGGATTCATTCTATTAATGCCCTTTAAAGACTGGTCAGTTTTTGCTCTCTTTGTATAATCTGTAATAATTTGTCCATTTTCATATCTTAAATCA
>JAEEGL015114319.1_pt1 | contig 16856 bp, 6 predicted proteins | sample 9134231 | NCBI WGS metagenome assembly JAEEGL01 (sample SAMN16246548, study PRJNA631951) | gut metagenome | biome: gut microbiome; feature: rumen; material: fiber-attached | host: Bos | place: Iran: Karaj | collected 2018-10
ATGGAGAATTGAGAATTTTGGCGGCGATTCGGCGGTCTCGCGGGACGTGTGACCCTACCCGTCGGCCGCGACGAGATTCGCCCGTCGCGAAGCGATCGGGTTGCCCGAGGGCGAGACGTACCTGCGGCGAAGCCGTCAGGATCCCCGACGAGCAAAGCGAGGAGCCTTGCGAAGCAAGGTCGCAAGAGGGTGCGCCCGAGCCGCGAAGCGGTCGCAAGGAGCCGAGCGCGGGCCTCACGGCGGCGCGTCCAAGGGGCACAGCAGTCCAACGATATTTCGTCCGCATCGTAATCTCATTTCGCGATGTGGCGCGGCCGGAGTCCGCGCCCTACCGCAGGGGCGATTCGGCGGCGGCCAGGGGGCTGGCCGCCCTACCCCGGCGGCGACTCGGCGAACGCGCGAGCCGCGCGTTCTACTAGGAGCGCATCTAGTAGAACGGGCGGCTCGCCCGTTCGGAAATTGAGAATGGAGAATGGAGAATTGAGAATTTTTGGCGTCCTATTGTCCTATCCTCCTACTCGTCCTACCGGAAGGATGTGGGCGGGGCGCCGAATATGCGCTTGAACGCGAAGCGGAACGAGATGTCCGAGCTGAATCCGCAGGCGGCGGAAATCTCTGATATTGGCCTCTTCGTGTTCGCGAGGAGCCGCTTCGCCTCGTCCATCCGCACACGCTCAATTTCGTCGTGCACGGTGCCGCCGGTAACCTGTCTGAACTTCATCTCCAGAAGCCGTCTGCTCGCCTTGACTGACGCCGCGATCTCCGGCACGGTGAGATGACGGCCGAAGTTGTCGGCGATGTAGGCGCGCGCCTGGGTGACCAGCCGCACCGATCCGTCCACGTCCTGAGTCGATTCGCGCTCGAACAGCTTGCGGATGCCGACCATGCGGCTTGGGACGCGGCGCTTCGGGTGCTTGATCTTCTCCAGAAGCGCTTCCATGGCCAAGTAGCCGCATTGCTCGAAGTCGGGAAGGATGCTCGTGAGCGTCGGGCGCAGCATTTCGCATATCTCCACGTCGTTGTCCACGCCGACGACTGCGATCTGGTCCGGGATGGAGAGCCGTGCGAGCCGGCAGGCGTTGTAGACATTGTTCGCCAGCTCGTCGTTGTAGGCCAGGACGCCGCAGGGCGTGGGCAGCGATTCCAGGAAGCGCGACAAGCCGCGGATCGACGCATCGGGCTCTGCCATGTTGAAGATGTGGGAACGGCATGAATGTCCGCTTTCGGCAAGCCTTTCCTCGAACGCCCGTCCCCGCCTCGCAGAATGGATGTTGTCGTTTCCCCACTTGAAGCGAAGCACGTTCTTCAACATTGGATTTTCAATCCCCACAAAGGCGAAGCTCGCATAGCCCCTGCGCATGAGGAGATCGGCGGCGGACTGGCCGATTGAGGCGTCGTCAATGCCGATCTGCGTGATGTTGCCGTATCCGTCGCGGTCGAGGATGCCAAAGCCCACAATGGGAGTCCTCTTCAACTGCGCGCGAGGCAAATGTTCCGGAATACTGATGAAACCGTCAAAGCCTGCCAGGCTGCATTTTACATCCGTCTTGCTACTCCGATACGGGTTTGCGATCTCTACCAGGTTCACGTCCTTGTCAGGATGTTCGGACATGTACCGCAGTATGCCGGAATAGCGGGCCCGGGTGGACTTTGCCTTGACGGGCATGTATGTGCCGATTGTGAATGTGCGCTTTGCGTTGTTTTTCATGTGGATATTATAGCACATTGCTACCGCTTGCGCAATATGTTTGTCTGTTGTGCGCAAGATATTATTGCAGGGTTGGCGATAAAAGTATAAAATGAATGGCAGAAACAACGGAGGATAGAATGAAAGTTCTTGAAACTTGCAAAAAAGCCCTGATTTCACGGGGGGGGGGGCGTTGTGCGTAGAGTGCCCTCTTCGTTGCGTTTCGCGTGCATCCTCGCCATTCCGCTGATGGCGGCGGCCGCCCCGACGCTCACGACGTACTACTGGGCGTCTAACGAGACTTCGCTTGTGAGCGGGGCGTTCAACGAGCCGGCCAACTGGCTCGATTCGTCGTTCCAGCCGGCCGGGACGGTGCCGGGCGCGCTGTCGCTCGCGTCGTTCTACCATCTGCCGAAGGAGGAATACACGGTCACGCTGCCGCAGGGCGTGTACACGAACTACGCCTCGCTGCAGATCTACAGCCGTCAGGGCAAGGCGGTGACGATCGACGGGCGGGGAAGCGTGTTCGTCTCTCCGACGACCGCAACGGACAACTATTCCGCAGCCAGAGTCTTGTTTTATTCATCTACGAAGCCGGCAGATGATAAATCCGGTGATACGTCGTTCCGAATAAGCGATGGGGGCACTGGCGACTACACGTCCGGCTATTGCCTCTCCAACGTCGTCTGGCGCTTCAAGGCGCGCTGGAACGCCAATGCGTCGATCGAGTCCATTGAATTCAAGCAGGGACTTTTCAACTTCTACGATTTTGACGGCATTTCTCATCCATTCAGGCTCTTCACGTACTCCACGAATCCCAACAACTCCACCCAGCCGATAACATTGACGTTCTGCAGCGGCTCGAGCCTGCGCATCCACGACTTCTATCCGGTGTGGCAATACGGGGGAGGAAACACGCTCGTCAACTTCGACGGAGGCGAACACCACATCTTCGGCAACTTCAATCTTTTCAAGAACAAAAGGAGCGACTATACGGAAGCGGCTCCAAATTTCACGGACGTCCATGTCGCCGGCGACGCGGCGGTGCGCGCCAACGTGCTGAAGGTCTGGCACGGGACGGGGGCCCAGGCGTACGGGCCCAACCAGCGCACGCTGGTCGCCGTGGAGAACGGCGGCACGCTGACGGCGACCGGCGGCGTGAACTGGGCCACGTTCAACGAGCAGCGGCTGTACGTCACGAACGGCGCGTACTGCGCGTTCGGGCCGGTCGACGGCTCCGCTGCGCGCCCCGTCAATAATTTTGCGAACAGTGCCATCCAGCAAGGCATCGGCACGAACATCGTCTCCGCCGTCGTCGACAACGCCCGCTTGGACATGACAGGCACCAACTACATTGGCAACGTCGATATTGCGCTGCGCGATTCGACGTTCAACCTCGCGGGGTATGCAAGCTTTGGACATTCCGCCGGACGTTCGACGCGCGTGTCCGCGACGAATTCGACGGTGTCCATGGATCTTTATTCCGGCGATACGTTCCGCGTCGGCAACTCCGGCACGGGCGTTGTCGAGCTGGTGGATTCCGACCTGACGTTGGCCGTCAGCAGAACGCTGTTCTTAGGCTATGATCTGAATTCGCGTGGAGAATTCATCCTCGACGGCGGATCGTTCGCCAGGGACATGTCAGTTCGGGACGGCAACTTTGTGATTGTTGGCCGCCAAGGGGCGGGCCGACTGACCGTGAAGGGCGGCTCGTTCGAGGCATACAGCATGTACGTCCACTACGAGAATTCAGGGACGAGCAACCCGACGTGCATCGTCCACCAGACGGGCGGCACGATCAAGATCACGGCGGGCTCGTTCGCCGACAACGAGAACACGTGGTATTCGGCCCGCATTGGACAGCACACCTCCGCCGGCGTGACGAAGCTCGTGTTGGACGGCGGCGAGTTCCGGGCCGCGCGGCTGTACGCGGCGCAATCTGCGCTCAACAGCCCATCCACCGGATGCCATGCCTATTTCGAGGCCGACGGCGGGACGATCGTGGGCCTCACGCCGCCGAGCACCGCGAACAACGTCGTCACGCTCAGGAACTTCGAGAAGGCGTCGCTCGGCGCCAAGGGCCTGACGATCCGCACGGATGGCGAGACGCGCACGGAGCAGGACTTCTGCGACAAGGAGGGCAGCGAGGGATCGGGACTCCTGCTGCTCACGGGCGCGGGCGTGAAGAAACTGTACGGCACGAACTCCACCGAATCCCTGCTCGTGTGCGCGGGCGGCAAGACGCAGTTCCTGCCGAACACGACGACGGCGGAGAATGCGTTCCACCACTCGCACCTCGTGGTGACGAACGGCGCGACGTTCTCCATCGCGGGCGCGCAGGACGGCGCGCGCTTCAAGGCCGTCACGCTTGCGGACGCCGCGAGCGGCGCGACGTTCGAGATGGACTCTGCGGACCGCGTGGCGGTGGACGGAGCGATGGTGATCGGCGGCGCGATGACGCTCTCGCTCGCGGACGCCGCGCCTCTTGGCACGCATCCGCTCTTCACGGCGGCGGGCGAAGCCTCCGCCGCCACGAAGGCGAACTGGGCGGCGGCGCGCATCGCCGGCGTGGACCACGAGGGGCTCGTCTACACGCTCTCCGCCGACTACGATTCGGCGGCGGACAAGACGGCATTCAACCTCGTCGTCACGGCGGGCGGGCCGCTCGCGGGCGAGGTCGTCTATCAGAACGACGGCAGCTGGGACGGCACGAAGCTCGTGAAGTTCACGGACGATTCGCCGGCCGCGGTATCCGTCGGCTCGTCCGCCGCCGCAGGCGCGGTGCGCTTCGACGCCGCGAAGAACTTCACGCTCTCCGGCACCGGTCCGCTCACATTCTCCGATCGCGGCGGATACGCCGTGATGGAGACGGTTCGGGGCGTGCAGACGGTCGCGACGCCCATCGAGGTGCCGCGCGACATGCGCATCACTGTCGCCTCCGGCGCGACGAACGCCATCACGGGCGCGATCGCGGGCGGCGGAATCGTCAAGGACGGGCGCGGCACGGCGCAGCTCACCAACGCGGCGAACTCCATCCCGAACGGAGTGACGGTTGAGGCGGGGCTTCTCTCCGCGTCGGACGCGGACGCCCTGGGCGGCGCGCCGGTGACGCTCGCCGGAGGGACGCTGGAGATAAAGTCGGCGGGCCAGCTGCGGTCCAACGTGGAGATCTCGACGTGCGCCGCGGCGACGGCGGCCGTCGTGAAGGTGGACGCGGACGTGACGATGCCCGCCCCCACGGCGACGCTCGGCGCGTTCATCAAGCGCGGCGCGGGGCGCCTCACGCTCGCGAGCGACAAGGACGTGTACGTGTGCGGACAGGACTCCGGCACGCTCGCGAACATCAACAACAGTAGGGTGTACTCGACGACGATGTTCGACGGCGAGGGCGGCTACAGCGTGGGCGGGCAATACGCGTTCGGCGGCTTCAACGTGGCAGAGGGCGAGCTCGTCCTGCGCGGGACTGCGGAGAACGTCACCTTTCTCGCGCCCGCATACGTGTGTGTCGGTATCGGCACGTCGCAGGGTACGGCGAATCCGGGCCTCGTCGTGGATCACGCCACGCTCAACTGCTCCGGCAACCGCTTCGCCTTCGCCAACACGTACGACAGTTCCTTCGCCGCGGCGCCGTATCTGATCGCCACCAACAAGGCGACGATCTCCGGCTCGTTCACGTGCGGCTGGGGCGCGACAACGGCGAATCTCTCGGCGAAGATGCTGCTCGACGACTCGGTCCAGTACTCCGGATACCTGTTTTATCCTATGCGCGGCACCAGGCGCGCGGACTATCTGTACCGCAACGGCAGCGCGCTCTACGTGACCGGCGGTAGTGCCACGCAGGGGAACATAATCTTCGACAACGGCCCCTCGACGCTGACGTTCTCGAACAGCGTCCTTGCCCGCAAGACAGGGCTCGCCTCCGCTGCGATTCTCCCGGTGAAGATCGCCAACGAATCGAACTGGACGAACCACGAGGTTCGACTGCGTGACGGCTCCACGCTGTATTCCAACTGGTTGACGAACAAGTACGCGACGGCGGCGACTGTGCTGACCGTAGGGTTCGACAACTCGGAATGGAAGCCGTTCCAGTTGGGCGAGACGGGCGACTTCGTGTTCGACTTCCCGCCCTACGAGACTGTGCGCTTCGAGATGGAGGGCCGCGGCGCGATCCTCGCGCCTGCCGATGGCAGGACGTTCACGGTCGTGAGCCCGTTCGTGGGCGAGGGCGGCATGCGCAAGCAGGGCGCGGGCACGCTCGCGTTCGCCTGCAAGGACGGGATGAAGAGCTGGGCATTCTCCGGCACGCTGTCGATCGAAGAGGGCGCGGCGACTGCCGCACCTGGCTCCATGAAAGACGGCGCTGATGTCTCGATGGCCGCGGGCACCAGCCTCGACCTTCTCGGCGGAACGGCGCAGGGCATGGTCGTCTCCGGCGCGGGCACGCTCGCGAACGGGACGCTGGCGGCGCCCACGCTGAAGCTGGACGTGCCGAACGATCCGTCCGAGACGGCTGTGCCGACGATCGCGGCGGACGTGGCCGTAACGGGACGCCTGACGATCGACGTGGGGCGGACGGCGCAGAGGCCGCTTGCGGTGGGGGTGGTCCTGCCTGTCGCGGTGTGGGCGTCGGGGACGGATCCGTCCAAGCTGGACGTCCGCATCGCAAACACCGGCTCGAACGCGAACAGAGGAACGCTGTTCCTCGTTGGCGACGTTCTCTACTGCCGTCTCACGCGCAGAGGATTCTCCATATCGATCAAGTGAGGAAAAGAGAATCTAAGTGTTTAAGCGAAAATAAGTTGAACGCACATCTGCAACTTTGTGATTGTTCACAAATCTCAATTGTTCACAAATGCCACCATTGGCACCAATATAAATATGAGGACATCCATTCTTCCGCAATTGATGTTTGTGATTTGTGAGCAATGTTGGCAATGAAGATTTGTGAACAATATTCGATAGGGCGTTCAAGTTGATTTTGAGTGACTAAAATGAAAAAGACAAAAATGAAAAAGACAGTGATGATCCTGGCGCTGGCGTGCCTTGCGGCGAACGCCGCGCCCCAGCCGCTCTTCGACCCCGTGGCGAGTTCCGACGGGCGCTTCTGGCGCGCCTCGGATGTCAGCGGCTGGCGATTGAAAGGAACTGGCAGGGGGAATGTCAAAGGACGCTTTGAGGCCGCAGGTGGTATTGTAACATGCACAATATCGGAATCGGAGACTGGCTTTATCTTTATCTGCTACTGATCGAAACAGGAGATTGAGAATGAAAACAAGCAAGATATTCCTTGCGGCTTTTGGAGATGCTTTGACTGCTGGACTACAGGCGGTGGGAATTCGCAAGAGCGGCATCCTGCTCAACGCGATGATAAACGACAACGACGGGCGGTGTCGTGAAGGATACTTGTCCTTCACCGAGGGATATCCGAAGGATTCCGACAACTTTCTGGCCGTGGACTTCGAATAAGCTACATGACATGAGAACTACACGCAAAGAATTCATAATGGGAGTTGGTGCCTTGGCCGCCTCAAAAGTGTTCGCAGTGAACGGGTCTGGTCCCAACCTGCGCGTCGGGATTCTTTCGGATGTTCATGTGATCAGCGAGCGTCCGGCCAAGAATCTGGAACGCGCGCTTCGCTATTTCGATTCCAGAAAGGTGGACGCGGTGCTGATAGCGGGCGATCTCGTCTGCTGGAATCGGCACCGCGAGTTTAAGTTGATGGCAGACACTTGGTTCAAGGTGTTCCCGGACGACAGGCGCAGCGACGGCGTGAAGATCGAGCGGCTGTTCATCACGGGAAACCACGATCTGGACGCATTTGCCGCCGCGCCTGCCGGATACAAGAGCGTTTCAGAAGCCATGGAGGACGGATTCTTCTTCCACCGCGAGGAGTACTGGCGCGAGTTCTTCCACGAGGACTACAAGCTTGTGTCCGCGAAGACAGTCAAGGGCTACACTTTTGTGCTGAGGAACTGGCTTTCGGACTACGATACCAGCGGAAAGCGTCTGCCTGCTGGCGGTCGTGCCGCCGAGGCGAACCGCGTGGCGGAATTTCTGACGTCACTTGACATGCCGCAGGACCGCCCGTTCTTCTACGTGCAGCATGAGATGCCAAACGACACCGTGAACGCCTCGTGGCTGGTGAAAGGAGAGCGCTGGGCGAATGGCCACGACGACGGCACGTCTACGAGGTTTCTCTCGAAATATCCGAATGTGATTGCCCTTTCCGGGCATTGCCACAATTCGCTCACTGACGAGCTGTCGATCTGGCAGGGCGCGTTCACGGCGGTTAACTGTTCTTGCAACTGCGGGTTCGTATTCACGGCTCCGGGGCGCGAGAACGGCTGGTGCTGCGACGACTTCAACCGCGATCCCCCGCTGGAGATGCCTCCCATCGACATCTACAAAGTCAACCAGGGCCTTGTGATGGAGGTGTTTGACGACCGCGTCGTGTTTGAACGTCACGAATTTCGCTACGGTCACAGGCTTGGCCCCGACTGGGTGGTGCCGACCGGACGTGACGCGCCGAAGCCATATACGATTGAAGCTCGTCTCAAGGCGGCAAGGAAGCCGGCTTTTGCGACGGACGCCAAAGTCATGGTATGGCAGGGCGAAGGCTTCGGTCGGAATGCGAAAGCGAAACATGCGCAGATTTTTGTGTCCTTCCCCGCGATACGGACAATGGATGGTTCTCCGACGCGCTCCTGGGACTATGCAGTCCGGGCAGAGCTCGCTTCCGGCGATGTCGTAAAGACGCTTTGCGAACGGTGCGTATTCTCCGAGGGTGTATTCTATGCCGAGGAGGACGAGACGAAGCCTGTCATTTGCGCGTTCAACCGCAAAGATATTCCAACGAAGGTTTGCCCGAGGCAGAAGATCAGATTCGTGATTACGCCGCGATCTTGCTTTGGCTTGGAGGGCGAGCCGATTGCCTCGAAGTGGATGGCAATCGGGGAGATCAAGAGTGAACAAGGCGCTTAGTGAGGAATTCGCGGATGTGAAGGAATGTCTTTTAGCGGCAGTCGGCGTAATAGAATCGACGGAATTATCTTGTGAACCATTAAAAAGTACAGCATGAATAAAAAGGACAACATGAAAAAGATTGCATCAATGATGTCGGTCGCGATGATGTGCCTTGCGGCGAGCGCGGCGCCCCAGCCGCTCTTCGACCCCGTGGCGAGCTCCGACGGACGCTTCTGGCGCGACGTGGAAGGCAAACGATGGCGAGCCGTGGAAGTTCCCGCTGGTGCGACGTCCTTCGAGTTTCCGATGTGCAAGAAGTACCTCCCGGAGTTCGAGGAGGCGGATATCCTCGTGGATATACGCCTCGGCGAGGGGATCGCGCTCAAGAAAGGCACGCTTGTGGCCGCGACGTTGCCGGGAATGATTCCGTCTTATGAACGCGGCGCGCAGGTGCAGTTCGACGTTCCGGGAGTCGCAGGGCTCAAGGCCGGGGCCGCGACGCTTCGCATCCCGCTCGACTGCCGCGCGCTGCCGCGGGACGGCAAGCCGGCGTTCCCGGCGCGGCTCAATGCGATAAGGTTCGTCTGCGACAAGTCCGCCGCCCCGCGCGAGGTGCTGTACCGCGACGTGCGTATCGAGAAGAAGGGCTTCTTCGCGGAGCTGTCCGTGGGGAACGGGACGTTCCTCGTGGGCGACCTGGACGATCCTGCGCGCAACGACCCGCACTTCACGCTCGTGAACGCCTCGTCGTCTCCGTGCGAGGGGCTTTTCGCTTATGTCGTGCGCCATCAGGCGAACGGCGAGGTGGAGCGGCGCACGATCAACCGCACGTTCGCGCCGAACGAGCGCTTCCGCGTGGATCTGCCGCGGCCGGACAAGTGCATCGTCTACTACGTGGACACGACGATCGGGCGGATCGCGAAGGACGGCGTGTTCTCGAAGAACGAGGCGTTCTCGTACGGGCGCACGTACTCCTACGGCGCGATGCGCCCCGCGCGGAGGACGCGTCCGGCGAAGGACGGCGAGTTCCGCTTCTCCATGTGCACGCACTTCGCGCCCTACAGCTGGGATGAGCAGATCCGCATGGCCGACTACATGGAGTACGCCGGGCTCAACTGCGTGCGCGGCGGCACCACGACGTACTGGTGCTTCAAGGAACCTCAGCCGGGCGTGTGGCACGAGAACCAGGTGTGCGACAGGCTCACGGACGAACTGATCGCGCGCGGCATCGAGCCGATGGGGTCGATCGGCTATCCGGCGGGCTGGGCGGTGGACCCCGAGATGAAGGCGAAGGGGATCCGCGACTACCCGCGTCTTGACGAATACGAGAAGTTCTGCGAGCGCTACGTGCGCGAGATGAAGGGTAAGGTGCGGCTATTCGAGTGCGTCAACGAGCCGAACCTGAAGAAGGGTTGGACGGCGGAGCTGTACGGCGCCTACGAGGCGGCGGCGTACAGGGGGCTCAAGAAGGGGAATCCCGACGCGCTTCTCAAGTCCGGCGAATGGGCCGGCTTCACGGGCGGCATGGCGGATGAGCACTACGCCCGGCAGAAGGACACGTTCGACATCATGGCGTTCCACTACCACATGTTCTTCGAGCAGGACGTGGGCTCCGTGCAGCGCATCCGCTCGCTCATCAAGGCGAACGGCCTGAAGCAGCCGTGGTTCGCGGACGAGTGCGCGCGCGGGACGTGCGACGACCATCTCTCCGCCCTCACCTACTTCCGCAAGCTCATCTACTCGTGGGCTGGCGGCACGATGGGCTACACCTGGTACAACATGCGCATGAAGGGATGGGGCGCGAAGGAGGGCGAGCTGACGTTCGGCATCATCACGCCGGACTTCGGCCCGCGCGAGGCGTACCTCACGTGCAACATGATCTGCGGAACGTTCCGGTACGCCAAGTTCGTCAAGGAGGTCGATCTCAAGCCCGACGTGATGGCGTTCAGGTTCGAGCGGGAGGACGCCGACGTGGCGCTCGTCCCGTTCTGGGGCATGAGCAGGAATTTCGGCGTCCAGACGGTCTTCGCCAGGACCAACGCGAAGCGCGCGGAGCTGATCGACATCGTCGGCAACGTGACGCCGCTCGAGATACGCGGCGGCGTCGTGGCGCTCCCCGCGGGCCCCGATCCGTACACGCTGCGCCTAGCCGGGGCGAAGTCGTCCCTTGAGAAGGCCGGCCCGCTCTCGGAAAGCGACCGCGTGCTGGTGTTCGCGGGCGGGGGAGAGGCAAAGGTCCGCTTCACCCTGCGCAACCCGTATCGGGAGCCGGTGCGCTGGAACGTCGCCGTCTCCGCGCCCGAGAACGTGCGCGCGACGCCGGCGACGCACGAGGCGGCCATCCCCGCCGGCGGCGAGATTCCGTTCGACGTGGCGTTCGCGGTCGGCAAGGACTACCGCTCCGGCGACGGCCCCAAGACCGTGCGCCTGGCCGTGAAGGGCGACGGATTCGACGGCGCGACGGAATACCGCACGTTCCCGGCCTCGCGGGCGACGCCGAAGAAGGCGGCGTCGTTCACGGCCACGTCGCGCGAGCTGTATGTCAGCTTCATCGAGGGGCTTCCGAACGTCGACCACCTGTACTGGTCAGGCGCAAGCGACCTCGGCGCGTATCTGTACGTGTTCTATCCCGGCGGCGATTCGCTCCATCTGCGCGTATGCGTGGACGACGACAGGCACGTGCCCGTGATGGAGAAGAAGTACAACTGGCAGGGCGATGGGCTGCAGGTTCTCCTCTCGCTGCCGGGGCAGGCGGGGATGTGGGAGATCAACCTTGCCGTCTCCGAGGACCTCAAGACGTCCGTCTGCGACGTAGGCTCCGCGCCGGCCGGCTTCGACGGGGACGCGCTCGGCGGCAAGGTGCGCGTCATCGCGCACCGCAACGAGAAGGTTCACGCCAAGACGCTGTGGTACGACATCTATTTGCCGTTCAAGGACTTCGGGATCTCGCGCGAGACTTTGCTCCGCGAGGGTCTGCGCTGGAACGTGATGGTGAACGACCGCGACTACGACCGCCGCGAAGGGTACATCTCGATCATCCCCAGCACCTACACGTGTCCGCCCAAGGACCCCGACAAGTTCCCGCTCGTCGTGTTCGGGCAGGACGAGCAGTGAGGCGGTGGCCGAAGAAGGAATTCGAATATGAAAACGACGATTGTGATGGCCTGGGCCGTGGTTTCGGCCGCAGCGTTCGGGTACAGGTTTTCGGCGGATTTCTCCGTCGTGGACGCGGCGGGGAAGCCGTACTGCATGGACGTGGAGCGCAACACGCGCTTCTCCCACGGCCACGCGTACATCGACGACGGGCGCTACGCGATCCCCGTGAACGCCAACCGCCATTTCCTCGCGACGCCGAAGCTGCGCGACTTCCGCCTAGAGGCCGACTTCTCCCAGACCTCGCTGGGATCGCACGACACCGGGCTCACCGTCTGGTTCCGCGACGGCCGCGACGGCCGCACAGGCCACAAGCTCGTCGTGTACTGGGACTACTCCTGCAAGTTCTTCGTCTACCTCGACGGGAAGGAGATCTATTCGCGTCAGGACAAGAAACTCCCCGACCTGGCGGATTCGCATCTCGTCCTCGACGTGCGGGGGAACGCCGCCACGGCGGAGCTGTACGGGACGAAGGTGGAATTCCCGCTGCCGCCCGGAGATCCCGCCGGCTACATCGCGTTCGACACGCAGTTCTCCGCCGCCTATCCCACGCGCTACTCGCGCATCGAAGTCGTCTCGCCGGAGGATCCGCCCAGGACGCCGATCGGCAGGTGGCGCATGCAGCTCGCGAAGTCGCAGGGCTTCTGGACGGGCCCCGCATACGACGTTTCGCTGGAACGGTACGCCACGGGGGAATATCTCCTCTCGGCGGAGCTCTCCGGCACGATCATGAGCCGCCCGGCCACGAACCGCATCGAGACCGGCGGCAGGGAGTGGGGGCAGATCCTCGAGCGCCTTGAAAGCCCGTACGTGCGCATCCTCGGGCCCGACGGCGGCGAATGGCGGCGCTTCGACTTCTGGAACGGGCGCAAGACGCTCTACGACGCGAAGATGAAGGGCCGCGACAGGAGGCTTCTTCCGGACATCGAATGGCCCCGCCGGATGCGGCACGTCCTGCGCGGCTTCCCCGCGTCGTTCATCGTGGCGGCCGGCTACGACATGGCGATGCAGCGCCCGTACTCCTTCCTCGCGAACGGTCCGTACGAGCAGATGCGCGCGCAGGACGGGACGCTGCTGGGCGAGGGCGCGAGGGTCGACGCCGGGCATTTCGCCGCCACCGTGATCTCGCCGCCCGACAAGAGGATCGCGCGCATGATCCCCAAGACGGTGTATGACTATCCCGCCGCGCTCAGGCACGCGCAGAAGGGGCACTACTTCTTCGAGTCGGAGCCCGTCTCGTTCACGGTCGAGACGCGGTGGCGGGCGGCGGACTTCGGGGCGGACGAGGTGAAGTGCGCGTTCCGCGCGACGGACGTCTACGGCGATGCGTTCGACGGCGGCGCCGTGGAGGCGGCGCCGGCGGGGGCCGACGAGACGGTCTGCGGGATCGTCTGCCGCCGCCACAAGGTGACGATGCCGAAGACGCCGCCGTGCGGCGTGTGGAAGCTCGTCGCGGAATGCGGCGCGGACGGCGCGTGGACGAACAGGTCGGTCACGGTGTTCGAGGTCCTCTCCGACGATCCGAACGGCCCGTGCCCGCCCCTCGCCTCGCGGCTCCCCGAGTTCGTCTGCATGCCGAACGAGACGAAGTACCTCGAGACCGACGCCTTCGATCCGTGGAGCGACGGCTGGGGCGTGAGCCACTACTACACCACGATCAACCGCTACCCCACGATCGCGGAGATGACGCGGATCTGGGAGCTTCTGCCGCTCTACCGCCGCAGGTGGTTCTGCTGGAGCTGGCCGCGCAACATGAAGCTCGACGACATCCGCGACGCGCGCAACCGCGAGCTCATCCGCCACTGCGACGTGTTCGGCGGGGAGGAGCGCGGCACGCCGCCCCAGGGCTACGAGTTCCAGTCGTACAGGGAATATACCGGACTGAAACTGGGCATCCTGCGCGACTACCTCGACGAGCGCCGCCCGCCGCTCAAGGTTCTCACCCGCGCGCGGCTCGACGATCCCGAGGTCGAGAAGAAGGGCATAACCTACGAGGAGTTCATCGACCTCTTCGACACGTGCTGGGCCGACTTCGTCACGTACGCGCGCGCAAAGGCCGACGCCATCACCGAGAACTTCGACAAGTACGTGCACGAGGTCAATCCGAAGGCCGCCCGCGGCGGCTACGGCCCGATGAACGTCTACGTCTCCCAGTACAAGTCCCCGTACCACCTGGCGATCAGCCAGAAATCCGTGACGACGAACGATTTCCTCCGCCGCAACGGCTCGTTCTGGATGTTCGAGGACTATCATGTGTCGTGCGACTATCCGGTTCTGCGCGCGTCGTACTGGGTGGCCGGCTACGACATGCTCTATCCGAAAGGTCGCAAGATCTATCCCGAGATCTACACGAGCGGCTGGACGCGCTGCCTGGACGGCGCGGTGTTCAACGCCCACCCGCTGCCGACGCACGAATTCCACCCCACGCACCTCCGCCGCGTCGTGTACCGCTACACGTACGGCTCGCCGCATTTCACGGGCGGACGGTACGGCTACTGGAACGACTACGGCTGGCACGCGCGGAATCCCACCCTGCCCGAGATGGAGGAGCTCGTGGCGGCCTGGGGGAAGATGATCAAGAACGAGCCGAAGCGCCCGACGAAGGCGCCGTACGCGATCGTGGACATGGCCGCGTACCGCCGCCACGGCGACTACCTTGAGGACAAGTGCAACTTCCATTCGCGCGGCGGCGGACGCATCTGGGCCAACGCCGACGTGGACAACACCGCCGAGGAGGGCGTGGCCTATGCCTACGAGAAGGCATGCCAGGCGGGCTACGTGACGCCGGTCGTCACGCAGCTCGCCGACCTCGACAGCCTCTCGCCCAGGGACGTGGAGTTCGTGATCCTTCCGCCGATCGTGAAGGGGACGCCGCGCGACGTCGTCGACTCGATCCGCCGCGCCCACGAGCGCGGCATCCCGCTCCTCGCCTCCGAGGAGGTGTGCGGTCTCGAGGACGTGTTCGGCGTGAAGGCCGATCCGTCGGGCCCGCGCAAGGTGGGGTACTTCCCGGGCGACGCGTTCGACCACAAGCTCGCGCTGGCGAAGTGCCTTCCAGACGGGGCGGCGGTGGTGCTTCATGGCGCGAAGGATGCGGATTCGCCCCTTGACATACCGATCGTCATGACGTACGCGCCGAAGGGGAAAGGCCGCACGGTGTTCGTGAACATGCCGCCCACCGTGGCGCACCGCTCGGTGTTCCGCGACAACTTCCAGAAGGGGCAGGACGCCCTGAGCCCGGCGATGGCAGAGGGGTACAGGAAGGCGTTCGCGTTCCTCGCGCCGCAACCCGCCGTGTCCACGGAGCGCGGCAACATCTGCGCCGCCTACACGGAGAAGGGCGATCTCGTCGTCACGGTCGAGGACGACTCGCCGATCTACCATGACCCCGAGACGTATCCCGTCACATTCCGGTTCACGGTGTCCGCGCCGGGCGTGGGGAAGCGCAGGATTGAGGGCGACGCCGGCTTCGCCGTGGTGTCGCGCACGGACGACAGGATCGTGGTGCGCACCGCATGCCAGAAGGACACGGCGCTATTCTTCCGTATACATAAGGGAGAGCGCTGTAATACCCGTGATGGTGTTTCCGCCGAGCCGGTGCTTGAGGCGCCGGGGGTCGTAGTCAACGGGCAGACCGTTTCCGATACTGAATGGCGGCGTGAGCCGGACGGTGTCGCCGTGCGTTACCGGCTGCCTGCCGGGCGTCGCGTCATATCTGGCGAGAAGACGACGTGGACGATCCCTGAAGACGCTGATTGCTGGTATCAGGTCGGGACGGGATACGAGGATCCGTATTCCTGGGGAAAGGTTCGAGACGTTCCCAAGGGCGTCTTGCTGGAACTGCCCATCACTTTCAGGTTGTCGGATGGTACCTACTGCTTGATTACAGAAGCGAACCTTGTCGATTACACAGACCTTGCTGTGGTGCATGAAGGCGGAGGAAGATTCTCCTCGAGGTACCACGCCGAGAATGGCCCGTTCGAGCAGACGGGCGCGGACACGACGCCTTGGCGAGTGATGATCGTCGCAAAAGACCTGAATGAGCTTTTCAACTGCGATCTCGTCCGGCGGCTATGTCCCCGGCCGACGAATGCAAAGTCCATTGCCCTTGCAAAGCCCGGACGCGCCGTGTGGCAATGGCTCCCGGCAGGCAATCCGCGGTATGAAGACCAAAAGGACTGGTACGACAAGACGAAGGCTCTGGGCTTCGAATACTATTTGATTGATGCCGGGTGGAAGAACTGGCGCGACGGAGACGACGACCAGTGGGCTTGCCTTGAAAAGGCCATCGCCTACGGGCTTGAGATCGGCGTGCAGACTGCGATTTGGGTGCATTCCAAAGAACTTGCATCTGCGTCTGAGCGCAAGGCATATCTGGCGAAGGTAGCCAAGGCCGGCGCAGTCGGGATAAAAATCGACTTTGTGCCACCGTGCGATTCCAAGTGGTGCAAGTGGTACGAGGAGACGCTTGCGGACACGGCGGAGGCGGGGTTGTTCGTTGACTTCCACGGTGCCGTGAAGCCCACTGGACGCGAGCGCACATGGCCGCACGAGTTGGCGCGCGAGGCCATAAGGGGACACGAGTACCACATAACGCGCTACAATCGCATATTGCCGCCAGAGCACGACACGATATTGCCATTCTGCCGCCTTGTGCAGGGGCACGGAGACTATACGCCTGTGGTGTTCCAGAAGGACCAGCTTATTCATTTCACATGGCCGCGACAGCTGGCGCAGGGTATAGTGATGGCGTGTCCGTTCCTTTGCTTCGGTGATTATCCGTCAAACTACCTTGACTCTCCGATGCGGGAGATCATAAAGAGCCTTCCGGCGACATACGACGAGACTATCGTCCTCCCGTGCAGTTCCATCGGCAACTGCGTGGCGATGGCGCGGCGCAAGGGCGATAGATGGTTCATTGCCGTCGAGAACGCGAGCCAGGCGCGGACCGTGGAGATTGATCTTTCGTTCCTTGGCAAAGGGACTTGGACCCTCAAAGGCTTCAAGGACGATCCAAAAGGCACTCTTGACTCATGCATAGGCGAGGAAAGG
>JAEEGL015339369.1_pt1 | contig 16856 bp, 9 predicted proteins | sample 9134231 | NCBI WGS metagenome assembly JAEEGL01 (sample SAMN16246548, study PRJNA631951) | gut metagenome | biome: gut microbiome; feature: rumen; material: fiber-attached | host: Bos | place: Iran: Karaj | collected 2018-10
GCACTATTCGGGCTTATTAAGCCGATAGTTTCTTCTGTATTGTTCCGGCGTTATGCCGAATTCATTTTTAAAGACATTCTGGAAATGCGACTGGCTCTTCATGCCTATCATCTGGGCAATGTGAGAGACGGTCGTTTTTTCGTCGCTCTGAAGAAGCTTAAGGGCGGCTTCCAGCTTCTTTTCCTTAACATATTCAGTGAAGTTCACGCCCATGTTCTTCTTGAACAGACGACAGAGGTAGGCATCCGTAAGATCAAAGTGCGCGGCTGTTTCGGAGAGTGTGGCGCTGCTCAGATTGTCCGATATGAATTCGAGTATGTCCTCCATGTTCTTTTGCTCACGTTCCGATGTCGGAACATGTGAAAAGTTGTCGCGGTATTTTGTAACTGAAGCCGCAAGGAGCCGCATGAGTCCGGCGCAACCGTTGTTCATATATAAAAGCGTGAAGATGTTGTCATCGAGGAACGGGAAAAGATAGTTCTGTTTTTGAAAGAAAAGCTTGAGCACCGAACAGATCGATGAAATGTGGTCCAGCATTTCGGGAAAAGGGTAGGGCTCCCCGCCGTCAAAAAGGTTCAAAAAGATCCGTTCCGTACGGCCGAGATAATCGATCGCCCGGTCGTATCTTTTTTCATTCAGGTCGTTTGCAAATGTCGTGAAAACGTCGCGGCCCATCTGGGACACACTGCTTTCGAGACGCTTTAGGAGAGCGCTTGTATAGGGACGGGAGCCGCCAAGCAATATCCCGTATCTCACGGCATTTATTAAGAAGATACACTCGTCGAACAGCTGTTTTCTTTCCTGCAGCCCTTCCGAATAACATACGTAAGTCCTGTTCTTCTGGGAGATGGAATACATCGTCTGACGTAAGGATCCGATAAACGCACGCATGCTGAATACCGATGCATTGTAATTAAGGAAGCATATTATGAGATTCCCGGCGCGTTCGCAGTAGTGATCCACATAGGATGCGGTCATCAGGTTGGAGCAGGCATTAAGTATCTCATCGATAGTGTCATCGGACGCTATGTTTCCTTTTTCGTCCCGGATCTCGGTTACGATCACGGAATGATCGGGGAGATTGCCGTCAGTAAAGAGTTCATCAAGGCTTCTTTTGGTAAAATTGAACAAAAAACCACCTCCGAGGTTATGATCATTAATTATTGTTTCTATGCTCAAAATATAGCACACATGTCAAAATTACACAATGATTTTTGGCGATGATAATAAATTGATTATTGCTGAACTTCAAAAATTCATAATAATGTCAAAATAACGCAATTGTGCAAAATGTACAATTGTGTTAGCATTTTTGCAAATGGTGAAACTATGACTAAAAGAAAACTCAGTTTTCGGAGGAGTAATTTATGAAAGATCGCAAAAGCGGCTTTTCGTCAAGTGTAAAGAAACTGATAAGCCTGACCCTTGTTACCGCAATGGCCGTAACCTGTGTGCCTGCGCATGCAGTGACCGTTAAGGCGGCTGAAGGACAGGCGCTTAAGGATAAATATACGGATTTCGAAGGAAGAAAGATCGACTGGAAGTACAGTGTCGGCGAGAACGTTCAGAGATATTCGATAGTGGCGAAAGATTATGAGGCATATACCAATGCATCCGAGACTCTCGAGATAGATCTCTCGACGATAAAGACTATAAGCGGAATCGCGCCGGTCAGGGAATATGAGGGCAGAAAAGCGATCCTCAGCGACCTTGACGGTGAATACATCGAATTTACTGTCAATGCTCCCGAGGATGGACTTTATAGTCTCGAACTTGACTATTATATGGCAAATAACAATTCCGATTCCGCAAAGAGAAATCTCTACATCGATGGAGATTACCCCTTCTCGGAAGCGGGAGACCTCATATATTACAGATACTTCTGTGACGACGGAGAGCCCAAGCTCAACAGTATCGGAGATGAGACAAGACCCGGACAGAAGGATGTTACCGGATGGAGGACTCAGGGGCTCAAGGATACGACCGGTATCTCGGATGAGGACTTCAGGATCCTTCTTACCAAAGGCAGGCATAACGTAAGGCTTGTTGCTTCCAAATCGGATATGTACATTTCGGGCATACGCTTCGCGATCCCCGATACGGTCAGAAGCTATGCGGAGGTTGCGGCGGAATATGCGGCCAGGGGATACAGAAATGTTGACTGTGACAAGATCACTTTTCAGGCTGAGACGACTGCAATAGAAAAGAATGCAACGACACTCAGACGTGAGAACGACGGCGATCCGCTGGTTGAGCCCGTATCGGGTACAAGCAGACGCCTGAACGTTATCGGCGGTTCCAGATGGAGATACGGTAACCAGAGCATCACATGGGAATTCGAAGTTCCCGAGGACGGTCTCTATAAGATAGGATTATACGAGAAGCAGGCTTGGAACGACGGTCTTCCTTCCTACAGGCAGATACAGATCGACGGACATGTTCCTTTTGAAGAGCTCAAGGCTTATAAGTTCGAGTTCACGGGAAGCACCAAGTGGGTTCTCAACCAGCTCGGACCCGAGAACGGAGATCCTTATCGTTTCTACCTTACCAAGGGTAAGCACACCATCACGATGATCGTTAAGATGGGAGATTTCGGTCCCATTCTTGAATCCTTAAAGGAAGACATCACAATCATTTCGGATGCACTGCTCAACATTACGATGATCGCGGGAAGCAATCCCGACCCCAACTACGATTACCGTTTCTTCGAAAAGATCCCCGATCTTGAGGAGAATCTTAAGTACCTTGCAGACAGCCTTCATTACAAGTATGAGCTTGCCAATTCGATGTCCGAGAAGACTTCGGCCATGGCAAACAACTTCCTGGCGATCGAGGTTGACGTAAGGAAGATGCTCGAGGATCCCTTCAGTATCGCCAAGCGCTTCTCGGCACTTGAAGATTCGCAGACGAAGCTCTCCGAGTATTATCAGTCGATACAGTATCTCATGCTCGTTATCGATGAGTTTTATGTAGGTAATCCCGAAGAAAAATGGAAGAGCGTATCGTCAAATTTCTTCCAGCGATTTGCGGTAACGATCAAACAGTTTTTCTTATCCTTCACAAAGGATTACGATAACATCGGAAGTGTTCTCTCGGAGGATACCGTGGTTACCGATACGATCAACGTTTGGATCGCAAGAAGTACCGAATATGCCGAAGTCATCAAACAGCTTGCCGACGAGAGCTTCACACCCAAGTACGGCATAGCGATCAACGTCAACGTCCTTCCTTCATCACAGCTTGATGCCGGTAACGTAAACGCCATCATGCTGGCGATCACCTCGGGCAAAGCTCCCGATGTCGCTCTCGGTGTAGATATCAAGTCTCCCGTAGAGTTCGCTATCCGTGATCAGGTTTACGACCTTTCGAAGATGGAAGGTTTTGACGAGATCAAAAATAATTTCGTCGATGCGATATTCACACCTTATAAGTATCAGGGCGGTGTATATGCTGTCCCCGAGACCATGAACTTCAACGTCCTTTTCTACAGGAAGGACATACTTACCAAGTACGGTATCGATCTTCCCGAGACGTGGGACGATCTTTATGAATACGTTCTTCCGGCACTGTATCAGAACGGACTTGAATTCTACTTCGCACGTGAATTCACCCAGTTCCTGTTCCAGAACGGAGGAGAATTCTATACCGAGGACGGACTCAGATCCGCCCTTGACACTCCCGAAGCATACAAGGCTTTTAAGGAGTATACGGAGCTTTTTACGAACTACGGAGTTCTTAAGACGGCAAACTTCTATCAGTACTTCCGTTCGGGCATCATGCCTCTCGGAGTGGGAGATTTCAACATGTACATGCAGCTTTCGGCTGCGGCTCCCGAGCTTACCGGTAAGTGGGGCATAGTTTCCCTTCCCGGTCACCTTAAGGCAGACGGTACCATCGACAGAACAGCCGGCGCCATCACCCAGACGGGTGACATTATCCTTAAGCAGTCCGACAAGCCCGAGGAGAGCTGGAAGTTCCTTAAGTGGTGGTCCAGCAATGAGACACAGACACAGTTCGCTAAGGAAGTTGAAGCACTGATCGGTGCCGAAGCAAGATGGAACACTGCGAACAAGGATGCGTTCTTAAGCCTCTCATGGAGCAGAGAAGATATAGCGGCTCTTGAGGAAGAGTGGGCATTTGCCAAGGAAACACCTTACGTTCTCGGCGGTTACATGACCGAGCGTCATATGACCAATGCATGGACAAGTGTCGTAATGAGCGGTATGGACATCAGAGAAGCACTTGAAAGAGCTGTTAAGGATATTAACAGAGAATTACGAATGAAACAGGAAGAGTACGGGGTAAAGACCAATGAGTAAGAGCAAGGTGGTTATTGCCGAAAATACTTTATATAAAGATTACACAAAGCTGCAACGCTTTAAGAAGTTCTGGCACAAGAACTGGATGGGATATGTCTTCATGGCGCCCTTTGTCCTGCTCTTCACCATCTTCGTGGTTGCACCGGTGTTCACTGCCATAGGCTTAAGCTTCACGGATTACAACATGATGCAGAAGCCCGACTTCGTTGGCTTTAACAATTACAAGCTCCTTCTTCTGGATGATGATGTGTTCAAGATATCCATCGCGAATACGGTAAAGTTTGCGATCATCACGGGACCTGCGGGATATCTCCTCTCGTTCTTCGCGGCATGGGTCATCAATCAGCTGAAGGCGAAGAGAGCATTTGCTCTTGCCTTCTATGCACCTTCCATCCTTTCGGGCGTTGCAATGTCCAATGTCTGGATGGTTATCTTCTCCAGTGACCGTAAGGGCTACATCAACTACATCCTGATGCAGATAGGACTTATCGATCAGCCCATACTTTGGAACACCGATCCCTTGCACATCATGAACGTCGTAATGTTCATCCAGTTGTGGATGAGTATGGGTACAGGCTTCCTTGTATTCCTTGCGGGTCTTCAGAACATGGACAGATCCCTTTACGAAGCGGGTGCCATCGACGGTGTAAAGAACAAATTCCAGGAACTGTTTTACATAACACTTCCCGCAATGAAGCCTCAGCTTCTGTTCGGTGCCATCAACACGATCACCGGTTCCTTCGCGGTATTCGATATCGCGGTCAACGTTGCCGGAATGCCCAGCCCGAACTATTCGGCACACACGATCGTAGCTCACCTTTACGACTATGCGTTCATACGTTTCCAGATGGGTTACGCTTCGGCAATAGCGGTTGTATTGTTCCTCATCACGTTTATCCTCGGCAAAGTGGTTATGAAGGCTCTTTCGAGCAGGGATGAGTAACGGATCGGAGCAGGTTCCGACACTATCTATCATTTTAAACAAGAGGTTTCTGTAATGATAAAGATTAAATGGTTTAAGGGACAATGGTTACATATAACATTCTCCAAGACACTGCTGTATCTTGTGATGCTTGTGCTCGTTGCATTTACGGCACTGCCTCTCATTTATGTCGTTGTAACAGCCTTCAAACCCCTTGACGAATTGTATATTTACCCGCCGAGATTTACGGTAAAGCATCCCACGACGCAGAACTTTTCCGATCTGGTGGTTTCACTCGGAAGCTCGACGGTACCCTTTACAAGATATATCTTCAACAGTATCGTTGTTACGGTGATCGTCGTTGCGCTCACGGTTATTGTTTGTTCGCTGGCGGCTTATGCGCTGGTTAAGTTCAAGCCCAAGGGCGGTAAGGTCCTCTTTGACCTGATCCTCGTTGCGCTGATGTTCTCGCCTCACGTAACAAAGATCCCGAGTTATCTTATCATCAACGGTCTGAATCTTGTAAATACTTATTGGGCGCTCATACTTCCCGGTATCGCGGTCGCATATAACTGCTTCCTTATGAGACAGTTCATACAGCAGTATCCCGATGAACTCATCGAAGCGGCGCGTATCGACGGAGCGGGAGAGTTCAAGATATTTATAAAGATGGTGATGCCTGCGCTTGCACCGGCATGGTCGACACTGGTCGTTTTCTCCTTCGTAAGTAACTGGAACGACTACTTTTCGCCTCTCATCTACATCACGAGCCAGGCTATGAAGACACTGCCCCTCGCATTAAAGACCATAGGTACAGGTATCGCGAGAGCGGGCGCCACCAACGCGGCTTCACTTCTTACCGCCGCACCTACGATCATTCTTTTCACGTTCATGCAGAGACATGTCATGGAAACAATGACCTATTCGGGAATCAAGGGTTGATACGCAGGAGGAAAATATGAGATCAATTAAAAAAATCGGTATTTGCCTGTTGACTGCGATCATCGCCTTCACGGGACCCGCAGCTACGGTATATGCATCGTCGGGAACAACGACAAACTATGTCACGGGAGACAACTGGAGCAGACAGCCCGTGCCGGAATGCTATATCGTATCGGAGACGGTCTACAACATCGGTGATTTTACCGATCCCAATCCAAACGAAAGGAAGAGAACGGGAGTGTTCAAGACACCCCAGGATCTTTTCATAGACGATAACGACAATGTTTATGTCGTTGATACGGGAAACAACCGTATCGTAAAATTTGATTCCGACCTCAAGACAACAGCCGTTTTCTACGGACCCGAAGAAGCGGGAGCATTTAAAACTCCTCAGGGCATATACGTAGACGATGACGGAGATATGTTCCTTGCCGATACCGAGAATCACAGGATCGTACATCTCGATCCCTCCGGAGCTTTTGTCGAGGAATTCACCAATCCCGAGAGCAATCTTGCAACAGGCGATGTATTCACTCCCACAAAGCTCATAGTAAACGACACCGGTATCATCTACGCCGTACGTGGTGAGAACATCATGGCCATCGACGGTAACGGCAACTTCAAAGGCTTTTACGGGCAGACCAACATCGGTTTCAGCCTTTCCGATCTTTTGATCAGACTGTTTGCATCCGATCAGCAGAAGCTTTTTGCCACGAAGCGTCTCGCATCTTCCTATATCAACCTGACATACGGAAAAGACGGAAAGATCTATGCGACGAGTATGGAACGCGAGGAAGGCGAGATCAAGAAGCTCAATTCCGTCGGAACAAACATTTATCGTAAATACAAGACCATCGGAAATACATTGCAGAACCCTATTTCCGTATGGATCAAGAAAGCGCTCAAATCAGTTGTTGCCGGACAGACCTTCAAGTTCGGCGAATATTTCGATGATAACGGGTATTACAATGAGCCCGATTTCGTTGATATATGCGTTGACAACGATCTGATCGTTACGTTTATCGAACAGACCACCGGTAAGGTATATCAATATGACCAGGATGGAAGAATGCTCGTTGCATTCGGCGGACTCGGAGAGAGAAAGGGTACATTCTCAAGACCCAGCGCCATTGATGTTGACAGCAGGGGAAGGATCTATGTCCTCGACCGTATAGCAAACTGCTTCCAGGTGTTTGAACCCACGGAGTTCATACAGAACATCCATGATGCAACATCCGCATACACCAACGGTGATTATCAGAAATCCTTCGAACTCTGGAAGAAGGTCCTCGCAACGGACGAGAACTATGACCTTGCGCATGTGGGACTTGCAAGAGCTCTGTACAAGCAGGGCAAATATAAGGAAGCAATGACGGAAGCCAAGATCGTGGGCGACAGAGATACCTACACGATGGCTTTCGACGAGTACAAATACGAAGTGCTCAGAGCTCATTTCTTCCCCATCGTTCTTCTTGCGCTTGCTATCATTGTGGCAGTGATCTTCCTTGTGAAGCTTTTTGCCAAGCATGCAAAGATCGGCTACTGGAAGTTCCTAAGAGAGAAGAACAAGAACATGACGATAGGCTCGGGTATCATGTATTCCTTCAACGTTATGCTTCATCCCATCGATGCTTACGAGGGACTCAAGAATAACCGCGACAGGATCAACCCGTATGTTCCGATCATCATACTTTTTATCGCCTATGTTGTAAGGATAGCTTACCTTTACATCGTTCACTTCCCGCTCGCATCGATGGAAGCGGACCAGATCAACATCTGGATCGAGCTTGTAAAGCTCTGGGTGGTTCCGCTTTCATGGATACCCGCTTCCTTCATGGCTACGAGTATTTCAGGCGGTGAAAGTAAGATGAAAGAGATCGCCTTCGCATCGGCTTCATCCCTTACACCTTACATCATCATCATGACCCCGCTCATGTTCTTATCGAACATCATGTCAAAGACACAGCAGAGCTGGTACGGTATCTTCGAGATACTGGCTTATGTCGGAATGATACTTCTGCTCTTTGCGGCCATGATGGCACTTAACAATTATTCCTTCGGTAAGGCGCTCGGTATGATGTTCGTTTCGGCATTCCTCATGCTGGTGCTCTGGCTCGTAATGCTCCTTTGCTACGTCCTTTCCGCAAGGATGATCCGCTTTGTTATTGCTCTGTTTGAAGAATTCAGGCTCAATTTCCTGTAAAAAGAGGAGACTTATTATATGTTTAAAAAGTTTTTTATGAATATCGGAAAAAGCCTGAAGGACTTCTTCAATACGCTGCCGTCGAGGTTTTCAAGATGGCTTCGCGGAGAAGTGGCAGACTTTAAGAGGAAAACCAAGAATTTTCCTTCCGAGTTCGTTATATGGCTTAAGGGACGCATCGGATCGATGATCGTACTTGTGCTTGTTGCGATAGCCGTTCTTGCCGGATATAAGGCTATACAGAAGGCTAAGGGCAATGCGATCACATACAGCAAGGATTACGAGGCACCCGAGGCGACGGCAAATCTTCTTGCCGACGGAGAATACAGATCGATCGCAAAGAATGAGAGTCTTGAGCTGCTTTTCTGCGAAGAGAAGGGAGCGGTTCAGATCAGGGATCTGAGAGACGGTCATCTTTGGAAGACGATCTCCGACGAAGAGGTTTATTCCACAAAAGGTATCAATAAGCAGTGGGCAGCATATCTTCAGTCTCCCATATGCATTTCCTATAATGATCTCAAGAAACGTGATTCCGGCGTGAAGAAGGTTTATGCCGCCAAGGATTGCGGAAGCCTTGAGATAGAGTATATAGAGAACGGCGTTGCGGTTACTTACGGTTTCCTCGCGCCTGCGATCTATGTGACCGTAGAATATACGATCGATGGCGATGAGTTTATCGCGAGAGTTCCCTGGGAAAAGATCAGGGAAGAGTGGAAATACGCGATGACGACCGTAGAACTCCTTCCTTATTTCGGAGCCTGCGGCAACGAGAATGACGGCTATCTTTTCTATCCTGACGGAAGCGGCGCGATCACAACGTTCGCAAAGGTCGGAGAGAGAAGCTCGAGTGTTAAGCTTGCAAGCTACTACGCATATTCTTCAAAGCAGGTTTCGGTCATGGATTATGAGAGCGACAACCTGGACAAGTATTGCGCTTCGATGCCCGTGTACGGTATCAAGGACGGAGATCATGCACTTTTCGGTTATGCTACGGAGGGCGCGGAGAATACCGGCGTTATCGTTTATCCTTCGGGATATGTTATCAATCTCAATCATGTAGGCTTTGAACTTTATACAAGAAACGTGTTCAATGTAAGCATGTACAATATGTCGTCCGAAGCGGGCACTACCGCGACGGGTGCGACGATCCAGCGTGTCGACAAGAACCTGATCCATGAGAACAAGGAAGTAAGATACAGCTTTTTAAGCGGTGACAAGGCAAATTATTCCGGCATGGCTGCCACTTACAGAGAGTATCTGACGGAAGCGGGACTCCTCAGGGATAATCTCAACGAGAACGAAGGATATCCTCTTGCTCTTGAGATCCTTATGGGAACCGCAAAGGAAGGTATCCTGTTCGATGAATATATCGCCATGACCGATTTCGATCAGGTGAAGGAGATCGCTGAAGATCTTAAGGAGAGCGGCGTAGAAAACAGTAAGGTTGTTCTGAGCGACTGGGTCAAGAAGAGCGAACAGTACTATTACTGGGGCCCCGAAAGAAGACTCGGAGGAAAGAGCGGTCTTAAGTCTCTCGGAAGATATGCTGCAGAGAACGGACTTGATGTTTTCCTTCAGACCTCCTTCGCAAGAACGACATCCGCAAGCAACAATTACGAAGAGGATGACGATTCGGTATACGACGGTCTCAACATCGAGATCGCGGCATACGATTCGAGGGGTTATGCACATTTCCTTTCCAATCCTCTTGCGCTGCTCAACAGAAACAACAATTTCCTTAAAAAGCTTTCTAAATATACGGGACTCGGAGTGGCTTACGAGTACATCGGAAAGTTTGCTTATCCCGATTACAATGAGAAGCATCCCTACACGAAGACCGAGACTGTGGCAGAGTTCAGAAATGCCCTCGCAAACACGGAAGAGGCCGGCAGGAGCATAGCGGTAAGAGGAGCAAATCAGTACGTTTACACCTATGCCGACTATCTCTATGAACTCAGTGAGAGGAGCTTCGGTCTTGCCATTACGGATTATGCCGTTCCTTTTGTTCAGCTTGTGGTATCGGGTTACATTCCTTATTCCACGAAGGGCGCCGGCAACCTGAGCTATGATCTTCCCACACAGAAGCTCAAGTGGATTGAATTCGGTTCGCTTCCGTACTTCTATGTAACATACGAGTCGGCACTCAATCTGAGAGATACATGGAATTCGACTCTGTTCTCGTCTACATGGTCGGACTGGAAGTACATCATCACAGATACCTACAACGAGTTCAGAACGAATCTGAGCTGTGTTTACGGAAAACAGATGACTGAGCACAAGATCGTTTCGGACACTGTTTCAAGAGTGACTTACGAAAACGGCGTAAAGATCTACGTTAATTACGCAGACACCGAGGCCGTAGCGGACGGTATCACGATCCCCGCAAAGGGATATGTTGTTACGGGAGGCACCAGATAATGAATAGACCCAAAAAATTCAAATTAACACTGGAAAGAAGAAATCAACTCAAAGGTCTGGTATTTGTCCTTCCTTTCATCATCGGAGTCCTTGCTTTCTTTATCTATCCGATCCTTTTCTCTCTTAGGATCAGCTTTGCATCGGAGATAAAGATCGTCGGAATGAAGCTGTTCGGATGGAACCTGGAATCCTACAAGAGAGCCTTTATCGTTGATACCGAATTCCTTCCCGAGTTTAAGGATACGGTCATCTTCACGCTCACAAGGTTTCCGCTTACAATCGTGCTTTCGTTGATCATTTCGATCCTTTTGAACAAAAACATCAAGGGCAGAGGATTTTTCAGAGTTATCTTCTTCATACCCTTCCTTCTCGGAAGCGGTGAAGTAATGAGACAGATCCTTAACCAGGGTGTCGATAAGGCGGTTCTTAACGTTACCGACGGTAGGATCATTCCGTACAACATTTTGGTATATTTCGGAACTACTATCATGGATACGGTTCAGAGCGTATTCGGATCCCTTGTTACGATACTTTGGGGAAGCGGAGTACAGATCCTGCTTTTCCTTGCGGGATTACAGAGCATATCCCCGGCACTCTATGAGGCTGCTAAGATCGACGGAGCCACCGAATGGGAGATATTCTGGAAGGTCACCGTACCGATGATCTCTCCCATGATGCTCTTAAACATCATATATACTCTTGTTGATTCATTCACAAGTATCGACAATAACCTTTTACAGTACATAAGGACCTACGGCTTCGCAAACAACGAGTTTTCCTATGCCGCAGCAATGAGCTGGATCTACTTCCTGTTCATAGCCTTAGTTGTAGCCGTTGTATTCGGCGTAATGAAGAAATACATGCATACCAATGAGATCGAGGAGGTAAGAAAACGTGAGCGTAAGCACAGAGTCTTCACAATCCAAAAAGCGCCCAGACGCACTTTTGAATAATCTTGCCCTTCGGTTGAGACTTTTCAAAAGAAAGTATTCCACTTTCTCGGGCTTAAAGCAGTTATTGCTCCGCGTTGTAATGTACCTTCTTGTGATAGGACTTGCATTCGTGTTCTTTTATCCGTTTCTGTACATGCTGGTCAATTCGGTAATGTCCAACTCCGATCTGAACAGCACTTCAGTCCACTGGATACCCACCGAGTTCAAATTCGAGAACTATTCGGTGGCACTTCAGCTGATAAACGGAAAGAAATATGCCATCAACTCGGCGAAAGTTACGATCCTTGCGACCATAGGACATGTCGTTGCATGTTCCTTCATAGGATACGGCTTTGCAAGATATCATTTCCCGCTTAAGAAAGTGCTTTTTGCACTCGTAATACTTGCTTTCATCGTACCTACACAGACACTTATCATCCCTTCCTATCTGACATATGCCAATGTCAAGTGGTTCGGAGGCAACTGGGTAGATACGTATTTTCCTCTGATACTGCCTACTTTCTTCGGATTCGGATTAAGAGGAGCTCTCTATGTGTTCCTTTTCAGACAGTTCTACATGACTGTGCCGAAGAGCCTTGAGGAGGCGGCACGTATCGACGGTTGCGGATTCATGAAAACATATTGGAGGATCGTCTTCCCCCTTGCCAAGGCAACACTTGTGGTAGCCATTGTGCTCTCGGTTGTTTGGCACTGGAACGATTCCTATGAACCCGGAATTTACGTTTCCAGCCCCGGAAAGCAGTTCCTGCCACCACGTATCAGACAGATCATAGCGGCTTCGACGGCTCTTCCCGATCAGCAGCAGGAAATGCTAAGACAGCTCGGTCTCGATGACGGTGAAGATACACTCAACAATGCCGTCGTAATGGCAGGTGCCACTGTCATCAGCGCACCGGTACTCATCTTCTTTGCCTTTGCACAGAGCCAGTTCATGCAGGGTATCGAAAGATCGGGTATCACCGGAGAATGATCGAAAAACAAGTGAGTCACATAATATATCGCTTGTGCTTGCACAATAACGATATGGTATGTGACGACGTAGTTTTCGAAAAACAATTTGATAATAACGCATTCCGCGTTGTTATATATAATTCATCATTATGAATGGAGGCAAGAATTATGAAGAAACTCAACAAAGTTCTTGCACTTGCACTTGCAGCTTCTATGGTAGTAAGCCTTGCTGCATGCGGTAAAGGCAAAGACGAGCCTGCTTCCGCAACACCTACCAAGGCTGCGGAAAACACAAAGGCACCCGGTTCATCAAGCACGCCGGCAGCTCCCACTGCTACGCCTGCTCCTCTTAAGATCACGGTTTCGTTACCTTCGACCGATGACCACGTAGAGGCTAACCCTTTCTATGATCGTTTGGTCAAGGAGATCAACGATTACACAAACATGGACATCACATGGGAGTGGAGTGAGATGTCTACATACTATGATGATGAGCATCTCGGTCTTAAGCTCACAACAGGTGACGTTGCCGATGTTCTCGTAGTAGGTATCAATGATGCATTCTATTCGGCAGCAGCTGACGGACTTTTCTGGGATCTCGGACCCTACATCGATGAGTTCGACAACCTTGCTACGATCCCTCAGGGCTTCCGTGATTTCACATCTTCCAACGGTAAGATGTACGGTCTTCCCCGTTCAAGAACGTATGCACGTAACGGTCTCGGCTATCGTCTTGACTGGCTCAACAACCTTGGCCTTGCAGAGCCCACAGACTGGGATTCTTATGTAAAGATGCTTCATGCATTCACATATGACGATCCCGACGGAGACGGCGTTGACAATACTGTAGGTCTCGGTATCGATCAGTGGCAGGATGTTTGGAACATCTTCATGCTCTGGTTCGGCGCACCCAACGGCTGGGGCATCGATAAGAACGGCGACCTCATCTGGAGGTATCAGACAGAAGAGTACAAGGCAGCTATGAAGGCTGCAAGAGAACTCTATGCGGACGGCGTTATCAACAACGGTTCAAACGGTATTCCTGATTTCATGGATGACACCCTTACTCCCGGTAAGGCACGTGACAAGTTGCAAAGAGCTCAGCTCGCAGGTTCCGGTATCCAGTGTATCGATGACCAGAGAAAGGTTCAGACTTATTTCCAGGATCAGGGTATCACAACACCCGATGAAATTATCTATACTGTTCAGGGTTATGTTGATACAGGTAAGGGCGCATTTGTTCTTCCTGCACTCGGCGGAAACAACATGCTTGCTATCTCTACCAGAAACATTAAGACAGAAGCTCAGCTCCGTCAGGTTCTTCAGTTCCTGAACGACCTTAACGACGGTGAGATGCTCAACCTCATCGAGTACGGTTTCAAGGATGAGACATACTACATCGACGAGGATGGATGGCTTACACCTTACACAGGCGACGAGCTTACAGCAAAGCTTAACGGCGCTTCCACAAAGTACAACGACGGTTTCAACCAGGTACTCGCTTACTTCACGGCTGATGCCAACAAGAGACCTTACGAGAAGAAGAAGGCTACAGATCCCATCAACGTTCTTGAAGATAAGCTTTATGCAGAAGATGTCCAGTACTGTGTAGTTGACTACGGTATGTCTTATGAGAAGTCCTGCCCGATGTTCTCACAGAAGACAGCTCTCAACAAGATCGTATCCGATGCTCAGCTTTCTTACATCAGAGGCGAACTTGATGAGGCAGGATTCCTTCAGGCTATCGACCAGTGGGGCAAGGCAGGCGGAAACCAGTTCACCAAGGAGATCAACGAACTCTGGCACGCAGCAGGTAACTAAAGAATAACAGCATAAAGGCGTTTTATACGACAGAGTGCTAAAAGTACCACAGTCACACGGGCTTTTACAGTCCGTGTGACTGCTTTTTTTCTCTTTTGGCAATTCCCTTTACCACTTTCACATTTAAGGAAAAACAGATGAAGATTACGGTTAAAAACATCACGGAACGTGAGATAACTATTGACTGGGAAAAAGTAAAAGATGCGGACGAGTATGTTCTGTTTTACTCGGATCATGAATCCGAAACTTCTGTTTACGACAGAAAATATCAGGGAAAAGATACTTCCTTTACAATAAAGAGATCTACGCATGTGCCTCACTGGTTCTATGTTGAGGCCTATTCAAACGGAAAATTACTTGAAAGAAGCGAAAAGCTTAAGACAAGTGTTACATATATCAAAAACGAACAGCTGGAAAAGCTTGGCAGAGGTCTCATAGCCGTTAAGACGGGAGAAGGTGTATTCTTGGGCTGGAGGCTTTTTAAGAACGAGGTTACGGGAAGCAACGAAACAGGGCTTACCGGCACGGACTTTAACGTGTATAAGAACGGCAAAAAAGTCGCAACCGTTACGGACAGCACGAACTGGCTGGATAAGGACGGCAGCTCGTCCGACGAATACACGGTGGTGCCTGTTAAGGACGGTAAGGAACTTGAAGCTTCAGATAAGGTAAAAGCATGGAAGAACGATAAGAATTACGTCGAGATCCCCATGCAGATACCTGAAGGCGGAGTTACCCCTGCGGGACAGGAGTACACCTATTCGGTGAACGATATGAGCATCGGCGATGTTGACGGCGACGGCGAGCTTGAATTCTTCGTAAAATGGGATCCTTCCAACTCGCATGATGTTTCTCACAGAGGCTATACAGGCAACTGTTATATCGACTGCTACAGACTTTCGGGAGAGCTTTTATGGCGTCTCGACATGGGGGTGAACATCAGAGCGGGGGCTCATTATACTCAGTTCATGGTCTATGACTTTGACGGAGACGGCAAGGCGGAGATGTCGGTGAAGACCGCACCCGGAACGAAGATGACGAGATTTGCTCCCGACGGCAGCATTTTGTCCGAAAAATACATCACTATCCCCGAGAGAGACGTGAAAAAGGGCGTTTCGAACGATGACAACTATGTCTGCTCGGCAAAGGATTATTATGATTATACCGTGAACCGGTTCAGGCTCTGGCACAAGCATCCGGAGGTTTTGAACGGACATTGGCCCGCAACGCTTGAGGAATGCTTCGGAATAGAGAAGAAGTATGATTATCCTCTTTCCCTTGAGGACGCATGTGAACTTGCGGATTATTTCATGGACGTGTTCGCACCCTCCAGGAGCGACAAGAACAAGCTTCGTGAATTCGAGGGCTTCATCTATGAGGGACCCGAATACCTTACCATGTTTGAAGGCCTCGGTGAGGAGATCGAGACCATAGATTTCCCGTTCCCGAGAGAGGATGACGGAATGCTCTGGGGCGACTACGCATGGAAGAGGATAGAGCCCTGTAACCGCGTTGACCGTTTCAATTCCGCTGTCGGCTACCTCGACGGTAAGCATCCTTATCTCATCATCTGTCGCGGTTATTATACGAGAGCCACCATCACGGCTTATGATTTTTCCAAGCGTAAGCATGAGGAATATTTTAAGATAGATTCGGGCTATGTTCTTATGGACAATCCTTTCATGCACCATTCGGCGGTTGACGGAACCGATCCCGTATACGGCTGTATAGCGGGGCAGGGCGATCACAGCCTTTCGGTTGCGGATGTCGACGGTGACGGCTGTCACGAGATCATCTACGGTGCATGTACGATAGATCACGATGGCAAGGTGCTCTATTCGGCAGCAGATAAGATGCCGGACGGCAGCATAGTGAAGCTCGGTCACGGAGATGCGATGCATGTCGCAAAGATCGATCCCGATGCACCGGGACTTCAGATATTCAACGTATTTGAAGGCGGCACTTCGGTTCCGTGGGGCTTTGCATACAGAAATGCGGAGACGGGAAAGGTCATTTTCGGTGAGAGAGGCGACCGGGATCTCGGACGCTGCATGATCGGTGACGTGGATCCCAACGTGAGAGGGTTACAGATGTGGGTATACGATGTGCGTGATGTACACGGCAACATCCTTCCCGATAAGCTCCTCGGCACCAACTTCAGCATAAAGTGGGCGGCAGACCTCACCACACAGGTGACCGACGGCGTTGATTACGTCGGCGGACGTCATATCGGCCTTGTGGGCGACAATACTCACGGCATTATGCTCGCTCCCGAGAACACCTTTACAAATAACGGAACAAAGGGCAATCCCTGTCTTGTGGCCGAC
>JAEEGL015767675.1_pt1 | contig 16856 bp, 14 predicted proteins | sample 9134231 | NCBI WGS metagenome assembly JAEEGL01 (sample SAMN16246548, study PRJNA631951) | gut metagenome | biome: gut microbiome; feature: rumen; material: fiber-attached | host: Bos | place: Iran: Karaj | collected 2018-10
ACTCCTTGATTAATAATAACTTGGTAGGTCCGGCTGGAATCGAACCAGCATTGTACCCTTAGAGGGGGTATGTCCTATCCGTTGAACGACGGACCCATATCTGTTATTATATCATCTTTCGTATTTATTCTTTACGTCTGGCTTGCGGGCGTCGGCAGAGTTGTGGCCAATTTCGATGCTGGCGACGTAGGTCGGGTAGAAATTATTGGTCCAGCCGAGTGGTTTGGCGTTTTTCTGGACGGTTGTGACGGCGCCGAGGCAGATGAGCTGGTCGTCGTAGAGGCCGAGGCGAGTGTTGTGGTCTCTGAAGAATTCTTTGGTCGGTAGGGCGATGCCGCGATGGCCGCGCCAGATTTCGTGAAGGAGCGGCGGCACTATGCCATTATGCATGTGGCCGGCGATGATGAAGTCAAAACCTTCAAGATACTTGCGGACAGATTTTTCGGTAAGGAAGGCTGGGGAGTGGATGAGGATTATCTTCGTTTTGTGGCGGGGGAGTTTTTTGAACGAGTCGGCGACTTTCGCGAGGACGGAGTTTAGCTCATTGATGTCCTCGACGCCGGGATGGAGTTCGCAATCGTAGTAATTAGCGGGCAGGGTGAGGCCGTAGACGCAGTGGTGAGCATCCATGTAAAATTCATTGTCGAGAAAATGGACGTTCGGGATTTTGGCGAGTTCGGCGGCGAGGTCGGTCGGGAATTTGGTGCCGTAGCCATAATCGCCGCGACTAATGGCGGAGCGGAAGTTTGGCTTTTTGTAGTAGTAATCGTGGTTGCCGATGCAGATGCAGACCGGTGCGATTTCGCCGAGTTGAGTAAGCCAGCGATCAAGGCCGTTGCGCTCGGTGGCGCAGCTAACGCAGTTGAGGTTGTCGACAAGGTCGCCAGAAATCGTGATGAGGGCAGGGGATTGACGTTTGGCGAAATTGAGCGCGCGACGCATGTCGGCGGAAACGCGGCCGCTGTAATGAACGTCGCTTAGCGCGACGATGCGCTCGGGCTTGTGGTCTGGCTTAAAAAAGCGGTATGAGCTGTGATAAGTGGCTTTCATGGAATAATGTACGGATTTTCAGCATAACCGCTACCTTGAATATAGTAAGTACCGTTCTTGAGCGAAACGACTGGGCGGATCGCTTTGACGGACCAAGTGCTGTCGACGAATGGGGCTTGTAGGCCGACGTTGTAATCGACGTATCCGACTAATAGATCCATTTCACCCCCACCGCCACCGGCGCGATAGTAGGAGCCTTTGCCTGAGGCGAGCGGCGTCATAGTCCAGAAGCCGTAGCTAGTGCGGTTGGAGTAGCTGTAAGAAGAATAGAGATAACTAGAGTGGACGGAGAGACTGTTCGAGGCGAATGCTGGCATACCGGAAAGGGCGACTTCATCCATCGTGATGAGACCAACTGGATAGGTAAGGGCACCGTTGCCGTTTGCTTCGTTGACTGTGAAGGAATCGCGTGTGGCAGTACAGTCAACTGAGAATGGTTGATTATTGCGTCCACGGTAAGCATAGCCGAAGTAGCTGATATGAGTATTTCCTCTTTGGTTGGTGCTAAGCGGGCCATCATGCGGAGTGCGGTCGTTGCAGAATACGGTATCTTCAAGGTCATTGACGCGATCTGCGAGGTTGCTGCTAAACCAAGCATCGATTTTGGCTTTGATTGGAGAATCATGTTCATTAGCCCATTCATGATTGAGCGCGTCTTGGATAGACGTTTCGCCGTTTATTAATTTCATGCCGATAGTCTGTCCGCTGTTATTGTCGAGGGCCAGGATAGCGTATGCTTCAGTACAAACGTTACTACTGTCGGTGTAATCTTTAGTAGTTCTTGTTGCACAAGTGTAGCGAATAGCATTCTTCTCTTCGTCGGTATAGAGACTCCAGCGTTTGAAGGTGCTGTCTATGAATTCGTAGGAACTACCATTCCAGGCTAAGCCTTTGGATGTAAAGGTCTGTACTAACATGAAGTTATTGTCGCTGAAGGTGACAACTTTATTGCGAGAGGTATCGTCGCCGTACATGTAGCCTACTTCAGCAGGGGAGTTGTTGTAAACAGTCTCAGTATGCTCATTGAAGGGTACGAGATCAAGGTTGCCGTCGGTTCGTTTCAGTGCGAGCGTATTGATATGGTTTTCGTTACCGGAGCAAGTAATATTTCCGGAATTCGTCGTATGTGATTCGCCGGCATAGATAAGTTTGACGCCGCCAGTAGAAGTGGTGCGAATTGCTTGCCAGCAATAACCAGCCCAGGCTACGAAGTTGTTGTAGACTTCGCCGCGGAAATAATAGACCGGATAAGTATCGTTGGCGTGTGCGGCGAGTGTATTGACGCCGTAGCCGTTGCCGAGACCAGAAGAGTTGGCGGACATGAAGTCGATATCGGAATCAATACCGTTTGTTTGGCAGGCAATCTGGTTGTAGAGAATATATGAATGGCAGACGTAGCCGCTTGGCCAGTCGCCGTTAGCCTGAGTAGTTTGAATAGTGGCTTTCAAATGGTATTTTGCCTTGCCGTAAGCGTTGGCTGGAGTAGTACAGTTGCCTTCGTCGTCGCAGACGTTTAGGTCGTCAGTACCGAGATTATAGCTACAGTTGAAAGTAACGGAAGAAATGAATGAGTTGGTAGTCTCGCCCGGTTGGAGGGTGTTGTTGTAGTAATACCAACCGTCACCCCGAAGTGTCCAGTCGTTTTGATTGTCGAAGTTTATAGCAGCCACTCTCAGGCCGTCCTTTTCGAGCGGGAGGGAACTATCGTCTTGTGCTTTCCAGAATTGTTCGTAGCTAACGCGAACGCGAATCGGTTGGTTGCCGGAGTTAGTGGCGGTGATGGTTTTCGGCTGCGTGTCGCACGGTTTCCAGTTGTCTGGAGAAACGAATTCCTCAGTGAAAGTGGCTCCGGTTTCGCCAGTTTTGAGGCTATTAAAGAGGCGAGTAATGTCGCCGCGGTAGGCAATCGTAGCGCCGACGGCCGCAGCTACAATGATGCCGACTACGATAGCGATAACTGGTTTTTTGTTGAGTGATTGTTTCTTTTGTTTAGCCATAATTATCCCTGATACCATGTCGGTTTATAGTTGCCAGTGAAAGCGTATTGCGTGTTGACGCCGGAAGGGAGTACCCAGTCGTTTAGTTGTTCGCCGCGAGCCCAGGAGTCGCCAGAGAACATGCGTTCAATAGTAGTGAGATGGCTAACGTTCCAGTTTGCGATTTGAGAGATGGTTTGGATGTTGCTCGAATTACCGAAAGCCCAGCTAAGATTGGTCAACGAATTGGTTTGCCAGTTTTGAAGACCGTCGAGGCTCGAAATGCTAGTGAGCCCGTAGAATGCACAATATAGCGTGGTGACTTTACGAACGTCCCAATCTTTTAGGGCGGAAAGGGATTGGAGGCGCGAGTTGCGATCGTCGCCGCCGGTACCAAATAGCCAGCTCATGTCTGTAACGTTGCCAGTATTCCAATTTGCGAGGCCAGAGATATTCCCCAGGACTAAGTCGCCGTAAAAAGTGCTCGCCAATGTTGTTACATTGCCTGTTTTCCAGCGTGCTAAGCCATTAAGGTTGATTAGATTTGGCATTTGTTTGAAGGCATTATCGAGGTATTGGACTTTTTGCGTGTTCCAGTTGGCCAATGCATCCAAGTTAGTTGCAGCAACTCTATACATGAGAAAGCCCATGTTGGTTACGTTACCAGTGTTCCAATCCGCGATGCCGGAGATATCAGTGAGGTGCGTGCAGCCATTGAAGGCGGAGTTGATGGCGGTAACACTACTAGTATCCCAGTAGCGGAGCCCATTAAGATTAGTGACGCTCGATGCGCCCCAGAGGAGCCATCCTAGTGTCGTAACCTTTGACGTGTGCCAATCCGTGACCGCGTCGAGATTCGTGAGGGAAGAGTTCTCATAGAATAAGCATTCAAGGGTAGTAACATTATCGGTGCGCCAGTTGGCGAGGCCGCTAATGTCTGATAAATTATGATCGCCATTAAACGCATAGGCGAGCGTCGTTACTTTCGGCGTGCTCCAATTCGCGAGTGCGGCAATGCTAGTGAGACTATCGCAGCCGGAGAAGAGGGAATTCATTTTCGTTACGTTATGCGTGCGCCATTCGGCTAATCCGGAGATGTCGGTAAGTGAGTCGAATTCTTGGAAGGTCCAGCCCATGTCGGATGGTGCTTCGATATAATCGGCCTCGGTGTAGAAGTAGAAGGTGCCAGTGTTTTCTTCGAACCAGCCGCGGATTTCCGGTTCATCGCTGTAGGCATTGAATTTGTTCATGCTGGTGGGCTCGAAGTCCGCTGGGAGAGAACTGGCTGTCTTGATGGCGCGGACTTTCGTATCGACTACACCGGTATTATTAAACGATTGGCCTGGGTTCGCGATTGATTTTATACGGTAATTAATATTAGAGCCCCAAGGTAAGGTAGCTTTTTGCTTATTCGCAACACCGTAGCTTTCTGGTTCGTCGGTTATTTCGACCGTAGCAAAGAGATGGTATTGAGCATTGTCATAATCGTACTGGTCTTTTGTACAAACAGTAGTGCCGTTAGCTGTTTCGCAATCGTTGTTCTCGGCAATCATGGCGACTTCGCAGTTATACGTGACGTGGTCGATGAAAGATGACGTAGTTTCACCATTAGCGAGTGGGCGGGTGAAATAGTAATAGCCATCGTCGCGGAGCTCCCAGTCATGGGAGGTATTCAAATTGACTTGCGCGACGTTTTGATTGTCGATCTGGAGCGGGAGTTCGGTGTCGTGAGTAGTGCTGGTGCTGCCGGCTTGCTTCCAGTATTCTTCGTATTTGACGCGGACGCCAATAGGAGCATTGCCGTAGTTGGTGGCGGTGATGGTTTTTGGTACTCTTTGGCAAGGCTGCCAATCGCTTGGGCTAACGAATTCTTCGGTAACGGTCCATTGATCAAAAATTGTGCGGAAAATATTCGTAAAGTCGCCTTTGGAGGTATGGTAAGCGATAGTGGTGCCGACAAAAGCTAAAAGAAGTACTATCAAAATAGCGATAAGAGAGCGATTATTCTTTGTTTTGACCTTCATGTTTATGCTTTTATTTAAGCACAAAAAGTAAGGCCGTTCAAGGTTGCTATCTAATCACGTATGGATTATTGCTCGTACCGTCGCCATGGATGAAGCGAGTATTTGGCTTGAGGGAGACGACTGGGCGGATAGGGTAGCCTTCGCTAGGCCGCATTCTTGCTTCGAGCGGATCGCCATTACTGTTTCCGGCAACGAAGACCGTACAGTTGTCCATGCCTTCGATATAGTATGGCGACATAGTATATGTAGCACCGCCATAGGTTAGCCACGAATTGTAGTCCACAATGTTCCAGACCGAGCCGGCCATGAGTGCTTCGTCGACGGTGAGCAGACCAATTGGGTAGGTGAGGTCGCCGTTGCCAAGGGCGGAGCTGACCGTGAAGGAGTCGTTAGTTCTCGGGCAAGATACGGATGGGTTGTCGAAGTTAGCGGTTGCGCCGTATGCCGTGTAGTTTCTGTTGGAGCTGTTTACATATACGGCGTCTCTGAGGAAGCCGCTATAACGACGGTCGGCGCAGAAAACGGTATCTTCGAGCTGGTTGGCATAGGCAGTGAGGTTAGCAGCAAACCATTCATCGGTTCTCTTTTTGACGGCCGAATCGTAAGTATTACGCTGCATGTTATTGAAGGCTTCCTCGATGGTTAATTCGCCATTATAGAGAGCAAATGCTCGACCGGGGTACAAATGGACGGCGCCGCGTTTGCACCAATATTCATACCCGTTTTCATAACCCCATTGACCTCCATCGCACGAATAAATATGGCTTTGCTGAACATCTGTCGGGATAGTGTCGTAGCTTTCTTGGAACCAGCCAACTTGATTGCCGTCGACGACGTCACCTGCTGGTGCGTATTTGCCGTTGCTATAAGTAAGGGCGGTGCCGATGTGTGCAATGTAGTCGGAAAAACCAGTATCGAGGTTCCAACCATGGGTAGATCCACCCGAAAATACGCTGCCGCGATCAAAATAAATATTGCTCTGATCTGTTAGGTCCTCGCCGAGCATATAATATGCTTCAGCCGGTGTGTCGGTGGAGGAGGCCAATCTGCCAGTAGAGAAGCGTGAATAGAAGGCGCCTTTTTCGCTTGGTGTAATTTGGCAATACATGGCTCCGGTAATGGTGTTAGTTTTGGCTGGACCGCTGTATATGAGCTTAACGCCGCCGGTGCTAGTCGTGCGAACAATACGCCAGCAATGGTCGGCCCAAATTACGAGGTTATTATTCACGGTCCCGCGGTAGTAATAGACTGGATGCGCGTCGTTAGCGGTAGTTTTGCGCGTGTTGACGCCGAGGCCGTTAGTATTTGAAGTTGCGCCTTTCATGAAGTCTATACTATTGTCTGGGCCGTTCGTGTGGCAGGCGATTTCGTAATAGAGAATATTCGAATGGCATGGGTCGGCTTCGGCAAGAGCTGAGCCTGGCCATTCTGTGCCGGCGTTAATAGCCTGGACAGTGACTTCGACGTGATATTTGGCGTTTGCGTAAGGGTTGATTGGGGTAGTGCAGTTACCTTGGCTATCACAGACGTTGAGTTCGTTGGAGCCGAGATTATAGGCGCAGTTGAAGGTAACTGAAGCCATGAACGAGCTGGTGGACTGACCTGGCTGAAGCGGCTCTTTGTAATAGTACCAACCGTCGTCTTCGTTGAGCGTCCAGTCTGTCTCGTTGGCGAAATTAATAACAGCGACATCGATGCCGTTTTGCTTGAGTGGGAGATAGCTGAGATCTTGGCGGCTCTTCCAGTAGTCATTGTAGGAAACGCGAACGGAGACAGGCGCGTTTTCGTTGTTTGTGGCAATAACGGTTTTCGGCGTCGTCGTGCATGGTGTCCAGTTGTCTGGGGAAGTGAAATCTTCGGTGTAGGTCATGGTAAGGCCATGGTCGCCGAGTTTAGCGCTATTAAAGAAGCGAGTGATATCGCCTTGGACGGCGAGGGTAGCGCCAACAACGGCAATAGCGACAACGCCGACGATTGCGGCAATGAGGGCTTTTTTGTTGCGGGTTTTGTTTACCTTCTTTATCATAACTATCCTTGGTACCATGATGGTTTATCGCTACTAGTGAAGGCGGAGTCAGTGACTGCGCCGCTTGGGAGCACCCAGCCGTTAAGGGATGAACCGTTAATATTGTTGTCGCCATTAAACATGCATGTGATATCTGTGATATGCGAGAGGTTCCAGTTGGCGATCTGGGAAATGTCTCTAAGGTTATCGCCGTTGCGCGCAAACATCCAGCTAGTATCTTCGAGGGAGTCTGTCTGCCAATCTTGGAGGCCGTCGAGGCTCGTGAAATTGCCGCCCATATTATAGAAAGCGCAGTCGGCCTGTTTGAGCTTTCGTACGTCCCAGTTTCTGAGTGGCGCAAGTGACGAAATTTTCGAGTGGCTTTCGCCGAACATCCATTGCATATCTTCGACATTGCCGGTGTTCCAGTTTGCGAGACCATTGATGTTTTCTAGACTTCTATCTTCCGCGAAAAGAGAATAGAAAGTAGTAGCCGAGTGCGTATCCCAGTTTCTGAGGCCATCGACATTTTTCAAGGTAGAGATTTCTCCGAAGGTACGGTCGAATACTTCGGCTTTGCCAGTATTCCAATGGAGTAATGCATCAACGTCTGGAATGGAAGTATACGCAAAAATGCCGTGCATATTAGTGACGTTGCTGGTATCCCAATCCGTGAGGCCGTCGATATTCGTGAGATTCTCGTCGTAATAGAAAAGGGAGCTGAGAGTGTTGACTTTGCCGGTGTGCCAGTTCGCGAGGCCGTTGGCATTAGTCAGGCTCGTGTTGTTATAGAAGGCGCTGTCTAGCCTAGTAACGCTAGAAGTATCCCATTTGGCGAGTGCGTCGAGGTTTGTAAGGCTGGTGCAGCCAGAAAAGGTGGCGCCCATATAGCCGACATCATGCGTGCGCCAGTCGGCAAGGCCAGAGATATCGGTCAGTGCTTCGAAGCCTTGGAAAGTATAGTTCATGTCAAAGTAGGCCTCAATGTAATCTGCTTCGGTGTAGAAATAGAAGGTGCCTGAACTTTCTTCGAACCAACCATAGATGCGTGGTTCGCCAGAATAGGCGTTAAAGGTCGTAGAGCCCCAGGATTCGACGAGGCCGCCTTCTGGAAGTGCATCAGCCATCTTGATGGCGCGGATTTTTGTGTCCGGGTCCGAAGTATAGTCGAAGGTGGCGTTTGGGTTGGCAATTTCTTTCATGCGGAAGTTTAGCCAGGAGCTAGAGTAAATTGTTGCCTTGTTTGGCGTGGAAATATTATAAGTTTCTGGTTCATCGGTTAGCTCGACAGTGACATTGAGATGATATTGAGCGTTGCTATAATCGCGATTTTCCTTAGTGCAGACGGTTTGGCCATTGATCGTTTCGCATTCATCGTTTTCAAAAATCATGTTTGCATTACAGTTATATTCGACGTAGTCTATGAAAGTCGAAGTGGTGGAATATGGCTCGAGTGGGCGAGTGTAATAATAATAGCCATCATCGCGTAGTTCCCAGTCGTGGGAAGTATTGAGATTGACGAGGACGGCGTTCTGGCCGTCGATTTGGAGCGGGAGTTCAGTGTCGTGAGTGGTGCTTGTGCTACCGGCGCGCTTCCAATATTCTTCATATTTAACACGGACGCCAATGGAGGAATTACCGCTGTTGGTGGCGGTAATAGTTTTTGGCGTGCGGTCGCATTGTTTCCAATTGGTTGGACTGACGAATTCTTCGGTTACGGTCCATTGATCAAAGATGGTGCGAAAGATATTAGTGAAGTCGCCATGCGAAGTATGGTAGGCGATAGTCGTGCCGACGAAGGCGAGCAGAAGAACTGCCAAAATAGCAACAAGGGAGCGGTTATTCTTTGTTTTGACCTTCATGGTTATGCTTTTATTTAATCACGAAAAAAGGGGTATTTCAAGACTTGTCGACCTGTGGAAAATAGCTTATGCTAAAGGTGTGTATTAACGGTGGGCTAATAAAGGAGGTGTGCCCAAAATGAAAACAAACACTAAATATATCTTTGTGACCGGTGGCGTCATCTCTGGCGTCGGTAAAGGAATTATGGCGGCGAGTATCGGCGCTATTTTAAAGGCAAAAGGGCTAAAGGTCTCGATGCAGAAGTGCGATCCATATTTGAACGTGGATGCAGGGTTGCTCAATCCGCGCGAGCACGGCGAGTGCTTCGTGACGCAGGATGGCGCGGAGACGGATTTGGACCTTGGCCATTACGAGCGTTTCTTGGACGAAGAAATGACGGGGAACTCGATTTGGACTTCGGGCAAACTTTATAAACGCTTGATTGATGCAGAACGTGCAGGCGAATTCGGAGGGCACACCGTGCAGCTTATTCCGCACGTGACGGGTATGATTCAGCAGACCTTTATCGAGAATACGAAGCATTTCAAGTCGGATGTCCACATTGTTGAGATTGGTGGTACGGTCGGCGACATGGAAGGTCAGCATTTTATCGAGGCAATTCGCGAGTTTGGCAGTAAAGTCGGCCGCGAGAATTGTCTTTATGTGCACGTTTGCTACGTGCCTTGGCTTTCGACTTCGGAAGAATTTAAGACCAAGCCAGCGCAGAACTCTTTGCGCGATTTGCGCGAGTTCGGCATTATTCCGGACATGGTGGTGGCGCGTATGGATGTCGATCGCATCGTGAAAGCGCCACAGGTCGCAAGGAAGCTCGCGACGTTCTGTGGTGTGAGTGAAGATTCGGTTGTTTTGATGCCAGACGCAAAGTCGGTTTACGAAGTGCCGCTCAATGCAGTGAAGGGTGGCGTGCTCGCGCCGCTTGAGCGCTTTATTGACCACGGCGACCCAGACATGGACAAGTGGGAAAAGCTCGTGAAGTCGATTGAGTCGAGTCCGAAAAAGACCGTGAAGATTGGTCTCGTCGCAAAGTATATTGATAATACTGATACGTATCTGTCGGTGACGGAAGCGTTGAAGGCGGCGGCATGGAAGAATAATGTGAAGCTCGAGACGGTTTGGATTAACGCCGAAGAAGCGACCGTGCGTGACTTTGAGCAGGTCGATGGTATCTTGGTGCCGGGCGGCTTTGGTTCGCGCGGCGTCGAAGGTAAGATTTCTGCGGCTGAATATTGTTTGAAGAATAATAAGCCATATCTTGGTATTTGTTTGGGCCTCCAGACGGCTGTGATCGCGGCGGCGCGCATTGGCGGGCTTGAAGGCGCGAACTCCGAAGAACTTGATGCGCCGGAAGGCAAGAACGTGGTCTACATTATGGAAGGCCAGAAGGGCAAGGAAAGTACTGGTGGCACGATGCGCCTTGGTAATTATCCGGCCAAGCTCGTGAAGGGCACGAAAATTGCGGATTTGTACGGTGATTTGAAAGTTGTTGAGCGCCATCGCCATCGTTATGAAGTGAATCAGAAATTCATGAAGCAGATTAACGCGGGCGGCCTGATTATTGCTGGCACTTCGCCAGACGGCAAGCTTGTTGAATTTGTCGAGGCACCAGAGTGCGATTACTTTGTTGCAACGCAGGCGCATCCGGAATTCCGCTCGCGCCCGTATCGCGCGCATCCACTATTTGATGGGTTAATTAAAGCAGCGAGTAAATAAGCAAAATCCCCTCCAGAGCGAGGGGATTTTTTGCTAAAACTAGGTGCTTATGGTTATAATATGGGTAATATGGTCAAATCTATTAAAAACAAGAAGTCATTGATTGCGGTTTCGGCGCTTTTGGTGCTTGGCGCAGTCGGCTTTACGATAGCATATAACGCTACGACACATCCGTTTAATAACGATTTTCCGCTCGGATATTTTAAGACGGAGACGACGGAAAACTTTACGAGTCCGACGGATTGGACGCCTTGCGACGAAACGCCGAAGATTTTTACAGTGAAGAATAAGGGCAATGTCGCCGTCAAAGTACGCGTGGGCATAGAAGAATTTTGGCAGGCTGCGAATGGTGGACATTTGACCTCATTCCTTGATGGCGAAAAAATTGCACTCATCAATTACTCGGAAACAGATAAATGGGAATTGAATGACGGCTACTACTACGCAAAGGATTTATTGCAGCCGGGCGAAGAACTTGAGTTTATACATTCGGTGACGATGAACTGCAACGTAGACTTTGGCTACATGCAGATGTGCACTGAGACGAGCGGTTCTACGAATTGTGATTATGGGAGCGAGTCGCCGTTCAATGGGGCAGAGTATCACTTGAAAGTTACGGCGCAATATTTGCAGGACGACAACTCGATCGCGTGGGATGATGTTTATCCGATTGTGCCGGACGAGGACGATTGGGTGGATCCGACGACTTTCGCGACGCTAAAGTCTGGTCTTATTAACTCTCTGCGCGGAAACGTTACGCACGGTGGCAGCCCAGTCGCGTTTAAGCGCAGTCAGGTTCTAGCGACTGATACGTCGATTATGACCGATGGCCGTTTAGAGACGATTTCTACAGACGATTCGCCATACGAAGCCTACGCTTGGCATGATACGAGGGACAATACGATTTATTGGTATAGTGCGGCGGACGCGTTGACGCTTTCTGCGAGCGACAGTTTGTCTGGCTTGATTTCGGGATGGACACTAAAGGACATTTCCGGTTTCCGCGATTTCGATATGTCGAAAGTTACCAATTCGCCGTCATGGTTTTATGGCGATAATATCGTGGAGGACTGGTCGCCAATTTCGCACTGGAATTTCGCCTCTTTGACCGGTCTTTATGGTGGCGTGTTTAATTCGAGCAAGGGCTACTATGACGATAATGGCAACTATGTTAATGAATATTTCTGGAAGGATTGGTCGTTTGCGAAGTACTGGAAGACACCAAATTTGCGGTCTTTGGGCGGGACCTTCACAGGTAACCCAAATATTACGAGTCTTCAAGACATTGCGAACATCGATGTGTCGAAAGTGACGAGCTTTAGCGGTAACTTTGGCGGTCTCTCTTCGCTACAAAACCTTGATGGCCTGGAAAAGTGGGATGTTTCGAGTTTGCAGTCTGCAGACGGTTTATTCTCGGGCCTATACAACTTGTCTGATATTAGTGCGCTGAGAGCGTGGGGGCCGAAGCTCGGTAATCTGAGATCTGCGAACGGCTTGTTTAGTGGTAGTTATAGGGTTACCGATTTGAGTCCGCTTAGTACTTGGCAGACGCCAAACCTTACGGGTGCCACTAGTATGTTTAATGACGTGAGGGGGTTAAAAGATATAAGCCCATTGAAAGATTGGGACGTGAGTAAAGTAACGTCCTTTGGCACGATGTTCTATAATACTGCCGTTTCTGACTTGTCGCCAATTAAAAACTGGGATGTGAGCAGCGGTACGAGTTTTGGCGGCATGTTCGCTAAGACGAAAGTCGAGGATGCGTCTGTGTTGGAGAACTGGGCGGTTTCGAGCGAAGCGAATGTTAAGGGCATGTTCGGCGATAATTTGACGGCTTATCCAACCTGGTATCAGCATTAATATAAGAGCAGAGCATTGAAAAAGGCGGTCCCGAATGGAAGGGCCGCCTTTGCGGTTTTGAAAGGTATCCTTAACCTACATTGACGGCCTGTTTCATAGCCGTTCTAACAACACAGTCGACATATGTGTCCAAGGATTTTTCGTCGACAATGCCGTAGTTCACACCCTCCAGTGTGGCTTTCTCGACGGTGTCGAGGTAGCGTTCATTGTAAGTTCTTGTGTCCAGTTGAGTGGTTTTGGTGTTTTTAGAACGAGGACTACGACGTCTGGCGGCGTAGTTGCGTGCGCGCTTCAGATTTTCGGCGCGAATTGCAAGAAGCTTTTTGAGCGCTTTCGTGCTAGTAGGCATGTCTGCATCGATGAGCGTGTTCTGATACTTTACGTACTCGATCTGCTCATTGTTCGCGAAGATGGTCTTTTCGCCATCAGCATGAAGCGCATCGCGGCGCGCCATCGGCTCGCCGGTCTTGATGTACCATTTAATCTCGTCGAGATGTTTTGCAACGTAGAGGAGCTGCCTCATCTCTTCGAGGTTGGTGCTGTAGCAGCCGAGAGCTTTGATGCTGCGCTCGTATTTTTCGAACGCTTTCTTGTCTTTGCCGCTTTCGCTAGCCTTCGCCTTCAACTTCAAATACTTCGGGACACTAATGGTATTCTTGTTCATAAGAATACCTCCTTTCAAAAGTTCTTCTCGCAAAACGTCTTTTGCGGGATTCGTTTATCATAACATAAGGGGTAGAAAATTGCAAGAGGTGGGGAATGATGGTAGAATGAATCTATGGACGCGTTAAAAAACAAAATTTCTGAAATTATAAAAAGACTCTACGGTGCGGAAGTGCCGGTAGAATTTGCTGCTGTGCCGGCGGAAATTGAGGGCGACTATTCCTGCAACGTTGCAATGCGTCTTGCGAAGGCGGCAGGGAAGGCGCCGCGCGAGATTGCGGCGGAGATTATTGCCGAATTGCCGGCGGATTTTGAGTATACGATTGCCGGCCCGGGCTTTATTAATATCTCTGTTTCTGGACGCGCGTTGTTTGCGCAACTCTCTGATGCTTGGAATGATAATTATGGTTACAATCAGTCGGGCGCCGGCAAAGTGGCGGTGTCGGAGTTTCCGAGTACGAACATGGCGAAGCCTTATTCGGTTGGCCATTTGCGTCCAGGCACGCAGGGTTGGGCGGCGAAGCGCATTCTTGAAGCGAACGGCTGGCGCGTGATTACTGATAATCATCTCGGTGATGCGGGTACGCCATTTGGCATTTGGGCGACTGGTTTTAAACGTTCTGGCCGCGCGATTGATGATGTGACGATTTATGATCTCGGCGAGATTTATATCCAAATGAAAGCCGATATGAAGGCCGAGGTGGCGGCGGGCGAACATGCGCTCGCGGACAGTGCGCAGGATTGGCTACTCAAACTCGAGGCCGGCGACGCGGAAGCGCGCGAATTATCTGACCGCTTTAATAAGATTTCGCTTGACCATATTCACGGCGTAATGAAGCGCATGGATCTCGTGACGGATTACGAGCTTGGCGAGAGCTTCTTTGTTGAGCGCGGCAAGGAACTCGTGAAACAGTTTTTGGCCGAAGGGAAGTTCGTTCAGAACGACGACGGTTCGGTAATTTGCCCGCTCGACGAGTTTGGTATTGAGGTGCCGATGTTGATGCTCAAGAGCAACGGCGCGGCGCTTTATGCGACGACCGATTTGGCATGTCTCGATTATCGCCTCCATGAGTGGAAGGCGGACCGTTTGATTTATGCGGTTGGGGCAGAACAGAAGTTTTACTTTGAACAGTTGTTTGCCGTGGCGAAGAAACTCGGTTGGAATGCTGAAATGCAGCACGTGTGGTTCGGCACGATTGACCAAGTTTCTGAGGACGGCAAGCGCGAAAAGATGTCGTCTAGAAAGGGCGTAGTGCTCCTCGAGGCGATGCTGGATGATGCAGAAAAGCGCGTGCGCGAGAACTTCGCGGGTACGGAGCTTTCCGATGAGGATGTGCGCCGCGTGGCGGTAGGCGCGATTAAGTATTCTGATTTTATTGCTGACCGCAAAACGGGTATTTTGTACGATCCAAACAAGATTTTTGCGTTGACCGGCCAGTCAGGCCCGTTCTGCCAGTATGCCTGCGTGCGTATGCGCCGGATTCTCGAGAAGAATACGGCCGAGACGACCGATTTTGGTGATTATGATTTTGTGGCCGAAAAGGCGATTTTGCAGAAATTGCTGGAATTCCCAGGCCTCGTGGCTTCGATTGCAGACAATCTTGAGGCGCACCGCGTGGCGGGGTATTGTTTTGAATTGGCACAGGAATTGAACCGTTATTACGAAAATGCGCCGATTTCGACGGCGGAGCCGGCAGTGAAGGCGGCACGTTTGTGGACGATTCAGCGCGCGGCGACGGTGCTCGAGCGCGGTCTCGATTTGCTCGGTATTCAGATACCGGACAAGATGTAACTATTGACTTTTTTGGCATTTTGTGCTATAATGGACTCGTGGTTCTTGAAAAAGGGCCACGGTACTTTTTTAGTTTGTCGCAAAATCTCACTTTGGGTTAGATTCGGCAGAGGGGAGCGGAATCTAGCCCAAAGGTTCTCATACTTTAGGCTAAGATTTTTTACGGAGGAAAAAACCTATGAGAAAAATTATCGAGAAGCTTGAAGCAGAGAAAGAGAAGACGTCGGATCCTATGGTCAAGGAGGCTAAAAGCAATAAGATTAAAAAGCTTTTGGCTTACATCGACATTTTTACGAGTAAACTCATCGAGAAATACGATGAGTACGACGAGCAGGTCGATAAAGTCGGAGAGGCTTTGACTGAGGTTGGCTATACTGATTCGGTAGTTAAGCTGGAAGATAAAGGCGTAGTCATTCAGCCGCAGGAAGCCGTAGAAGGCGAATATGGCGGCCCCGTTCATGGCTACGAAATGATTGACTGTAGGTCTCAGGGGCAATCCTATAAAGAGGCGTGCAGATTCTATGGCCGTATGCTCAATACGCAGAGCAAGGCCGGAATCGCAGCTTTGCAGAGGAGGTACCCTGAGTATACAAGCGATCCGGACGTTGCAGATTATCTGAAGATTTGTTCGGAAGAGTTCGATAGACTCGGAAAATCCTAATTTGCGACAGACGAAAGCCCTCGGGTAAAACCGAGGGCTTTTCTATTGCAATAAAAATCCCCCCGCGCTAGGCGGGGGTTGATACTAATCGTTTGGGGTTTGGACAATGACGAGGCAGTCGTCCTTGCTGCATTCTTCGATCTGTCTTTCTACCTCGAAAGCGACATCGATGACGCGATCGACTTTCTCGGCGTCCTGAATCAGCCTGACATCGTCAGTTAAATACTGCGTGGCGGATTCCCAGAGAACACTGTCGGTTTCGGGGTTAATTTTGCCGAGTTCATAGCAGACGAATCCGCACATGAGCAAGGCTTTTTGAGAACTACTGCCGTCTAGCCAGGCAACGCCAATGACGCTGTCGTTTTGGCTTTTGACGAATAGGGCAGCCATCGTGTCTTTCTCGACGAAGTAATGGTTGGCTGGCTGGCAGCACTTCTCGAACCTCGCGGTTGAACTCTCTTCATCAAGAAAGGCCTTGAGCTTTCCGAAACGTAACGCGGATTCCGTTTTATTAGGGACTTCGTTCTTGGGGAAGAGCGACCTTCTGTATAAAACGGTGCGTTTGCCGGTAGTATCGTAATGGACGATAACGCAGGCGTTGCCTGTAGCATTGCCGCGCAATTCGTCGCGCATCATTACGATTGATCTTGATAACGGCAGGTTATATCCTCCGTTTTTTTCTAGTTCCATATATGAACCCTCCCTTCAAATATGCATAAAAAATTAACGTGCGATAAGTATCTTGGTAATTATACCACAGATTGCTAAAAAAGTCAATGTTTGGTATAGTAAAATCAAGTAATTTAAGGGAAAAATTATGGCAGAAAAAGCTAAAACTACTAAGAAGGTGGAAGAGAAAAAGCAGGCGAAGGATCTCGCGAAGGCGGGTCTTGGCAAGTTGAAAAATGGCGGAAGCGGCTTTATGCAGTTTATTCGCGAGCAGAACATTGTCGGTCTCGCGATAGGCTTGGTCTTGGGTACCCACGCTGGCGCGCTCGTCAATTCGTTGATTAACAATGTCTTTATGCCACCACTTGGCCTCTTGCTTGGTTCGAAGGAAGGTCTCGTTGGCTGGACGATTCCGCTAGGTGATACTGGCGCAGAAATGGCACTCGGCGCATTCCTTAATGATTTGATTAATTTCATCATTTTGGCCTTCGTCATCTACATCGTAATTAAGGCTTTGAAGCTCGACGTTAAGAAAAAATAATGAGCAAGAAAAACGACGAAAAATCCATGCTTTTGTGGATTG
>JAEEGL012211016.1_pt1 | contig 16855 bp, 9 predicted proteins | sample 9134231 | NCBI WGS metagenome assembly JAEEGL01 (sample SAMN16246548, study PRJNA631951) | gut metagenome | biome: gut microbiome; feature: rumen; material: fiber-attached | host: Bos | place: Iran: Karaj | collected 2018-10
AAAATGTCATGCAAAAGTACTGCTTTTTTATGACATATGCAAATATAAACACTTTTTTCTTTGAAAATTTGCGTATATCAAAAAAAAATACTACCTTTGCACGCTTATTTTGAATAACTATGCGTAAATTTTTGCAAATCACTCTTGCGGTTGTCGCAGCTACGCTGATGGCGAGTTGCGTAACCCAGAAACAGATGACCTATGTGTCGAATGCGAAACCGGAGATGGAGGACTCGATCAATGCGCACTTCCAGTCGCAGTCGGAGTTGACCATCCGTATCGGCGACGCGCTCACGATTTATGTATCGGCTTTGGACCTCGAGGCGGTGGTGCCGTATAACCTGCCGGCCGTAGTGTATGCCAGCCCGGGTACGACGAATTTGTCCACGACGCCTGCGCTGCAATACTACATCGTGGATGAAAACGGAGATATCGAGTTTCCGGTCTTGGGCAAGTTGCACGTAGCGGGCTTGAAGCGCAACGAGGTAGAGATCATGGTGAAGGAGAAACTGGAGGCTCAGGTGCTCAATCCGCAGGTGCATGCGCATATCGTGAATGCGAAAGTAGCGGTGTTGGGTGAAGTGAGTCGTCCCGGAAATGTAGGAATGGCGGGCGGTCGCTTGACGTTGTTCGAGGCACTGGCAGCTGCCGGCGATTTGACGCCGTACGGTCGTCGCGACAATGTGCTCGTGACGCGTGAAGTGGACGGTAAGTTGCAGATCGCACGTCTGAATCTGCGCGACGCAAATATCTTTTCTTCGCCGTATTTCTTCCTGCAGCAAAACGATGTGGTGTATGTCTCGCCGAACAAAGTGCGCGTAGTGAACAGTGCGAACACGAGTCTGTGGCTGAGTATGGTGTCTACCTTGGCGAGTGCTGCTACTGTAGTAGTGACCGTGGTTACCGCAGTGAGAAAATAAAATTTTCTGAGAATGGAACAAAACAAAAATAATGACATCGATGTGCGTAAGATCGTGCGCATCGTTTCGGAAAAATGGTACTGGTTCGCGATAAGCGTGGCGTGCTTCGTGCTGCTGGGAACCGCGTATTACCTGCGTAAGGCACCGGATTGGGTGACGGACGCGAGTATCGTGCTGCGTCAGAAAGACGGCGGCATCGGCGATCAGCTGGGTTCGCTCGCGATGCTCGGTTTGGGCGGAAACACCGCTGCCGAGGACGAGGTAGTCGTTCTCTCTTCGCGCGGACTCATCACGCAGGCGCTGGATGCACTCAACCTCTGGGAGGCATCGTACGTGAAGGACGGATTCCGCTATAGAGGCGAGTTCCAAAACCCGGCGCTGACCATTGAGTATCTGCAACTGAGTGAACGCGGAGAGGACCGCCCGTTCCTCGTCTATGTGAAGCCGACGAAGAAAGGCTATAAGGTACGCGTGAAGAGTGGTTTCTTCCATCGCTCGACAACGAAAGTGGCGAGTCTGGACGAACCGGTAGAGACGCTCGCCGGTACGCTGCTTATTCACCCGAACCGTGAGCTGAGCAGAGATACTACCTATCGCGTGATTCATAAGCGTCACGAGTTGGTGGTAGCCGATTACCGCAAGCGGATCTCCGTCACGCTGCATAAGAAAGAGAGTAATATCATCAAGCTCTCGATGAAGTCGCCGATGCCGGATCGCGACCGCGTACTGCTGCATCAGCTCATTGAGCAATATAACCTCAATGCGATTGTCGACAAGAACATGCTGGCGTCGAATACGGCTTCGTTCATCGATGAGCGAATGAACATCATCACGGCCGAACTGAGCGAGGCGGAGAAGACCGTTTCGCAATACAAAGAGAAGAACAAGATCGCCGATATCGAGACGCAAGCCCGTCTGGTCTTAGAGGCTAACAGCGTAGAGCAACAGGCCTTAGCGGAGATCGAGACGCAGTTGAACCTCGTGGATTATATCGACGATTTTCTGCATAACGAGTCGAAGCAGGGCAGCCTCATTCCGGCGAATATAGGTATCACCGACGCGGCGTTGGAGTCGAGCCTGTCGGAGTATAACTCGATAGTGCTGCAGCGTATGCGTATCCAGCGTACCGCGACGGCGAACAACCCGGTGCTGGAGCAGATGGATCTGCAATTGGCTTCGATGCGTCAGAACATCATCGCTACCATCAGCTCGGTGCGCGAGAGTCTGCGTATCCGCCAGCGTAACCTGATGGCGCAAGATACGAAATTCAACCGTCAGATTCAGAATGCCCCGGAGCAGGAGCGCGAGTACGTACGCATCGTTCGTGACCAGAAGATCAAAGAGCAACTCTATCTGTTCCTCTATGAGAAACGCGAAGAGAACGCGCTGATGCTGGCGGCAACGACTATCCCGGCGAAGATCCTCGATGTTCCGCAGCGCGACGTACGCAGCCAGACGCCGAAACTGAAGAACTTACTGATGATGTGCCTTGTCTTAGGCCTGATGTTCCCGGCTGTATTGCTGTATCTCTATACGCTCTTAAACGATAAGATCGATGACGCGAAGGACTACGAGCGCCGCATGAAAGCGCCGATGTTGGGCGAGATTGTTCAGAACTCCCGTCAGGCGCATATCGCCATTCGCGAGGGCGAGTCAACCGTCTCGGCGGAGCTGTTCCGTCTGATTCGTACGAACCTGCGCTTCATGATCTCGTCGGAAGTGAAGAATCCGGTTATTCTTGTGACCTCGTGCATCAACGGCGAAGGAAAATCGTATATCTCGAGCAATATCGCTTTGTCGCTCGCTATCCTCGGAAAGAAAGTGGCGTTGGTAGGTTTGGATATCCGCAAGCCGATGATCGCGCAGTATTTCGGACTGTCGCAGAAGGGACACCTGACGGATTACCTGGCAGAACCGACCGTGTCGATCGACGATATCATCGTGCCGAGCGGCGAGCATAAGAACCTCGACTTGCTGCCTTGCGGCACTATTCCGCCGAACCCCGCGGAGTTGTTGCAGACCAAGCGCCTCGAGGAATTGTTCAAGGAGTTGCGTAAGCGCTACGACTATATCATCGTGGATACGGCGCCGGTTGCGCTCGTGAGTGACACCTATCTATTGGATCGCATCGCCGACCTGACGATCTTCGTCAGCCGCTATAAATATACGCCGACGGAGATGATTGATTATATCAATCAGATCGTTGATCAGGAGCGTATGCACCATGTGGCTTGCGTGCTCAACGGCACGAAAAGTAACCGCACCGGGTATGGGTACGGATACGGAACCCAGGAAAAATAAGTATGATAGTTTGCGTCGCAGAGAAACCGTCGGTGGGTGAGTATATCGCCCGTGTGCTGGGTGCAAACCAGCGCAAGAACGGTTATTTCGAAGGGAATGGTTATCAGGTAACTTGGACCTTCGGCCACCTCTGCGCATTGTTGGATCCGCAGGAATATTCAGAGCAGTGGAAGGGCTGGAACCTAAGTACGCTGCCGATGATTCCTGCGCGATTTGCTATTAAGGTGTCCGGTGACGAAGGCGTGCATAAGCAGTTCAACGTCATCAAGAGTCTGATCGAGCAAGCCGACGAGGTGATTAACTGCGGTGATGCCGGGCAGGAAGGAGAACTCATCCAGCGCTGGGTGTACCAGCAGGCGGGCTGCAAATGTCCGGTGAAGCGTCTGTGGGTCAGTTCGTTGACCGAAGAGGCGATTCGTGAAGGTTTCCAAGCACTGAAGGACCAATCGGAATACCAGCACTTGTACGAGGCAGGTATGATGCGCGCTATAGGCGATTGGCTGTTGGGCATGAACGCCACGCGCGCGTATACAATAAGGTACGCACGCGGAACAGGCAAGGATCGCCAGGTGCTGTCCGTAGGACGCGTGCAGACGCCGACGCTCGCGCTCGTTGTGAAGCGCCAGGCGGAGATAGAGAACTTCGTGCCGCGCACCTATTGGGAGCTGAAGACGAACTACCGCGATACGCTTTTTAACGCTCAGATTCCCGTCGAAGAAGGCGAATACGCCATCACGAGTGAGGAGCAGGGACAGGCGCTGGTGGACAGCATCAAGGACCTGCCGCTGACCATCACCAGCGTGGAGAAAAAGAAAGGAACGGAGTTCGCGCCGAAGCTGTATGACTTGACCTCGCTGCAAGTCGATTGTAACAAGAAATATTCGTTCTCTGCCGAGCAGACGCTGCAGCTCATCCAATCGCTCTACGAGAAGCGTGTGACGACCTATCCGCGCGTGGATACCACCTATCTGAGCGACGATATCTATCCGAAAGTCCCGAATACCTTAGCCGGTATCAAAGATTACTACCCGCAAGTGGCGCCGCTTTTAGGCACGAAACTGCCGAAGTCGAAAAAGGTGTTTGACAACAAAAAAGTGACCGATCACCATGCGATCATTCCGACGGGCATGCGTCCCGAAGGCCTGACGGCGGACGAGAAGAAGGTCTATGACCTCGTAGCGCTGCATTTCATCGCGGCCTTCTATCCCGAGTGCGAGGTAAGCAACACGACCGTGCTGGCAAAAGCCGGCGAGATCGACTTCAAGGTCACCGGCCGCGAGGTCCTCAAACCCGGCTGGCGCGCTGTCTTTGAAAAAGACAATCAGAACACTCCGAATGACTCCGACGATGAGTCGTCGGAGGAGACAAAGTCTCTCCCGGCTTTTGTGAAAGGCGAGAGCGGAGCGCACGAGCCGCTGCTGAAGGAGAAGACTACCACGCCGCCTAAATATTACACCGAGGCGACGCTGCTGCGGGCGATGGAGACGGCGGGTAAGACGGTGGAGAACGATGAGTTGCGCGAGGCAATGAAGGAGAACGGTATCGGTCGTCCTTCTACGCGTGCAGCCATCATCGAGAAACTCTACCAGCGTAAGTATATCGTCAAGCAAGGCAAGAGTCTGCGGGCGACGGAGACGGGTATCAACCTCATTCATACCATTATCTCTCCGCTGCTCAAATCCGCCGAACTGACGGGCCTCTGGGAGAAAAAACTGCGCGAGATAGAGCGCGGTGAATACCAGGCGCAGGATTTTCTGACGGAACTGAAAGAGATGACATCGGGCGTGGTGCGCGACGTGAAGACCAACAAGGCCGGCATGCTCTGTCCCGTCTGCCGCCAAGGACTTATCATCCGCGGTAACACCCGCTACGGCTGCTCGCGCTGGCGCGAAGGATGTACCTATGCGGAGCCGTTTTAGATTAAGATTTTTGGGCGAATAATTAAGATTTGCAAAGTTGAGTTGGCAAAAAAGTGCATTTGTGCAGTATTTCCGTCAAAAAATACACATTTATGTGTGTTTTTTTTTGTACCTTTGCCGCCGAATTAAATGCGTATACGCGCGGTAATAAGGAAAAAACCAATTTTTTCATTTAACACTAATACAAACAATTCTCTATGAAACTACATTTTAGAGTGTTCCGTACCATGATGCTTTCAGCCTTGCTTTTAGTGGGCATGGCTGCTGAGGCACGTGTGGTCAGCGGAACGGTAAAAGACCCGACGGGCGAGACGATTATTTCGGCCTCCGTAGTCGTGAAGGGTACCACGATTGGTACAGTGACGGACTTTGACGGTAACTATACCCTCGATGTGCCGGATGACGCTAAGGTGCTTGTTTTCTCCTACATCGGTATGCAGACCCAGGAGTTGACGATTACCGGCGACGTAATGAACGTGGTGCTGTCCGAGAATAGCGAGGTGCTGGAAGAAGTCGTTGTTACCGGTTACGGTACGACGAAAAAGCGCGACTTGGTAACCGCGGTTGCTTCGGTGAGCGCAGACCAGATCAAGGATGTGCCGGTAGTCAATGCGGCTGAGGCGCTGCAAGGTAAGTTAGCCGGCGTCACGGTAACGTCCGCAGAAGGTAGTCCGGATGCAGAAGTGAAAGTGCGCGTTCGTGGCGGTACTTCTTTGACGCAGAGCAACGAGCCGCTCTACATCGTGGACGGTATGCCGGTAAGTTCGATCTCGGATATCCCGCCGACGGACATCCAATCGATGGACGTATTGAAAGACGCTGCTGCGACGGCTATCTACGGTGCGCAAGGTGCTAACGGCGTTATCATCATCACCACAAAAGAGGCTTCGACGGATAGCGATGACAAGATGGTGATGCACTTCGATTATACGGGTTATGTAGGATGGAAGTGGTTGGCAAATCGCATGCCGGTTCTGGATAACCGCGAATTCATGTTGCTCCAATATGAGAACCAGTACCTGAAGGGTCAGGAGAAGGATTTCTACGAGCACTTTATTGAGAATTATCAAGAGGGAATGGAAGACCTCGCAGCCATGCTGGATGGTGCCAATGCATTGGAGCATACCGACTGGTTGGATCGTACGTTTGGCCGTACCGGTTTTGACAGCAACCATAGCTTCACCTTAAGCGGCGGTAACAAAAAGGCGAACTTTAGCCTTAACTACGCTCGCGTAGACAATACGGCTATCATGCAATCATCGGATTATCACCGTAATAATATTTCGTTGAAAGCGAAGTTCAAACCGATTAAGGATTTGACGATCTCGTTCACGACCCGTTATTCGGATACCGAGGTGAACGGCGCCGGTTCGAATACCACCAAAGATGCAGGTTCGACGGCAGAGTCTCGTCTGCGTAACGCGGTTGTTTTTACCCCGATGACGCTCTATAAGAAGGACGACGGTTCGCTGGACGACGAGGAGCAATACGGAAATATGTACGACCCGATCACCACCATTCGCGACAACTACAAGAACAAAAAAGATATGCGTTTCAACATGAACGGCTATATCTCTTATAAGTTCTTGAAGCACTTCACCTTGAAGGCGGAAGTAGGTTATGACTACAAGTCGGTGAATACCGACCGCTTCTATGGTCCGACGACGTATTATGCACGTACCAACTGTTTGGGTAAGAGTGCCGGTATCGTGACGAAAGAGGTTGCTTCGAAATTCCGTCAGACCAATACCTTCAACTGGGAACAGAAGTTTGCCAATGCGCACAACGTATCGGTATTGGTTGGTGAGGAAATCATCATGAACAAGGGATATAACACGGAGCAAGTCTTCACGGGCTTTGAGCCGACCTTGCCTGCTGTAAAGGTATTCCAACTGCATGGTAGCGCAGAGCACTCTACGAGTACCAACTACATCAATCCGACGGATAACATGCTGTCGTTCTTCGCTCGCGCGAACTATGACTACAAGTCGCGTTACTACGTATCGTTGACATTCCGCGCCGATGGCTCGACTCGCTTTGCAAAGCAAAACCAGTGGGGATTCTTCCCTTCTGCAGCACTTGCATGGAACCTCGCAGAGGAGAGCTTTGCTGAGAGTGCACGCGATTGGTTATCGCAGATGAAGATCCGTTTCTCGTACGGTACGGCGGGTAATAATAACGTTAACTTAGGTTACTTGCATACAGACTTCCTCGCGGGCGTAGCGGCTACGAGTGGTTCTAAACCTTGGATCGACGGCTTTACGACCATGTTGACAGCCGGCGGTAGCAAGCATATTGCTGCGAACCCGAACTTGAAGTGGGAGACCACGATCACCCGTAACCTCGGTATTGACTATGGTTTCTTCAACCAGCGACTCAGCGGTTCTATCGACCTCTATATGAATACGACCCAAGACCTGATCGTACTCTATAAGTTAGCGCAGGGTTATAACTTCCAATACCGTAACATCGGTTCGACCGAGAACAAGGGTATTGAGTTCTCTGTGAACGGCGTTATCTTGGATCATCACACAAAAGATCTGCATTATAACTTAACGGTTAGCGCCAATATCGCGGCGAACAAAAATGTGGTGAAGAGTCTGGGTGCCGGTCTGGATTATATGGAGGCTGCAACGGAAGCGTTGTCCACCAACAATGTTACGTTCAATGAGTTCTACGCTTATCCGGGTCAGCCGGTAGGAAATATCTACGGATACCTGTCCGACGGATGGTACACCGCTTCTGACTTCCAGTCATTCGACCGCTCTTCGCATGCTGCGGACGGTACGGTACAAAAAGTGACCTGGACGTTGAAAGACGGCGTGACCAAACAACTGAGCGGACTTGGCTCACCCGCCCCGGGTTCCATTAAGTTGAAAGATGTATCCGGCCCGGATGGTACCCCGGATGGCAAAATCGATGCGAACGATATCGTCGTATTGGGTAATACGCTGCCGAAAGCTGCCGGTGGTTTCTCGATCAACTTCAATATCGGTGGAGACAACTGGGGTCAGGTTGATTTCGGTGCTAACTTCATCTATTCGATCGGTAACCAGGTGCTCAACCTCAACAAACTCGATTGGACCACGATGACGAACGAAGATACCAAGTCGTCCTATCGTAATATGATTACCCCGATGGCTCACGGTAATCGCTACTCCATGTTCGACAACTACGGAACGTATCTGCCTGATCAATTGTTAGCCGACCCGACTATTGCCGGTGACTTCGACAAGATGACGGCAGAGTTGGATCGCATCAATGCTAATGCTAATGTACGCTCGCCGTTTATGAAGGCGTATGTGGTAACGGATGAGTGCGTAGAGGATGGTTCGTTCCTTCGTCTCAACCAACTGACCATCGGTTACTCATTGGCAGATAAGTGGATTAACAAGGCGTACATCACCAAGTGCCGTATCTATCTGCAAGCAAGCAACTTGTTCTGCATCACTAAGTACTCGGGCTTTGATCCGGAGGTGGATGTGTATAGCAGTAAGAACCCGATGATGCCGGGCGTAGACTACTCGGCATATCCTCGTACGCGAGGCTTCAATGTGGGTGTTAACTTGTCGTTCTAAATCGTAAAAAAATCATACAGATATGAAAAAGTATATTAGTTATATCTTGATGGGTGTAGCCGTGATATGCACCGGTTGCGAGCAATTCTTCTCTACGGATTCTCCGTCTTCGATGGACGCAGCGGTGTTCGCTTCACCTGAACAAACCGAGCAGACCATAGCGGGTATATACGCTGTCCTCGCAGAGCAAAACGCCTATCGTTCCCGTCTGGCCGGCCCGTGGGTAATGCCCGGAACAGACTGCGAGATGTTTACGACCAATGCTCCGGATTACGCCATCTACACGATGACGCATGTCGGCAATGTGGACATTACCTCCCCCAGCAAACATCCGTGGAGTTATCTGTCGGTAGCTATCGAGCGTTCGAATGTGGTAATCAATGGAATAGAGCATTTTGGAGACACGACCAATGTCACGATGCGCTATCTCTACGGAGAGGCCTTGGCTCTCCGCGCATGGCTGAACTACGAAATGTTGAAACTTTGGGGCGATATACCAGTGATGTTCAAGCCTATGGATGGTTCGGATGAGTCCATCTTCCCGCACAAAGAGGATCGCAACATTGTCTTTGACAGAATACGTGTAGATTTGAAGCATGCAGCACAATTGATGCCGAATGCAGCTGAATGTCCTTCCGTTTGCTCTAGCATCACCGCTCCGACGGTACAGCGTATGAACCGTGAGTTTGCATTGGCGTTGTTGGCGCGTGTAGACTTGGTTTATGCCGGCAAAGCTATCCGCCCCGATCGTATTGAGAAGGGCAGCGGCTACAAAACAAAAGTCTTCAACGTAGGTCCGGAGAAACGCGTCGAGTTGCTCAACGAGACCATGTGGGCATGCGAGGAAGTCATCAAAGCCGATGGTTACAGCAAGTTGCTTCCTGAGTTTGCTGACGTGTTCAAAGCGATCTCCGGTAGCGTAGCGGAGTATAACAAAACCGAGACCCTTTGGGAGATCCCGTTTGCCGACGGAGTTCGCGGACAATTCATGAACCGCTGCGGCGCGTATGCGAACAGTTCAGCGAAAGGTCACCTGAAGCACTTCACCAGCAGCGCGAAGTCGAACGCGAAGATCGTGGTTCCCCCTGCTTACCTCTTCTCGTTTGAGCAAGGCGACAAGCGTAAATGGGTGACCATTAGTCCGGGTGAGTGGAACTTCGACGACAAATCGAAGATCGAAGGTACCAGCGGTAAGGTGTTGTATCAGAAGCCGGAGAAGATTGTGAAGATGTATCTGGGTAAGTTCCGTCACGAATGGATGGCCTTTGATATGATGAGCGATGACGACGGTGTGAACGTACCGGAAATGCGCTTCGCAGACGTGCTGTTGATGTACGCTGAGGCGGCTATCGGTAGTGTATGCGAGGTAACGCCGACCAGAACCGATAACTTAGGCGCACAGTCGCTATTTGATAAGGTTCGCGCACGTGCGGGCTTGACTTCCAAACCGCTGACGATGGAGAACCTGATGCAAGAGCGTGCTTGGGAGTTTGCGGGCGAGTTTATCCGCAAATACGACTTGATGCGCTGGGGTGTCTTCTCCGAGAGACTGTTTGACGCGCAGGATGATATTGAGAACTTCACGCACCTGAACGCTGAGACGGGTGAGATTGACTTCTCGGGTACGCCGTACGACGGCAAGTTGTCGACCTCTATCTATGTGAAGTATGCGGAGGATAACACGGTTTCGCAAGACGGCTCTACGGCTTACCGTATCGATCGTATCTACGGTCTGCAACTCGGTGAGAACGACGTGCCGGAAGGATACGTTAGTTCCGACGACACCGGCGGTTGGGTGAAGATCGATGCGTATAAGACGGAAGGAGTGCCGGCTGCCAATATCGGCGTGAACGGAAACCGCGTCTTCGGCGTAGGAATGACCAAGGATGAGCTGGAAGCTCGTCAGTATTGGCCGATCTTCGATGTGATTACATCGGCGAACCATAATCTGTATAATGATTACGGATATTAGAAAAATAGGAATATGGGTACTCATCATCCTCGGGTTCTTGGCGTGTAACCAAGGATCCGGGGATGATCCGCAACCTCCTGCAGGTAAAGTGCTTGCTTTCCCGGGCGCAGACGGCGGCGGCCGTTATACGACGGGTGGGCGCGGCACGTCTATCTATGCCGTCACGTCTTTGGAAGACGATCCGCTGGATGTAAAGGTAGGTACCTTGCGATATGCTATTCAAGCTAAAGGCAGACGTATCATCGTCTTCAATGTGGCAGGGCGTATCGACTTGGCGACCGAACTGCAGATAGAGAGCGGCAATGTGACCATTATGGGCCAATCGGCGCCGGGTGACGGTATATGTATCTCCGGCTGTCCGGTAGTGGTGCAGGCGGACAATGTCATCATCCGCTTTGTGCGTTTTCGTATGGGCGACCTGCATAAGAAAGAGGGCGATGCGCTCACCATTGATAAGGGACACAAGAACATCATCATTGACCACTGCTCGTGCTCGTGGAGCACCGATGAGTGTGTGTCCATCTATGGGGTGAAGGATGCTACTGTGCAATACTGTATTATCTCCGAATCGCTCAACAACTCCGTGCACGCGAAAGGTGCGCATGGATACGGAGGTATCTGGGGAGGAGAGAACACCACGTTCCATCATAACCTCTTCGCGCATCATAGCAGCCGTATGCCGCGGTTTGATCATGATTACGTAACAGAGACGAACATCGGTCCGACGGATTACATCAATAATGTGGTCTATAACTGGAAAAGCAATTCGGCTTACGGCGGCGAGTCTCGCAAGTCTTCCGGTAACCAGCGCCAGTATAATTTCGTAGCCAATTATTACAAACCCGGTCCGGCTACCAAGAGCGGAGTCAAAGCGCGCTTGCTGAATCCGACCACCAAGTGCAGTTATTGCGGTTCAAGCGTTGTGCCCGGTAAGTTCTATGTGGTGAACAATATCCTATATGGTTCGGACGCTGTGACGCAAGATAACTGGTCCGGTGTCTATCCTGATGAGAGTAGCAAGAAAGACCAGTGCCGCTCGGACAAGCGCTTCGCGCTGGAGTATGCCCTCACGGGCGAACAGACGGCACAGCAGGCTTATAATGTAGTGTTGGCGAAAGCCGGGTGCTCGTTGGTGCGCGACGCCATCGATACGCGTATTGTGACGGAAGTGCAAAACGGTACCTATACCTACGAGGGGTCGAATAAAGATGTCAAACCGGAAAATTTGTCCTTGTGCGGATTGATTGATACGCCTGACGATGTGGGCGGTTGGCCGGAATATAGCGGAACGCCGAAGTTAGACACGGATAAAGATTGTATCCCGGATGAATGGGAGACGGCGCATGGCCTCAATCCCGAAGATCCTACGGATGCCAAAGCGACGACACTCAGTGCGCCGTACCTCAATTTGGAGGTATATCTGAACGATATCGTCGCGCATCTATATTGATAGAAAAATACAAAACGTCAAAAAATCTACATTTTTCAGCAAATAGTAATTGTTTATATCGAAAAAAAGCAGTACTTTTGCGGCGTATTTGTAAAAGACTTTTACAATCAACCCAAATATTAACAATTTAAAACAAAGCATTATGAAGAAATTTTTCCTCTTTGCAGCAGCTGCTATTGCAGCAATGACTGTCAATGCAGCTTCGTTTACCGGATTTGATGCCGGCGCTAATCTCGGCGAGCAAATTGCTGCCGGTTTGGCAACGGATATCGTAAACGTTGTATTCGACCAAACTGCTGAAGGTAAGTACAGCGTAAACCTCGTTACCGGTGGTACGGAGGGTTCGTTCAAGTTCGGAGGCGTTCAGTTCGCATACACGAACTCCGCTGACGGTGCAACCGCTTTCAAAACTTATGGCACTTACATCCAGCCGAACGGTAAGGATCGTGAAATTCGTATCCCTGCAGGCGCAGGAGAGAGCGCAAAAGTTGTTTTGGTTGAAGCTTGTGCAGGTGTATTGGTTAATGGTGAGTCGCAAGACCTTGTAGCTGGAGAGAACATTCTGGCAGGTTCTGCTTCCGGTATCGTTCTGAAGACTGTTTCTACCAAGCCGAAAATCATGGCTATCCTTCCTGTAGAAGGTGGTGATGAACCGGGCGGCGGTGGCGATGACCCTGTAGTACCAGGTTCGTTTGACGGTTTCAGCGCTGAGACTGAGCATCTTGGCAAGCAGATTGAAAACGGCTTGATCCAGAACCAGGTAAACATCGAGGTTGCTCAACAAAGCAGTTTCGACCCTGAGAATCCAAAATTCGAGATTAAGTGCGTCACTGGTGGTGAGGAAGGTTCCTTCACTATGGGTGGTGTTAAGTTCGTTTACAAAAACTCCAATGACGGTGCAGTCGCTTTCAAGACTTACGGAACGTACATCCAGCCGAATGGTAAGGATCGTGAGATTCGTATCCCGGCTAAGGCAGGTGAGAAAGTTAGAATTGTTCTAACCGCCGCTTGCGAAGGTGTGTTGGTGGACGGTGAATCGAAGGACTTTGTGGAAGGTGAGAATATCCTTACTGCAGCTCAGGACGGTATCGTTCTGAAGACCGTTTCTTCCAAACCGAAAATCCAGGCTATTCAGCCGGCTGGTGCTCAAGGTGTAGAGAACATCTTTGAGGAGACTACCAAAGCTGTTAAGTTCATCCACAACGGCCAAGTAGTAGTTAAGAAGGGTGACCGCTTCTTTAACCTCCTCGGTGCAGAGATCGCTCTCTAATCTGAACATTCAAAACAAAAAAAATGCAGACCTTCGGGCCTGCATTTTTTTGTTGTACACTTTACACTTTACACCTTACACCATCATTCCATCGCCTTGCCGTTCCACTTGAGGTCCGAACTATGCTTGATCGTGTTCTCTTTCTGCGGGGTAATGGTGCAGTTCTGGAAGGTGATCTTCTCTGCATAGTCAATACTCATTCCTTCGCGCGTACCGTACCAGCTCACGCCGTCGAACAGCAAGTCGTGCACAGGCTTACCCTTCAGGCCAGTGATATCCACCGCTTTCTGAGCATTGACGCAAGTGATATTGCGGAATGTGAAATTGCTCCAATCAGGGAAGAACTTACTCTTGTCGTCGCTATCCGTAGCGCCGCGGCCCCCGGCTGCACGATCGGCATAACCCGACTCAAAGAAGAATGCGGACTCGCGGATATCCTTCATCACGATGTTGATGCAGTAGATATCTTCGCACCAACCGCCACGGCCCGGAGCCGATTTGAAACGGCAACCGATATCCGTTCCGTCGAACATACAATCTTTCACAATTAGACGCTGCATACCGCCGCAGAACTCCGAACCGATCACGAAGCCGCCGTGCGCACGATAGACCGTGTCGTTGCAGATAAGGAAGTCGCGTTGCGGACCGGCTTCAACACCTTTCTGACCTACGCCGCCTTTCATACAGATACCATCATCACCTGCACTCACATGGCAGCCAGCAATCAATGCCACTTGTATGTTACCCGGGTCCATGGCATCGCCGTTTTGTGCCCACCACGGGCAGTCAATCGTCACATTCTCGATAATCAGGTTCTGGATACGCGTCGGCACGAGGTGGAACTTCGGGCTGTTGCGCAATGTCACGCCTTCTACAACCAGATTCTTCGTGTCCGTGATATTGACCAAGTGCGGACGCATCTTCTCTTGAATCTCCGCCGTAGCGGCAATATTAGGAATGCCTAACTCCGGATTGAGGTTGAACGGATACCAGAGACGATACGTCTTGTCGTCTTGCCTAAGCGTACCGCCCAAGGCCAGCGCCTCTTCCCACACCTCAGGCAACTTGCCGTCGCGTACCACTTTCTTCTCTTTGATCGGACGCCAGATAAATCCCTGACCATCAATCACACCTTTACCGGTGATACCTACGTTCTCGAGTTTGGATCCGTAGATAAGCGCGTTACATTTTTTGCTTCCGTCGCGCAGGCTATCATTTTTCTGAACGTACAACTCTTTGTTCTCCGAACCCAGAATAGTAGCGCCTTTGCTCAAATGGAGATCGATGTTACTCCGCATCTGAATAGGACCTGTTTTCCATACGCCGCGCGGCACAATGACGTGTCCGCCACCGTTTTTGCTGAGTTCTTTGATGGCTTTGTTGAACGCCTCCGTACAATCGGTCTTGCCATCAGGCACCGCGCCATACTGGGCGATGTTCACCGCTGTAGCAGGGAACTTCACTTCCTGCACGTGCTCGATCTCAATCGGCAGATCGACGTAGTACTTGTCGTACTTGCTTTGCGCGCTCATACTCAGCGCTGCGCCCAGAAAGAGGGCAGAGAGTAGAATCTTTTTCATAAGAATATATTTTTAAAAATCTGATAGCTGACTTTTGAATACTGAATCCTCAATAATCATGCCAATCCGGCGATCTTCAGCGCTGCGTTGATGCCGTCAAGTGCGGAACTGGTGATGCCGCCGGCATATCCTGCTCCTTCGCCGCAGGGGTAGAGCAGGGGAGTGGATATTGATTGCAGCGTCTCGGGGTCACGCACAATACGCACCGCACTGCTGCTGCGACTCTCCACACCTACTATCACCGCCTCGTTGGTTAAGAACCTCGGGTATTTGCGGTCAAAGTCCCGAAAACCCTGCTGCAACCGCGGACCGATATGCGCCGGCAACCACTGGTCTAACCGACTCGCCACAAGTCCCGGTAAGTAACTGCAGGCCGGCAGGTCTTTCGATGCTTTACCTTCTACGAAATCCCGCATCCGCTGTGCAGGTGCCTGGGCTTGCGGACCACCATGCTCAAACGCTAAGCGTTCTAATGTCTCCTGAAACTCCAATCCCCGCAGCGGATCCGCTCCTTCTATATCCTCCGGATTGATCTGTACCACCATGCCCGAATTAGCGTATGGCGAGTTGCGGTGCGAAGCCGACATGCCGTTCACTACGCAACTACCCGCTTCACTTCCCGCCGGAACAATATGTCCGCCGGGACACATACAGAACGAATACACCCCGCGTCCATCGACCTGCGTCACCAGACTATAGGAAGCGTTGCCGACATAAGAGATCGTTTCGGTATATCGGGATCCCGAGATATCGATATCTCGACCTTTGAAATACATCAGTTTATTGATCAGCGCCTGCGGATGCTCCGCGCGAACGCCCATCGCAAAACCCTTTGTCTCCAGCGTTACTCCTTCCTTTGCCAACATCCGATAGGTGTCGTGCGCCGAATGACCGATTGCCAATATAATAGGCGTCTCCTTTGTACATTGTATATTGTTCCTTTGTACATCTTTGAGACTTGTGACACAAGTTTCAAAATGTATCTCCCCGCCGTGCTCCAGAATACATTCGCGCATCCGCTTGATGATGCCCGGCAGTTTGTCGCTACCGATATGCGCGTGCGCTTCATAGAGCACCGTGTCGGGCGCACCGAAATAATGGAACAACTCCATCACCCGCTGCATGTTGCCGCGTTTCTTGGAGCGAGAGAAGAGTTTTCCGTCCGAGAACGTTCCAGCCCCGCCTTCGCCGAAACAATAGTTTGATTCGGGATTCAGGCCTTCATTTCGGTTCAAGAGCGCGATATCACGTTTCCGCTCACTCACCTCCTTGCCGCGTTCGTAGATAATCGGTTTAATCCCGTGCTCCAGCAGCGTCAGCGCCGCAAAGAGTCCGGCCGGACCTGCGCCGATGATGATCACCGAGTGCTTAGCTTTATGGACATCCAGAAAGACCGGCGGTGCATACAGCGGTATCGGTGCATCTTTGGCGATGGGCTGTCCTTGCTCGTCCGTCAAAACAGTAAGATGCACGCGCAACTCTCGCTGCCGTGCATCTACTGAACGTTTCACTACCCGCCATTGTTGCTCCGCTTCGTGCGCCTCACGCGGGGAAAATATGTATTGGCTTTCCGCCATTAGCCTTTCGCCAACTTGGCCAGTACGACTTCCAGACCCAATTCTTTTACCTTCTCGGTCACCTTAGCTTCCAGTTCGTCGCAGAGGTCGGGGTTGTCAGCCAGCACTGCCTTCACATTGTCGCGTCCTTGCCCCAGTTTGGTATCGCCGTAACTGAAGAACGAACCGCTCTTCTTGATGATCTCGGTAGCTACTGCAAAATCCAGAATCTCGCCTACGCGGGAGATACCTTCGTTGAACATCAGGTCAAACTCTGCTTTCTTGAACGGAGGCGCCACTTTGTTCTTC
>JAEEGL015152834.1_pt1 | contig 16855 bp, 16 predicted proteins | sample 9134231 | NCBI WGS metagenome assembly JAEEGL01 (sample SAMN16246548, study PRJNA631951) | gut metagenome | biome: gut microbiome; feature: rumen; material: fiber-attached | host: Bos | place: Iran: Karaj | collected 2018-10
AGGAACTCGACAGAAGACTTAGGATTTCCGATAACGTAATGAGACACATCATCGTAGCAAAAGACGAGAAATAAGTGAGGTAGACCATGAACAGCGTTGTACTTATCGGAAGACTTACGAGAGACCCTGAAACAAGATATACCAGCGGCTCTCAAATGGCAGTTTGCACATTCACCATCGCCATCGACAGGGTGACCCGTCAGGGCGAAGAGAAGAAGACAGACTTCCCCAGGATCACAGTATTCGGCAAGCAGGCTGAAAACTGCGAAAGATTCCTTAAGAAGGGAAGACTTGTTGGAGTGCAGGGCAGACTGCAGACTGGTAGTTATACCAATAAGGACGGTGCAACCGTTTATACCACAGACGTCGTAGCTGACAGAGTAGAATTCCTGGAATGGGGAGACAGACAGTCTCAGAATGATGGATTCGGACAGCAGTCCTATCAGAGTGCTCCTTCCTATCAGAGCACACCGTCTTACCAGAGTGAGCCTCAGGTAAGCGCTCCTGCGCAGCCTTCATATCAGGAGCCTGCACAGTCAAGGGAAGAGTTCACACCGGACGGCTTTACGACCTTAGAAGAAGATATCCCATTCTGATCCCGTTCCTATGAGAAAGGAGATAAGAGACATGTACGAAAAGAGACCTAATCGCGGCGGCATGAGAAAGAAGAAAGTATGCCAGTTCTGCGCAGATAAGGCTGAAACTATCGATTACAAGGACGTAGAGAAGTTAAAGAAATACGTGACTGAGAGAGGCAAGATCCTTCCTAAGAGAATCACCGGAACTTGCGCTATGCACCAGAGAGCAGTTACTACTGCTGTTAAGCGTGCCAGAACAGTTGCTCTTCTTCCTTACGTAGCTGACTAATCAAGAGATTTAGTTATTGACTGATCTAAGAAAGAAACTGAGGCCCCATCGACAGATGGGGCCTTTTGTTTTGCAAAAATACGCGCTGCATTTTCAGCTGCTATTAATGAAAGGGCTCCGCTTGAACAAAGGGGCCTTTTTGTGATATAATCCAAGCATGAAGATATTTAGTAACATACCATATGCTCTGTTTCTGGCAGGTAACGTTCTTTGGGCTGACAGATATGCCAAAGAAATAGACGCTATGAGAGAACAAGGAAATATTGAGAAAGAAAAAGCCCTGATAAATGAAGTGACCCATGAATGGGCCAAGCGGATTCTGGATAAATGGGATTGGACCATCAATGCGCATGGGCTGGAGAATCTTCCCGAGGACGGTCCTGTTTGCTTCATCTCAAATCATCAGGGATTTGCTGACGTGCTGCCTTTCATGTATAACGTGCCTTTCCAGGTAGGCTATATAGCTAAAGCAGAGATCAAGAAAGTCCCGCACTTCGCCAAGTGGATCGAGCGCGTACGCGGCATCTATATCGACAGAGGCGACGCCCGCTCGTCACTTCGCACCATTAACGAAGGGGCAGATTTTCTTAAGCAGGGGTTCAGCATGGTGATCTTCCCGGAGGGCACCAGGTCTAAGGAAGAAGGCCACCCCGTCGGCGAGTTCCATCCCGGCAGTTTCAAGCTTGCCACCAAGGCTAAAGTGCCTCTTATACCCGTAACGATAAACGGAACGTATAAGCTGTTTGAAGAGCCGGGTTCAGTCCAGACGCACCAGAGCTTCGACGTGACCTTCCATGAGATGATCGACGTGGCTTCCATGGACCGCCATGAACTGGCTGAGCTTCCGGAGAAAGTCCGCGAGATCATAGCCTCAGCAATATGAATCCGCCATCAGATATCCAGTAATTAATATTAAATAAAAAATGTCACAGGCAGCTTACAAAGTGCCTGTGACATTTTTTGCGTCGTTTACATTTTTTATAACTGTATCTGAGTCTCTGAGTAAGGTAGCAGCGCTATCTCCAGATTTCCGTTCATCGTGCGAAGCTCGTCGATAAAAGCCTTTTCTTTAGTCTGATCTTTCATCCTGATCTTAACTGAAAGCTTGAACATGGATCCCATGCCGGTGGTCTTGACGCCGACGTTCTCATGGTGTTCCAGATATTCATCGAACACTCCGTCAAATACGTTATAGTAATCCAGGGATTCAGGGATCGTTACTTTGAGAAGTTTGTCCCTAGGTGCTTCATGTTCGAAGATGGTGAGCCTTGCCAGAATGTTATATAGTACCGCCAGCGCTAGCAAAATGATCACGCCGTATGCCACATAGCCCATGCCGAAAGCGATGCCTGCGCTCATGGCTATAAGTATGGCTGCCAGTTCGTCAGCTGAGCCCTGGGCGCTCCTGAATCTGATGAGTCCGAAGGCTCCTCCTATGGCAACGCCGGCTCCTATGTTACCTGACACGAATGTAATTACCGCCGCTACAGCGAAGGGCAGGATAGCAGATACCAGAAAGAACCTCTTGGTCGATTTTACTTTGAATGACATGATCCAGGAGAAAAACACTCCCGATGTCAGGGCTGCGAGAGCCATGATCATGAATTCAGTTGCTGTAACTGATGCTGAATATATTGTTGCGAACATTTTTTACCTTCCTTATTTTAAGCAGCCTTCCTGCCTTTTCTCATCATAGTTCTTTTGTAGGCTTCTCCGTACTTTGAGAAGCTCGTCTTATAAATACCGCCTTCTGACAGGATCCTGCAAAGCCAAAGCGGCATGGCATCCTGCACTTTGATCTCCAGGATAGAGCATCCATCCGGAAGGAGCGACTCGCCCTCCATGGAAACTCTGAGGTCCAGATCCTCAGTCCTGAATCTGGGGTCGTAGTCTATGGTCATCCTGATATTTCCATCAGGTTGAAAATACGCTACCCTGTCGTAGATTATCAGACATGCCGGTACCAGATCCCCATAGTAATTTCTGAAATATTCCAGTTCGTGATTGATCTGTCCGCCCTGGCACATCTTATCGTCTCCTTTAAAAAACTTTCTGACCATGGGAACAGTGGATTCGACTCTCCTCTTATATACTATACCTTTGGCTTTCCTCTTCAGTTCCAGAAAGACCGGTGATTCGTCCGTAGCCAGGCCATAGGATCTGAGCCTGATTTTTTCCTTGAATGGCGGCTTCATGATCGAGTTGTTTATAAGCCTGTGATCTAATGTATCGTAATAAAGCGATGCGATAGACGTGAGTCCGAATTCGTCCTCTTTCATACGTCCCTTTATGGCCTCCCTGAAATATCTGTTCTGCTCAGGAGTAAGAATATATTTGATCTCATATCTTTTCATGACCGTTATCGGGTCTTTAACTGTAGTCATCTTATGCCTCCGTATATCGATGTGCTTTAAAACTCAGCACGGGTATTTCTTCTTTTGATGGTACCAAATTATCATCGTTGTATTGAAGAAACCTTGAAAAACTTTAACTTTCCTCTAAATTTTCGCGCAAAAAACCCCGGGCACATTTTGTCCCGGGGTCTGAAGGGAATTATCTGTCAGTCTTTATCGTCGTCTTCTTCGTCATCATCATCGTCATTGTCTTCATCATCGTCTTCATCGTCGTCATCATCATCATCATCGTCTTCATCTTCCTCATCATCGCGGTCATCGTCATTGTCATCGTCAATGTCATCGTCATCATCGTCGATATCGTCATCGTCGCGGTCGTCGTCAATGTCATCGTCGTCATCATCGCGATCGTCGTCTACATCATCCTCTTCATCGATGTCGTCATCGTCGTCATCGTCGGCATCGTAGATATCATCGTCATCATCATCCACATAGCTGCTCGCATTATTCTTAGATGTGCCATTATTTGATGCTGAAGATGACTTGGAATACTTCTTCTCGACCTCCTTCTTGACTACGTCTCCTGTGAGCGCATTTATATCGAACTCATACTCGCCGTCTGCTGTCTCGAATTCCACCTCGTACACCATGACGCCGCTTTCGTAATCCATTTCGGTCTCAATATCCCGAGCTTCGGAAGCTTGTACTCCTGCTGCAGCCAGCGCAAGGCTCACTGCTTTATCTCTACCGATATATTCCTTGTCGCTGGCTTTGCCGGTGCTCTGGATATGCGCAAGTTCCACGTTCGGAGACTCTGTCAGAAGGTTGAGCTCATTTATATTCAGGTCCACAATATCCTCGAATGAATACCTCGGATTGCTTTCACATATATCCTTGATCAGCAGGGCTTTAGCCTCAGAAATACCGTATTTCTCAGCCAGTTCCTCAAGCTCGTCGTCCTTATCCTCCCCTGCAGTACGGCTCAGGACCGCGCCCTCGATGCCGTCGCTCTCAAGAATGGACGATATCTCCTCCAGAAGTCTCTGCCGCAGAGCTTCGCTTTTCTCATGATCTTTGTTGTTTACGCTTATAAGTATGGAATTTTTAGCTTCATCTATATAGCCGTTTCTAAGAAGCGACCCAATCAGCGCGTTAAGAGCCACGTCTATGTCCGAACCTTTGAGATCCATGTCTCCCAGGATCTTTACCGCATCTTCATTTCCGGCTTCTACCCCGATGACCCTCTCTTTGCTATTGGTAGCTAACTCAATAGACGGGTTGACATCCAGTGAAATGATCGAGTCAATGGAATGAGCGATCTTATAGCTGTTAAAGCCCCAGACTCCGCCAAGCACCACGACCATCACTGCTGCAACAGCTGCCAGCTGCGTGTACCAAGGAGTTCTTTTCCCTGTTTTAGCCCTGACACGCTTCTTTTCGGCCATATCGCCGGAAGCTTCAGAAACTCCGCCGTTTACCACTGTAAGCGTGGAATCATCTTCAGCCTTAAGTACGTATGTATTTTCAGAAGGAGAAGGCTTTTCGGCCATCTCATTCCGTATATCTTCAGCAATGGAATCCCACACGTCCGGCGTGATCTTTTCCAATGCCTGTTTTAATAATTCTTCCTGTTTATTCATATCATTAAACCCCTGTTATCACATCTTTTGCAATTTGGCGATCGCCCTGTTGTATTTCGAAAGTACCGTAGATAACGGAATTCCTAAAATCTCAGCTATCTCCCTGTGCTTATATCCTGTGAGCGCATGCATAGTCACTATCTGCTGCTCATCCTCAGAAAGTTTGGACAGGCAATCCTTGAGTACCGTCCTCTCCTCAGTGGAAAGATCATCGAAAGATTCCAGTTTCTCATTCCACTCTTCTTCGGTCAGGTCTACACGGTTTTGACTGTCTTTCAGTACTTTCAGACACAGGTTTCTCGTGATGGTAAAGATCCATGCCAACGGTTTCCCCTGTGAAGAATATCCGGAAGCTCCCTTAAAGATCCTGATATAACAGTCATGGAGCACGTCCTCAGCCTCAGTCGGGTCTTTCAGGATAGACAGCGCATAACTATATACTGAAGTTCTGGTTTCAGCATATATACCTTCCAAAGCGTTGATATCACCTTGGGCTGCCATCTCTATTAATTTGTCAAGTTCAGCGCTATTCATCAATTGCTCCTTTCATAAAGATAATAGCCCCGCTGAGGTTTTTATTGCAAAAAATTTTAATCACATTGTGAGTTTTTTGAATCATTACTAGTATAATATACGCTTTGATAGCAGAAAACAATAATTATTTACCTTTCATTTCACACAATCTTCACAGAAACGTCGCCAATTGTTAGCACTCACCTCTTGACAGTGCTAATACAAAGTGCTATAACATAATTGTCAGGAGGCCAAGGGCCCCGGGACAACACAAATATTATAAATAACCTATTATAAAGGAGGAATAAACGATGTTATTACCTAGCATTTTCGGAGACAATTTATTTGATGATTTTATGGATGATATGTTCCCTACAGCAGAGAGAATGCCTCTCAAGACGATGCCCAGCATCATGAAGACCGATATCAAGGAAACTGAAGATCAGTATGTACTGGCTATCGATCTTCCGGGATTCAAGAAAGAAGACGTTAAGATCCATCTGAAGGACGGATATCTGAACGTAAGCGCTTCTTCTCAGACAGAGGACGAGGAGAAAGATGGCAAGTACTTAAGACGTGAACGTTATACAGGCGCCATGACCAGAAGCTTCTACGTAGGTAAGGATCTGGCAGAAGAAGACGTCAAGGCTAAGTTTGGTAACGGCGTTCTCACACTCAGCCTTCCTAAGGAAGCTCCTAAGAAGATCGAGGAACCTAAATATATCGCTATTGAATAAAAACGGAGACACTCCATTTAAACCCAAATACATTTTTAGGCCCGACGGCATAACTGCCGCCGGGTCTTTTTTGTTGCTGCACAAAATCATTGTTTAACAGAGAATTTTTTGTTATACTAATATGGTAATATATAGAATTGAGGTACAGGATATGAATAAACCTACTTTAGTAATAATGGCAGCCGGAATGGGTTCCCGCTTCGGAGGGCTTAAACAGATCGAACCGGTCTCCGGAAAGGACGAGATCATTCTCGATTTCTCACTTTTCGACGCGATGAGAGCAGGATTCGAAAGAGCTGTCATAATAATCAAACGCGAAAACGAAGCTGATTTCAGAAGGCTGATCGATCACAAGGCCGGACAGCACATGAAGATAGAGTATGCATATCAGGATATAAACGATATCCCCGAAGGCTTCTCTGTTCCCGAAGGACGTGCTAAACCCTGGGGCACCGCACATGCTGTACTTGCTGCCAGAAATCTGGTCGACGGCAATTTCTGTGTCATCAACTCAGATGACTACTATGGTCCGGAAGCTTTTAAACTTATGTATGATTTCCTGGCAAACGCTCAGGATGGTGACGTCTACAACTACTGCATGGTAGGTTATGAGGTGCAGAATACTCTTACAGAAAACGGCCACGTATCCAGAGGTGTCTGCGAAGTCACTCCCGACGGTTTCCTCTATGACATCGTAGAGCGCACCAAGATAATGCATCACGAGGGGGCCATCGCGTATACCGAAGACGACGGCGCCACCTGGACAGAGGTTCCCGAAGGAACAACAGTATCCATGAACTTCTGGGGATTCACGCCTTCTATCCTTTGCGAGATGGAGGCAGGCCTTCCCGGTTTCCTGACCGATGCTATCGCAAATAACCCTATGAAGGGCGAATACCTTCTGCCTAAGTGCGTGGACGAACTGATAAAAGCCGACCGCGCCAAGGCGCAGGTCCTCCAGTCTCATGACCGTTGGTATGGAGTAACCTATAAAGAAGACAAAGAAAGTGTAGTCAATGCGCTTCAGGCGCTGAAGGATAAAGGCCTTTATCCTCAGCAGCTTTGGGACTGAGATATATTTATTAAAAGAGCGAGGTGTGTATAATGTTAAAGACTATGAACGAGACCAAACACGATGCCATTATGATGGTAGCCGATCTTATGGCTGCTGCAGCACTTACCGCCCCCAAAGGAAGCGGTAAAGACACCATCCGTACAGCCATTATAACAGGAGAAGAAAAAGATCGCTTAAGAGACAAAATGATCGCGCACGGAGAGGCGCTGGATCATCCTAATTTCATCAGAGATGCCGGAAACGTTGACAGAAGCGAGGCAGTCGTTCTTATCGCCTGCACAGGAAACTCTTTCGGACTTCCCGACTGTGGAATGTGCGGATTCGAGAACTGCGGACAATGCAGAAAAGCCGGCGCAAGATGCGTTTTCACAGTATCAGACCTCGGTATCGCCACAGGTTCTGCTGCATCCATCGCAGCTGATAACAGGATCGATAACCGCATAATGTTTACTGCAGGAAACATGGCTCTTAAATTAGGTTTTCTTCCTGATGATGCAGAGATATGTTATGCCATTCCGCTCTCAGTATCCAATAAGAGCATCTTCTTTGACAGAGGCCCGGGTGCAGTGATGAATCTTAGCACAGAAACAGGTAAATAAAAAGTATTTTAAAACCCCGCTCGAAGCGGGGTTTTGATTTACGAAAATTTCGATCAGATATCTTCTCTGATAACAGGGCAGGACATGCAGCGCGGGCCGCCTCTTCCTCTTGAAAGTTCTGCCAGCGAGATAGTCTTGACTTCGATTCCGTTCTTGTCAAGGAGATCATTAGTTACATAGTTTCTGTCTATGGTGACAACCTTTCCAGGTGCTATGCAAAGAGTATTGGAACCATCATTCCACTGTTCTCTCTGGGATACCAGAAGATTGTCTCCGCCACACTTGATAAGTTTGACAGCGGGAAGGCCTAATGCCTTAGCCATGACCTTATCAAGGCTGTCAGTTAAGTTGTTGAACTTAAGCTCGCCCTTGGAGTCGAGAGTGATCTCGAATACATCTAAAGGTCCCTGGATCTCCGGATGGATCGTGAACTTGTCGTAATCGACCATCGTAAATACAGTATCAAGGTGAGTGATCTCTCCTGTCTTAGGAATATCGAATGCAAGTATCTTCTTGAAGCTTGAGTTCTGAAGCAGATTTCTGGCAAGATTCTCTGCTGCCAGAGCAGTGGTTCTCTGAGAAACTGCTACGCAAACCGTATCCTTGTTGATAACAGCGATATCTCCGCCTTCGATGGAATAGCTGTCTCTGATATCATACCAAAGCTGATCGCCTTCCTTGGCGAAACCCTTCGTATATCTGAAGATATATCTCAGGATCATGGCCTCACGACGTCTGGCATCAGTATGCATATGGTTTACGGTGATTCCTTCGCCGACGCAGCAACCGGGGTCTCTGGTCATGTATAAGTTCGGCATGGGATCCGAAACGTATGCGTTATCTCCTTCGATAAGATCCATCAGGGAAGTTACCTTCTCTGTCTTAACCTCATTTCTTCTGATTCCGGAGATGACCTTGGCGATCATATCCTTGGAATTCATGCTCTTAAGATATTCTGTGATCGCTGTGCTGAGTCCCACAGAGTTGATTCTTGAAAGTTTGAGGAATTCCTTGATGAACTGATCCTTGACCTCTTCATCTTCCATTGCTTTCGCGGCTTCATCTACGTAATATACAACTTCTACGCCATTCTCTTTAAGAAGCTCTGCAAATTTATCATGTTCCTGCTGTGCGACTCTCAGGAATGGGATATCCTCAAAAAGCATATCGCCAAGAGTATCAGGAGTAAGTGCTTCCAGCTCTGCTCCCGGTCTGTGCAAAAGAACTTTCTTAAGTTTGCCTATTTCAGAGTAGTTATAAATTCCTTTTGGCATATTTCTTCTCCTTTCAGGTTCTATAATCCCATACCCCAGCTAATATATTATATCATTCTCATGAGTTCACTTCAAGAATAATTGAGAATGATAATTATATCATCTTTCATTCTCCTTTAAAGGAGGTCTTGTTCTCGTACATAGCCTGATCGGCTCTTTCGAATACATTTGCGACATAATGATCCTTTTCTTTATCATAGGTCGCCATTCCGCAGGCTACGGATACGTCTCCCTTCGAAGCATTATCATGGCTGATATCTATAAGGGCCCCAAGGAGAGTATCTCTCTTATAGTAATCCTGTCCCCTTACGATCACTGCGAACTCATCTCCTCCATAACGATATACAGGGCTGTGCGAAAATACTTTGCAGATCATCCTGCAGGCATTTCTGAGAAGATCATCCCCTGCAGCATGTCCTTTGGTATCGTTTACCTGTTTGAGATAGTTCACGTCACAGATCACCAGCGCGAAAGCTTCTTGCTTTCCTCCCAGGATCCTCTCGTTCAGAGCCTCCTCTTCTTCCTTATAAGCCATGTTGCTCTTGACTCCTGTAAGCGGATCTCTGTAGGCAGCCTCCCTGGCAGATCTCAGCGCGGAAGCGTACTCCTTCTCTCTCTTGACCTGCTGATCGATATTGCTTATGCCTACTACGATATGCGGATCATGTCTCTCATTTATCCTGCTGATCTTCATATGAACGTAATTCGGTTCATCATCGATCATCAGACGATATGTCATGGAAAAGACTCCTGCTTCATCGATGGCATTCATGATGTTTTCTTTGGTGAAAGCCCTGAGGAACTCCCTTTTATCGCTCTTGTAGATGATCTCCTGCGTACGCTCTCTTATCGTGCCGAAGAAATCTTCCACCCCTTCTTCCAGATTCAGTTCACGGTAATCTTCTCCCGGGCTGTACTCAACGAATCTGTCGGTATCAGTATCTACGTAATAAATGCTGAAATACTCTCTGGCCAGAGCTCTTGCGATGCTGGAATATGTAGCCGCGCTGCTCAGAATGTGATCCAGTCGCTTCTCATCAGATCCATAGGAATCCATGTCTCTTCCGGTTCCGGCAGCCTGGCGGATCTGATCGTCGACGTTGGCAATGCCGATAACGATATGATGATCGTCATGGGTATTGGCGCGCACCACCTTAAGCGAATAATATACCGGCTGACCTCCGGTCTGGGCCCTGAAAGTCATGGAGAAAGGCCTGCTATCCGCAAGTTGGGCCAGGATGGAGTCTTTCTGAAGATTAACGGATACTCTTAATTTGTCGAATTCATATACGGTCTTTTCGATAGTTTCGGCCGCATCATCAAAGAAATGGGATCCGCTCTTAACTATCTGGAGATCTTCATAATGACCTTCCGTACCAAATTCTACGTAATGATCATTGTCGATATCTATATAGTAGATGATCTCAAAACCGCTGGATAATGCGTATGCGATCTTGTTGAAAGAGGCTTCGCTGCCGGATCCTTCTTCGGTCTTTTCTTTAAGAACGAACTTCATTTCAGAATTGTCCTGTTCTTTTCTTTCTTCTATGAAGTGTTCATATTCATCCGCGGGTACCGGTTTGGAAAAATAATATCCCTGTACGATATCGCAGCCCATAGTCTTGAGAGCGTTCAGCTGTTCCTCTGTCTCAACGCCTTCTGCTATTACCGGTACTCCGAGATAATCCGCTATATCTATGATAACTTCCAGCATTCTGGTGTCTCTCTTTTCGCTGAAAGCAGTGCGCACGAACTGCATATCCAGCTTAAGAGCATCTATCGGAAGCGTGGATATCATGTTAAGTGAAGAATATCCGGTGCCGAAATCGTCCATTTCGATCTTAAAGCCCATTTCCCGAAGTTTTTCCACGGTTTCAATGATCTGTTCAGAATCCTGAGTATATGCAGATTCCGTTATTTCCAGATACAGATCCTTCGGCGTGAGCCCGTTATCAGACAGTATGTTTTCCAGAGTCTCTATAAGATCGGGATCGTACATGTCTATTCTTGACATGTTAACGGATACCGGAACCATCAGATCAAATTTGTCCTTCCAAGCTTTGATCTGCTCAGCAGCGGCCCTCCATACGTAGTTATCCAGAGCCTGTATCAACCCGTTATCTTCAAACAAAGGAATGAATACCCCGGGGCTGACCAGCCCAAGCATCGGATGCTGCCAGCGGACCAGAGCTTCTGCGCTGGCAAGGACCGGAATATCGAGCCTTACGTCAAATTTAGGCTGATAATAAACCTTGAACTGCTTCTCTTCCAGCGCTTTATGAAAATCTTCTATCAGCTGCTCCTGATAAAGTTCTCTTTTATGCAGGTTCTCATCATAAAGCCCGATGGATTTGGTAAAACTGTTCCTGACAGTATCCGCCGCCATCTTAGCTCTGTCAAAGCGCCTCTCTACTTCCATGGATTTATCCACGTTTTCGTAGACACCCATACGTATCCTTATCCGGTTGTTTACCGAATCATCGCCCGTAAGTCCAATGGATGCGCTGTCGAGGATAGCTTTGAAATCTTTGCCGTGAGGGCAGTATACCATGAACATGTCCGCGGCTCTTCTGCAGACTATCCCTCCGGTATCGCTGACCACGTCTCTTACTTTCTCGCCGATACTTCTGAGCACCTCATCTCCATAAGCCGTGCCAAACCTCTCATTGATCATATGGAAATGATTGATATCCAAAACTATGGCATCCATGGGAGTATCCTTGTGATGCTGGTCATATTGCTCTGCATACCTGTAGAAATATTCGCGGTTATATAATCCTGTCAGCGGATCTCTTTCTGTGGACTGTATGATCTGTCTGTCCTCTGAAAGTTCGATAGTTCTTAAGATCCTTGCCAGAATTACGCCTGAATCCGGGTATGGCTTCGGAATGAAATCAGCTGCACCGATCTTAAGGCTGTCGACTTCAGCCTTCTGGTCAGCTGTAAGGACGATGACCGGGATCGTCTTAAGGTCCGGGTCGTTCTTTATCTCCTTAAGGGCATCATATCCGGACAATACCGGCATCATAAGATCCAGAAGTATCAGAGAAAGGGTATCTTTGAATTCCCTGGCTTTCTCTAAAGTCTCTTTCCCGTTTTCTGCGTATATTACTTCATAGCTGTCTGAGAGGATCATTCCCATTAGTTCGCGATTGATCATCTCATCATCGGCAACAAGTATCAGTCTTTTGCCATTTGAAGAATGAAATTTTTCGTGACTCTTTAGCATTTTAAGCACCTTTTACGCTCTGAAATCGTTTGTTAATAAATTATAACACTTATATTATGTTCATTCAAGATAACAAAAGGACGGAGCCAGCCGGCTCCGTCCTATAAGGCTTTAAGATATTAAATGTTTATTATGCCGAGGACTGATCCTATGGAACTAAGCAGGATCACTACGACAAATATCGGCGCTACCGACTTTATGAAAGTCCTGTACATGCCCTCGAAACGGAATTTTGACGACAATCTCACTTCATCTGAAATGTTATTGAGCCCGACACATTTAACTATAAATACGCAGGTTGCGAATGCCGCTACAGGCATCATCAGTGAATTCGTCAGGAAATCGAAGAAATCAAGGATCTCCATTCCAAATATGTGCACGAAGGAAAGGCTGCTGTATCCCAGGGATGAGAGAGAACCCAATACCACCATGAATAATGCAACGATTCCGGTCGCCTTGACTCTGCTGAGTCCCAGTTCATCCTGGAACGTGGAAGCGCATGTCTCCGCCAGGGAGATTGCGCTTGTCAAAGCTGCAAAGAGCACCAGTACAAAGAACAGGATGCCGATGCCTCTTCCGAATCCCATGCTTTCGAATACTTTTGGGATCGTAACGAACATGAGTCCGGGTCCCTTGTTCAGCATTGCCGGATCTCCGCCCGAGAAAGCGAATACCGCAGGTATTATCATCAGTCCTGCCAAAATGGCTATGCCGCTGTCGAAGAAGATGACCTGATGAGTGGCTTTCTCAATGTCCACGTCTTTTTTCATATATGAACCATAAGTGATAAGGATGCCCATTGCTATAGACAGAGAATAGAACATCTGCCCCAAAGCAGCAACTACCGTCATCCAGGAGAAATGCTTGACGTCAGGAACAAGGAAATACTTGATACCTGCTACAGCTCCCGGTCTGGTCATCGAGTATACCGCTACGATGATCGCCAGGCATACCAGAACGGGCATCATGAACTTGGATACTTTCTCTACACCGTTTTCTACTCCTGCAATGATAACCACAAGTGTAAGCACAGCGAAGACTATGAACCAAAGTTCTGCATCTCCTGCTGAAGAAATGAAGCCTCCGAAGAAATCATCCTGAGCAGTTCCGGAAACGTTTCCTATCAGATATTCAAAGAGATACTTGCATACCCATCCGCCGATAACACTGTAGTATGGCAGTATGAGCATGGGGATCACAGCGTTGATCCATCCACCTGCTTTGACCAGTTTCCTTGATGAAAACATAGAGAATGCTCCGACAGGGCTCTTCTCCGTGAGACGTCCGAGGGTGCTCTCTGACATCATGAGCGTATAACCGAAGGTCAGGGCCAGGATCAAGTAGACCAGAAGGAAAATTCCTCCGCCATATTTTGCCGCAAGATAGGGAAATCTCCAGATATTACCAAGACCGACTGCCGATCCTGCAGTTGCCAGAACATATCCTATCCTGCCTGAGAAGGCTCCACGCTCTGCGCTTTCCCTCAAATTATTGTTCATATTAAAAACCCTCCAAATTAGTACTGACAAATTCGCATTATACCACATTCGGAGGGAGAGTTCCAGTATATATTTACAATTATTAGTCTATTTATTTGGTAAAAACAGACAAGATTGTCCAAACGTTTATCTTTAATTGTTTTTTTCTACATCCTGCCAGTTGGCGTTTGTCAGGATCTCTGCATCTGACCCATCAAACGCCTTCGCCGCTTCGCTGTCTCCCTTGAGATTGCTCAGCATCCAGGCAGTCATGTAACCATCACATCGTTTAAGCATATCGCCGTGTTCAGCGCCGACAGCTCTGGCCCTTACCTTGGAAACACTGTCATCGATGGAGTCATAGCTGTCCATAAGTGAAACGAAAGGCGCAACGCCGACTACGTCCTCTGCGTCATTCCCCGCATCAGAGTCTCCTGTTCCCGCTGTCATGAAGTAAGGGATCTGAACTTTGGAAGTGTCATACTTCCAGCCATGCTCTTCGGATACCTCCGGGCAAACCGCAGATCCTGTGAACAATGCTTTGAAATAGCTGCTGTTTTCATATTCCGAAAGGGCAGCCAGCGCGCCGGCTCCACCCTGAGAATATCCTACAAGTCCGATACTGTCGTAATCGATCATGTTTTTCAAAGGATGTGTATCCACAAGATCGAGCATGACGTCAAGTGTCTTCGAAGTACCTGCTCCTGTTCCGCTCTGCTTTTCTTCATTTCCTACGACGATAAATCCCCAGGAAGCCAGTCTCGAGAAAAACGGCTTATAGTTGCTGGCGGGAAGCATGCTGGGATTAGCTACGATTATCATAGGATACTTTTCTTCCCCACCATCCGGGTACCATACCAGAAGATCGCCTAAGTTATCATCTCCGCTTTCGACAGTTCTGTCCTTTACTTCATAAGGCCCCGGTTGGGAATATTTGTATTCAAGTTCTGCTTCCGACTTGAAATCTTTATAGTAGGTGCCGCTCAGAGCAGGCAGTTTGGAATCTATGATATTCCTTCCTGCCATCAGCATCAGTGCCAATGCTGCAACAATGATGATGATCGGTGCGGCTTTAAATATCTTGCTCAACTGTTTTCACCTCTCTGTTTTATCTCTCCAGAAGATCGAATTCGTCTCTTATTTCTTTCAGGAACTGAGGATCCGTGAGGACGTCCTCTCCTGTTGCCACGAAGGCCTTCGCTACCTTGAACATTTCCTCATAACCGTAGTCAGAGTCAGCACCTGCGCAAAGCTCCGGCGTATGAAGTGGCACGTTAGGATCGCCCACCACGTCGAACCACTGGTGGATGCAAGGGCAACGATAGCTGACGTTTCCGATATCTGATGAACCTGAACCATCAGCCGCGGGCATGTCCTGAGTCACGCCGAACTCATGGGTGTGCTGTACGGCACGGGCGGACAGGGTCTCATTGGTGTGAAGGTCATCGTAGTATCCTTCAAAGTTGGTGATCTTAAGCTCGCAGCCTGTGGCCAAAGCCCCGGCTCTTGCGCAGTTCTTTATCCTCTCGCTGAATCCAAGGCAGTACTTGGAAGTCTCTGCTCTGATGTAGAACTCGCAGCTTGCATATTCAGGCACGATGTTTGCTGCCACTCCGCCGTCACGGATGATGCCGTGAACGCGGGCCGTGGATAAGGTGTGCTGTCTCAGCGCATCTATATTATGGAAGGTAAGGAGCACAGCATTAAGAGCGTTGATGCCTGCTTCCGGAGCTGCAGCAGCGTGAGCAGCCTTTCCAAAGAACTCGAATCTCTGTGAATCTATGGCCATCATCTTTCCGGATGCAGCGTGTTTGCCATTGGGATGTCCCATGATAGCTACCGCCAGATCGTCATAATATCCTGCTTCTGCCATGGCACATTTGCCTCCCATGGTCTCCTCAGCAGGAGCTCCGATGACCCTGACTTCTCCGCCGTATTCGTCGACGGCTTCACGAAGAGCGATGGCGCAGCAGCATGCCAGGGTTCCGATCATGTTGTGACCGCAGGCATGTCCCATGCCGCGGAGGGCATCGTACTCAGCCAGATATCCGATTACCGGACCGGGCTTAGTACCTTTGTAGCTTGCTATGAATGCTGTAGGCATGTCGCAGATATTGGTTTCTATGGTGAATCCGTATTTTTTAAGAAGCCCCGTCAGAAGCTCCACGGAATGGAACTCTTCATTTCCCAGTTCCGGATTCTCATGTATCTCGTGAGAGATCCCGCGGATCTCTTCTCTTATCTCATCAACGCGTTCTGTGATCTGTCTCATTCTAGTACCTCCAAGTTGCGGTCGTGATTTTATCCTAACAGAATAATTATACCATAAATGGAATAGGATATATAGAGAAAGTTTTTTGCGAAAATTTTAAAAAAAGGTATTGACAACTATATCGCTTGCCGATATAATAGAGTTACGATATATCGAGAGGCGATATATCGTCAAACGAAAGAGGTGATCAATATGGATAACAATTATGCATTGACAGAGTCTACATATTATATAATGTTGGCGCTTTACCGGCCGGCTCACGGTTACGGCATCATGCAGCAGGTGGAGGAAATGTCCTCCGGCCGAGTGAGACTGGCCCCGGGAACACTCTACGGAGCTTTGACAGCTCTTACGAATAAAGGCTGGATCCAGCAGCTTCCGGTAGATCCCGGCAGCCGAAAGAAAGAATATAAACTGACTGATAAAGGCCGCGAGATCTTATTAGGCGAGATCGAGCGCTTGAGAGAACTGGTAACAAACGGCGACCAGGTGGTGGCCAAAGCCTTAGAAGGAGGAGAAGAAAGATGAGAGAGACTATGAAAGTTTGGAAAATTTTCCTTGTATGGAATTATGATAAGGAAGAAGAATGGCTCAATGAAATGGCAGCTCAGGGCTGGACCCTGACAGCTGTCGGATTTTGCAACTACACCTTCGTGAAGACAGAACCCGGTGCATACAACATCCGCATGGAAATGCGCCCTCATGATGACGGCTACCTGGAGTTTTTAAGGGAATCCGGCGTGGAATACGTGGGACGTATACTCCAGTGGCATTATTACAGAAAGCCTGCTGAACTTGGCGCCTTCGAGCTCTACTC
>JAEEGL015339410.1_pt1 | contig 16855 bp, 12 predicted proteins | sample 9134231 | NCBI WGS metagenome assembly JAEEGL01 (sample SAMN16246548, study PRJNA631951) | gut metagenome | biome: gut microbiome; feature: rumen; material: fiber-attached | host: Bos | place: Iran: Karaj | collected 2018-10
ATTTTATTTCGACGTTAAGTTGAAAGATACAAATGAGGTTATTTATTCTTCACCTGTTATTCCTGTGGGCGGTAAGCTTACAAACTTCAAATTAGACAAGCCTCTAAGTGCCGGCACTTATAAAGCCGTATGTATGTATTCTTTATTGAAAGATGAGGAGAGTCAGGAAGTAACAAGTTCCGCAGGTTTTGTTGTTACGATCGAAGTTTTAAATTAAGTAACTAGATGAGCAAACTAAATATTGAACCTATTAACAAATTTTAAACTAAATAAATTCAAGGAGGAATTTAACATGCAGTTCAAGAAAGGATTCAAGTCAGTTTTAGCCGTAGTTTTAAGTGCAGCTCTTACAGTTGCACCAGCAATGACATCATTTGCAACAGACCCATCAACAACACCAGGAACAGGAAACATTCTCGATTACAAGGTTGTTAGTCAGATAGTTCCTACATCACTCAGGGTTGCTATCAACCCTAATGCATATCCGGTTAACATTAGATATGCAAAGCTTGCTGATGATGCAACATTTACCGCAGGTACAAAATACTATACTGAATCAGATGGCGTATATTCAATTGCTACTGTTACTGGTGATACATTCGCTTCTTTGAAGGCAACTCTTTATACTGCAGAAACCAGTAATTCACAGATTGTTACATTCAATTATGGTCTTGTAAATATGTCAACTGTAGACCAGAATTTCAATGTTAGTCTTGATGTAGAGGCTGATGAAAATGTTGAGTTTGTTGCTACAGCAGCTGAGGTAGCATCTGAAGCAGCTGCTGATGATGGTGGTGCCAAGAAGGGTGAGTACAAAGTGTTCCTTAAGCTCGTTCCTGCAAAGGTTGGTACAGCTGCAGCAATTACTGCAGATACTTATGCTAAGGCAACTGGAGATTACAATGCTTCAGGTAAATATTTTACATTTGCCGATGGAAAGTACACAGCAGTAGCATCACCTGCTGAAGCTAATTTTAAAGCTGGTGATTATTTTGTTAAAGCTGATGCTATTGGCACAGAGATTAAAGCATCAGAGCTTGCCGATGTTGGCATGACACCTTCTGAAGATCCAATCGTATTTACAGCTGGTAAAGGAACTACTTCTGCAAACGTAGCTTATAAGCTTGGAAAGGCTACGCGTCAACTTAAAGCTGATGAATTTATTGATTTTGGCACAGAGGCTGCTGACCTTGAAGAGATGTTCGAGCTTACTGCTGTAGGCGGATATTCAGCATTTACAATTGATGGTGCTATGAATACAAATACAGAGTGGAGCAAGCTTGAGACTAAGACTATCACAATTACTCCTACATACGAGTTCGAAGATTCTACAGGACTTGAGGAAGCAGTAGCTACAGGTCTTAACCAGATTGAGGCTGAGGCAGCTGCACCTACTCCTACAACTTATGCACTTACTCTGAATACTGAGAACGGTAATTTGTGGTATCAGTTTGAAGATGCTAATAAGCCTACTGGAGAATTTACTGATGTTGTTATCAACGGAACATCTCGTCCTGGTCAGGTAGGTGGAAATATTGTTTATATGGATTCAGGAAGATTTATTGTTACAGCCGCTGCTGTTAGCTTTGCTGAATTTGGTATAACAGAGAATAACACAACAATTGTAGCAACAATTGGTGGAACAGAGTACACATTCACCTACTAATTAATTGTAGATTTGAGCGGCATACATATGTATGCCGCTTTTTTATGGGATAATGGAAAAATAATCGCAATATTGATATAATTTTATATATAACATCGGCAATGCCTTGCAAAAAAAGTAGGCGAATAAAATAAAATGGATGGAATGAGATGAAAACAGTTGAGACTAATAAGCTTGTATCAATCATTATCCCTGTATATAACGTTGAAAAGTATATAAGAAAGTGTCTTGATAGTATTATCTCGCAGACTTATGAAAATATTGAAGTAATAATAGTAAATGATGGATCTAAGGAAAATGAAGATTCTATCATTAGAGAATATATGGAACGGGATAGCCGTATTCATTATATTAAAAAAGATGAAAATGAAGGCCTTTTCAAGGCAAGAGTAACTGGAGTGAAGGCCTCTACAGGAGATTATATACAATTCGTTGATAGTGATGATTATATCAATCAGGATTATATCAGACTGTTAGTAAAGAAAACACAGGAAGATGATTCCGATATGGTTTTTGCCAGAACAGTCACTTGTACTCCAAATGGTAGTGAGACTATTTATGTTTTTCAAAATACAGAATTGTATAAGCTTCCTTTGTGCGGAGACGAACTAAGAAAAGCATTTTGGGAGCAGCATGGCTGCGCTTATGTATGGCATACCATATGGAATAAGTTATATAGTAGATCGATTTGGGATAAAGCTATTCCTTATTTTGAAAAGTTACAAGAACGTCACGTCATGACTGAAGATATTGCGTTTTCTTCGGTTTTATTCTATTTTGCTCAAAGAGCATCCTTGGCTTCACATGCCACCTATTTTTATTGCAAACATTCTGATGCATCAACTAATTCGCATGGTATTTCAATAGAACAATATAATAGACAACTAGCAGAAGTTAAGAGAACGTTCGACTTTGTAAGAGACTTTTATAGTGATAAAGAGGATTATTATAAAGCTTCTGTTGAAAAGTACAGAGCGTATTATGCCAGAATGTGGCAACGCATAGCTGAAGACATGGATGAGCCTGACAGACAAAAGGCTTTATCTACTTTTGAAAACTTTGATCATGCCGAAAGAATTGAAATTACGCCTCTGGATGATAATTACTTTTGTTATATGGAAGTGCCCTATAGCAATAAGCTAGATGAAATCAAGAAAAGAATTATCGAAGGCGATGAGAAAATCGTCAGTTTTGATGTTTTTGATACGCTTGTAATGCGCCCATTTTTTGAACCTCAGAATTTACTTGTCTTTTTGGATAAGTGCTATGAGGAATTATCGGACGGCGCTAGCTCTTTTTACAATATAAGGGTGCATGGCGAAGAAGGCTGTAGGAAAGAATTATGCTGCACCACCAAAGAAGATGTGACTCTTGAGGAAATATATTCCTACATATCTAGAAGATATGGATTATCTCAAGATGAATGTCAAAAACTCATGAAATATGAAGAGCAGCTTGAACTTGATTTCAACAAGCGAAGAGAAACTGGCGCTGAGCTATTTGAAATAGCCAGGCTTGCTGGCAAAAGGATTGTTATAACTTCTGATATGTACCTATCAGAGAAGTTTATGGATAAACTATTGCAGAGCAATGGATATGAAGGATACGACAAAATTTTTGTATCATCAGAATATGAGAAACTGAAAAAAACAGGTAGTTTATATAAAGTATTGTTAAATGAACTGGGCGTTAATGCGGATGAAGTGCTTCATATTGGAGATAATATTGATGGCGATATAGAGGCTGCCAAAGCGCTTGGCATTCATACTATCCATCTACCTAAGACCAAGGATGCCTTTACGGGTAAAATGGAGCGTATTACTAATGGACATCGAGCCACTATGGGGGCAGAGATTTCTGGAGGCTATAGAGGGAAAAAAGGCTTTAATAGTGGAGTAGCTTATGGAATTGGCGCAGCCTTATCTTCCAATATGTATTTTGATAATTCATATGTAGGATTTAATGACTTCACAGATTATAATGTAGATTCATATTTTGCTGGTTACTATGTCCTTGGTATGAATCTTATTGGTCAGATAGAGTGGCTAAAGAGAAAAGTACGAGAAAAGAAGCTAAATAGAATTTTGTTTACATCCAGAGATGGAAAGCTACTGATGGATGCGTTTGAAATGGTATCAGACATTATGAATGCAGATATAGATATAGACTATCTATATGTGTCCAGGCGAAGCATGCTTCCGTGGATGCTTAGAAATAGTGCTGATTTTTTGGAACTTCCTATTGTTTATCAAAAATATTCCCCACAAAAAATAGATGATTTACTGGCTTTTTGCATATCAGACGATGAAAACACATGGCGTGATGAACTATCTGCCGAAAGAATAGATTATGAGATTGATTTTTGCTCAATAGATGAGTATCACCGCTATATGAGTCTTTTTATGAAGAAAAGATATGATATAGAAAAGCATGAAAAAGCTAAGGCAGTAATATCGGAATATATGGCTGATGTTGATGACAGTGATGGAATATATGATCTGGGATATAGCGCGGCTATCCATAGGGCGATATGTTCAGCGTCAGACCATCATCCAGTTGCGCTATTTATGCATTCTGATAATGATAAACATATTACCAATATGAGGCGTGGGGCGTTTGTCATAGATGACATGATGGGTTCCATTCCTGATATATCTGGTCTTATGAGAGAATTTTTCTTCTCAGATACTGGAGGAAGCTGTATAGGCTACCAAAAAGAAAATGGTAAATATGTTCCTATTATAGAAGATGAAAATAAACATTATACAGATTTATTCCCAATCAAGATGATGCAAAAGGGTGCTCTTGATATGGTAAGGGACTTCTACAGTACTTTTGGGCAGTTCCTTAATTTCATAGATGTCAGGCCGGAAGAATTCCTTATGCCTTTTGAAAGCTTTCTTATTTCGCCTACTCCAATTGATACTAAGATGTTTATTGCTTCGTATTTTGAGGATAAGGTATACGGGCGTATCGAGAAAGTAAATGTAAGAGATTTCTGGACGCAGCTTCTTTTGAGCCAAAGAGGATATAGAGAATACGATGTAACTACATATTTTAAAGAGCTACTTAAGAAATATGGAAAGAAGCATTTGGCATTCTTTGGTACTGGCAAGATGTGCGAGGCTATGTATAAAGACTATCCGGATATTCCTGTTGAAGTATTCCTTGATAATAATCCTGCTAAAACAGGAAAGCTCTATAGAGGTAAAAAGGTCATGAGACCAGAAGAATACCCTGATTTAAAGGAGTTGTACATAGTTGTCGTTATTGCTTTTTATAAAGAAGTTGAGGAGCAGCTTAGAGATCTTGGACTTACTAAATACGATGATTATTTAAACTATTTGGAGCTATTTTGAGATGCTGAAGATTGCTATTTAGAATAAAAACCTAAATTACAAATAAGTGACAAGGAGATATTAGAATGAATTATTTTGATGATAAGAAGGTTGTTGTATGGGGCGCAAAAGAAAGAGGTAAAGTAATTTGTGATCTTATTGAGAAAAAATATAATAAAAAAATTGTTTGCTTTGTAGATAGAGATGATGATCTTATTGGAAAAGATGTATGCGGTATAGAAGTATTATCGCCGGACGCTTTTGTAGACAAGTATAATGATAAATCAATAGTCATTATTTTGGGAGGATATAATCCCAACAACAAGGTGGAAATATCGGCGTTTTTAGCCAAAAAAAATTATCAAGGGGAGATGATTGATTGCTACGAATTTCATCATAGATATGAACTACCTGTTTTGTTAGATAGAACTGTCGAAATTCACATCGATTATGAAAATAAAATATCTCAGTGGGTAAAATCTTTTTTAGCGGAAGCAAGTTTTTGGAAAGACGAAGCAATTAGTTCTAACGGTTTTTATCATGATCATTACTTGAATAGAATTATTAGCAACAAGGAGTTCGAGTGCAAAAGAGCAAGTGCTTATATTGATTCGAGTTCTGTCGTGTTAGACGTAGGATGCGGAATTTGCAGTATGTATGGTAATAAAATTAATGGAAAAACTTTTTCGTTGACAGGAATTGATCCTTTAGCACCGTTTTATAACAGATTAAATAGTAAAGCATATGAAAACGGACTGACTAATGGAGTTAAGCCATCAGAAATAAAATTCGGATTATTTGAGATGATGTCATATATATATCCGAATAATTCATGTGATGTCATTTTGATTGATAATGCCATTGATCATTGCATAGATCCCCTATGCTCCGTGGTCGAATGTTTGAAAACGATAAAAGTAGGAGGAGTATTATCCACATATCATCATATTAATGAGGCATATAAAGCATTTTATGCAGATATGCATCAATGGAATGTTTGTTCAAACAGTGAGAATCATCTTGTTTTTTGGAATAAAGAATCTTTTATTGATGTCAATAAAGCGTTGGGGGATTATGTTGATATTTCAACAGAAGTATATGAAAGCCATGGAGTCGCTGTTCCTTTTGGTGGGGTAGTTTGCAACATGATCAAAAAGAAGGAAATTCCTGATAACTTCATGGATATGGCAAGAGAGAGAAATGGTATTGTCATAAGACTAATGATGGAATTATTGGCGGATCCAATGTATGCTCTCGATTATTTACGTTTTAACTTAGTGTAAAGGTAGTTACCGAAAGTTTATAAGGCACGAACAATTAGATTATTAGTTGGTGCTTGTCATATACGAAAGGAAATGAAATGGCGCATAAGTTAATTATACACATGGGGATGCATAAAACAGGAACAACATCTTTACAATATTTTTTATCAGATAATAAAGATTTACTGAACCAGAATGGCTATTGCTATCCTGATTTTTTAAGTAACTGCGGATTAAAATGTGTGTATAATGACGATGATCAGAAGAAGAATGGAGTTGTTTTTTTTGATGAGAATGGAAATATAGATTATGAAGGAGAAAGGTGGAAAAAAAGCTGGGAATATATAAAAAGTTGCTTGAAAAAATATGATGTAATAATTTCTGCTGAAGATTTTTTTACAGAGTATGTTGATGAAAAGTTATGGAGTCATATTTTGCTTGAAAATCAAGTTAATAATGAAATTATTATTTATCTAAGACGTCAAGATATTTGGATTGAAAAATGGTGGGCTTTTTTAATAAAAAGTGGATTAAGATATTCAGGAAATTTGGAAGATTTTGTTGAGGATACTATAGCTACTGATAGACTTTATTACCATAAATATATATCTAAAATAGAGTCAATAATGGGAAAAGGTAATGTAGTAGTAAAATGCTATGAAAAAGAACAATTGGTAGGAGAAAATATTGTATCAGATTTTTTGGAATACTTGCATATTCAAACAACAAATGAAATCGAGAGCCAACTATATAAATATAGAAATAATGAAAGCCTTATAAATGAAAGCGTTGAGTTTATGCGGCTTGTAAATACAGCACGGCTGGATGTCGACAACGATGTTAGATGGCGTATTTTAGAAAATATTTTTATTCAGCAAAAAAACAGTAAGTATGAAAACAGTTATATGAGCTTAGAATTGAGACAAAAGATACTTGATGTATATTCAGAGGAAAACAAACGCATAGCAAGTGAATACTTAAAGAGATATGATAATAAGCTTTTTTATGATGATTATCAGCCTATTTTTCATCATTATAGTTTTAACTCTAATGAAGAGTACTTGATTAAAGCTATGATACCAATGATAGTCTATCTTGAAAAACGTCTGGAACATGTAGAAATATGTTACGAATATTCAGTAAAGCAGAGAATCAAACAAGTGGAATCATTGTATTATTCCTTGGCCAGAGGAAGAAGGATAATATTATTTGGAGCTGGAAAAAATTGTAATGATTTTTTGAGCGTATATAAAATCGATGTAGAGTGTATTGTTGATAACGACAGAACTAAGGCTGGCACGAAGTATTGTGGGTATACAGTATTCAATACAGACATTGATTTGGATTCGAAAAAGAATTTTATAATAATTACATCTGCAGCATTTGAAGACATTGGTGAGCAATTGGAAAAAATTGGATTTAAGAAAAATGTGGATTATATTACTATGCTTGAATTGATGTGTGGATAAATTATTGATTGCATTTTTGATTACATAGAAGTTATTTGTGGCAATGGAATAGAGGATGATATATGAATCTGGATGCGATGGCGGTTGATTTTAGACCTAATTTCACTACGTTTATTAAATATAGAGACAAGCTTTTCTATGCTGCTATACATGGAATTGGTTTTGTGTCTAGCGATTATAAAACATCTAAAGTTATATATAGTGAGAAGCCAAATGAATTGTGGGGAGCTTTTTTCCATGCAATTATATTTAATAATCATATTTTTTTTATTCCTAGAAATGCTGAAAAATTATATGTTTTAAATCCTGAAAACGGGAATGTTTTAAAAGTGTTATTACCTGGTTTTTCTTCAGGTGAAGTGCTTATTCCGTATATTAGTGGTAAGAATTTATTGCTATATGGAACTGAAACTCAAATTAAGTATAGAATTGATGATTCTTTTGATGTTGAGCTAATAGATAAAGGAGAAGGAAAGTTTAAGTGGAGATATCAGTTTTCGTCATATGATACTTATTTGTATTTGGTAGATTTTAATAATGCTTTGATAGGGCGCATTAATAAAAAAGATGATGATCTGGAAATCGTAAATTTTCAAGATGGACAAATTAATTGTGTAGGTGAATACAGAGAGAATATTTATGTTTTAGATGAGGATGGAAACATACATGTGCTGTCTGCCTTAGATAAAGAATTACAGAAAGTAATAAAAACAGGGTATAAATCTAAATATTGCAAATTGTATTTTGATGGAAAATTTATGTATATTATGCCATATTCGGATGATGTTATTACCAAAATAAAACTCGATAACACAGATAAGGTAGAAAATATTAAAATTCGTCGTGACTGTGACGAGCGGAATATGTTCTGGAATATGTTATCGGATGGAAATAATATATGTATGACAGAGAAAAAAGTAGACTCATGGAAATACAAAATAGATTGTTTTGGATATGATTTTTTTAATGGCGATACAATTGAATTTCCGTTAGATATGATGATCAGAGCTTATTTTTTGAATGAAGAAAATGCAGATATTTTGATTAGCGAGAATAATATGCACGGATTAAATGAATTTATAGCTTTTGTGGAGCAAGGATGATAAGCATAATTGTTACAGTTTATAATCTGGAAAACTATGTTTCTAAATGCCTAGACAGTATTATTGCGCAAACCTTCAAGGATATTGAAGTAATCGTTGTAGATGATGGATCTACTGATAATAGTGCTAGAATATGTGATGAATATGCTGCAAGGGATTCGCGAGTAAAAGTTATTCACCAGGAAAACTCCGGCATTGTCAGGGCAAGAAAAAACGGTTTGTTGGCATCAGGAGGAGAATATATAGGCTTTGTCGATGGAGATGATTGGATAGAGCCAGAGATGTATGAGAAGCTGTATAGAGCCTTGACGGATGAGAATGTGCAAGTATCCATGTGCGGTAGAATTGAAGAGATGGGTGACTTAAGCCGCCGAGTATGTCAGGGAATTGAGGCTGGGCGATATGGAAGAAATGAATTATTGACACAGGTATTTCCCCGGATGATTGTTAAAGAAGGTTTTTTTGAGTGGGGAATTTACCCTGGATACTGGGATAAGCTGTTTAGTAGGTGCACATTAGAACCGCATCTTATGAATGAAGACGATAGAATTGTGATGGGTGAAGATGCAGCAGGTGTTTATCCATGCCTTTTATCAGCTGAGAGCATTTATATAATGCAGGATTGTCTTTACCATTACAGACAGAGCAGCAATTCCATGGTGAAGAAAAAGGCAGCAGATTACGAGTCTGAGAGACTTCGTTTCAAAGTCCTATATCAGTCAGTTAATGAGATTTTTTCTAAGGCAGCAGATAATTTATTGGCAGATCAATGGCTTTTGTACGTGCTTTTTCTCATGATTCCAAGGGCAGATGTTTTGTATGACGGTATAGAAAAACTAGATTATCTTTTCCCATTTCCTGAAGTAAAAAGAGGTGAAAAGGTAATCATATATGGAGCGGGGGTATATGGAACAAGGCTCTATAGATATTTAAGGGATACAGGATTTTGCGATGTAGTAGCAATTGCTGACAGAGATTATGTCCGCCTAAATGGCGACGATATGAATGTTATTTCTCCGGAAGAAATTGATGATCATACTTATGATGCGGTAGTTGTTGCAAGTTCCTATCAGCATACGAGGGATGCGATTATCGCAGATCTGAATCAGAAGCTTAAGTGCAGTAGAATATATGGCTTTGATATGGATGAGGTGTTAAGTGAAAGAACTCGAGTTGCATTTGGACTTAATCAAACAGGTAAATGATAAGCTTGCAGATGAAGAGTCAAAGAAAATCTTCGCTATGAGAGTGCTGTATTCATTAACGTTGGATGAGCAGTATCTGTATTGCCTTGGACATGAAGTTGAGAAAAAGGTTGAAGCAGATTCTTCATGGAAAGAGTACATTTCTATATTAGAGAAGGCTCAAAGTGGAGATGGCCTCTTCCTATATGGTGCCGGAGCCTACGGTGAAAAAATGCTGAAGATGACGCCCAATATATCATGGAGAGGTGTTATTGATAAGAAGCCCAAAACTGACACACTAAGCGGTGTTGCTATAGTAAGTACATCAGAATTCCTGAGTAAACCTGGGAATAGTAAGATAGTAGTTTCTTCTAAACGTTATTATGAGGATATAGTAAGAAATTTAACAGAGAATGGAGTAGACGTAGATAGGATTGTCGATGGAAGAGTGTTGTACGACCTCACTGAGGGAAAACAATACTTTGACCTTGATAAGCTTCCACATATAGATGGCCAAGAAGTGTTCATTGATGCTGGGGCTTGCGATGGTATGTCTACTGTACAATTCCTGAAATGGTGTGAAGGTAATGGATACAGCTTTTGTTTTGAACCAGATGGAAGAAACATTGATAATATAAAAGCCAACATGGTAGATAAAAAAGTAAATGCCGAAGCATACTGCATTGTACCTAAGGGAGCCTGGGATAAGCAGTGTAGATTATCCTTCGTAGCTACAGGAAATGCCACTTCTCATATAGTGGAAGGGGAAATTGCTGATGCCATAGGAGATACTGAGTCCATTGAGACTAATTCGATAGACAATGAGGCTGGGGATATGGCTGTTTCCTTTATTAAGATGGATATAGAAGGGGCAGAACTACGGGCTCTATATGGCGCAGAAAATGCGATAAGAAATAATAAGCCTAAGCTGGCCATATGTGTGTATCATAATCCTGAGGATATTTTCGAGATACCGGAATATATATTGAGAATACGTCCAGATTATAAATTGTACCTAAGACATTATTCTTTTGACGGAACAGAAACTGTTCTATATGCTATTTGAACGCTGTATTAGTTGTAAAATGAGGATCATATATGGATATGGTTATCTATGGCGCCCAGGGAATTGCCCTGGGAGCCTTTGAAGCTATTACAACTATATATCCTGAGCATAATATCAAATGCTTTCTTGTCACTGAAAAGGGTATCAATGCAGATACTCTTGGAGGGCTTCCGGTCAGAGAAATAGCGTCTTTTGCCAAGGAAATTTCTGAGAATAAAAAGAAAGAATTATTTGTTCTGATTGCAGTGCCTGAAAATGTTCAGGATCAAATAGTTAGTACGTTAGAAAAATATGGATTTACAAATTATCAAGGGCTTAATCAAAGCTCTTTTTCTGATTGCATCGGCAAATATTTTGCCTTAAAGGGTGATTTCTTGCCGCTTTCACATTTCCCTGTCGGGAGAAATAATCCGGAAATACATGTATATATGACCAAACACGAGAAGGATAAAAAGCTTACCGGGAAATACGATTTTCCAGAATATATGATTCCGATTCAGGTTGGCGCTGGTATGGCAAGTAGTAAAGTTGCAGATATTACAGATGATACTGGGGATAACATTTCTTTCAAAAATGGTAACTATTCTGAGCTGACTGGATTGTACTGGATATGGAAGAATGTTCTGGAGTGCAGTAAGGATGAATTAAGTGGGAAGGGAGCATATTATGGACTTGCTCACTATAGGCGGGTATTGGAAATATCTGATGAAGATTTGCTGCGCTTATATGACAATGAAATAGACGTGGTACTCCCTTATCCCATGCCATATGAACCTGATATTCACTCTCACCACAAGAGATATTTAAAGGATTCTGATTATATTGCCATTAAGGAAGCTGTAGAAAAGGTTTCACCTGAGTATGCCAAGGATTGGGATAATATACTGGGGCAAAGATATATGTATAACTACAATATAATCTTGGCTAAGAAGAATGTGCTTACTGATTATTGCCGTTGGTTATTTCCTATTCTAAAAAAGGTTGAAGAATTATCTGTACCTAAAGAAAATGAGCGATCTGACCGATATATAGGATATATGGGTGAAACGCTGGAAACGGTATATTTTATAAGGAATCAAGAAAAATTAAGAATTGCTTATTCTAGATGCAGGATGCTGATATGAATGTGCTCTAAAACACAAGGAGGTGGTTATATGGAGCAAACAAATACAACATATAGGGGACTTATATGGTGTGATGACGCTGGATTGTATAAGCACATAAAGAAAATTAAGAGTTTTGAATCTCAAGGCAAACTAATCATCAATGGTATAGTTAATGATGGTACTATTTGCAATAATTATGACTATTTGCTAATAAAAGAGAATGAAATAGAGCTTGAAAGCGTTGATATAGCGATTATACTTTTGAAAAATGATGATTGCGAAGATGTAATAAATAATCAGATATTGGCATTAGGGTTTAATGAGAACTATATAATTCCTGGGCGTGCGTTTGATATAGCTGGATTTACTTTTGATAGGTATATTGCGTTAAAAAGCAATACGCCTACCATTTTTTGCCCCAATTGCTGGGGCGGGCATACATATCATTCATTAGGACTAAGATTTGAATCGCCGACTATCAATATGTTCATGGAACATGCAGATTACATAAAATTCTTATCTAATCCAAAGCACTACATACAAAGTGAAATATTCTATGAGAAAATGAAGTTCAATAAAGTACAGAAAGTAGAATATCCTGTAGCGATATGTGACGATATTTTTTTACATTTTAATCATAATGTATACTTTGAAGATGCAAAGAAAGACTGGGAAAGAAGAAAACAAAGAATAAAATGGGATAACCTGTTTGTGATGTTTTATGATGAGGATAAGGAATTAGTTGATAGATTCTGTGAGTTGCCCTACGAAAGAAAATTTTGTCTAGTGCCTTATGAAGATCGTTCAGAATGTGTGATATCGGTTAACTATAAAGAGTATGAAGATCTCGAAGAATTGGAATTTTGGCAGATAGTTATTTTTCTAGCACAAGGCGGACTTCGCTGCTATGATGTATTTGAGCTCCTTCTTAATAATCATTTTGAGAGAATTGGGTTATAGCTATTTGAAAGTCCGAGTTGATATTCCATAAATAGATCAAGCTTATTACTATAAGAGCATGTAATGATGTTTACGCGCTCTTTATCTATGGCATGATTTAGATAGTATTCTTCCACCTGTGAAGGGGTAGGGAGAAGAGATGTATTTATGATGTTCTTGTCTTGCACCAGGTCAAGTCTTTTGACTTCCTGCTTGATAATACCGTTATCCTCGAGACGCAGGAGTGAAGCTCTGTTAAGCGGTGAGTAAATGTTATAGAACATGGAGTTACCATTGTCGTAAATGGGCGCCATAGATACAAAACGCATAGTCTCTGTATCACGCAAGATGCCAAAGTTATACCAGTGTCTGTCAGAGTTGGTTATTATAAAATCAGTCATTAGCATATAATCCAGGAAATGTCTCACGTAATCAGCATTTAATCCATTGTTTATACAACTGCGTATGAATTTCGCAAGCTCTTTTCCACCATCATAGTCATCACTCAGATTATAGCCTCCAGTAACTTCAAAGGCTGGGATGAGTTCTAAATCTTTGGTTGTAAAATATTTGCATCTACTAATACTATTCTTGGCGCCATCTGAGATGATCTCATAAGATGTATACTCTTTGAATCCCTGCATATTATGGAGCATCGAAACAAAGCCTTCATTAACATTCTGAAGGCCATCAGGGTATTTGCTATCACTATATTTACCAAGATACCAGATATCATCTTCCTTGATGGAATATTTGTCTAGATTTCCTCCTAATGAAGCATCCTTTTGATTGGAGTAGTGGACTCTGCCATCTGCACTATGAAAATGAATAGTCTTATTTCCGCTATCATAAAGATTGACTTCTTCCCAAGTAAGATCAAGCTCTGCTGGAGAAATCCAGTAAGCATCTGATAAGCTCAATCCCAAATTTTTCATGAGAAATTCACTTGGAGATTGACAATCGTATTGTTTTAGCAGTTCAACAAGACGAGCTCTACCTTCAGGAATCGCTCGATTCTTCCACCAAGTATGAAGGTTCCTTGCATCTGTTGATCCGACATATGGCATCCTTGCTGGATTTATGATCTGATAATTCTCTATGTCACCATCTGCACTCAATTGAAGAATGGCGACATCATGATTTTTGTGTTTCAGTATGAACATTTTGTCTTCGTTCATGATATTTCTGTACCTCGTTTGCAAATGCATTCATTCTTATAAATTGCTCTATTTTAAATCCCATTCTGGCTAATTCTATTTTGTTGATATCTCCTGAATATTGGGCATAAGGAGTATAGTCGATACTGTATTTTTTCTTTTTATAAAAGAAACTAAGGGTATAGCCTGATTTGCTTGGCTGATATTTAAATGCTATTCCGCTCTTTGTACGGTACTGGCTCGTTGATGGGAGAGTCAATGCGGAAGATGTCGTGCTCTCTTTGGCCAGGTTATCTGCAGCTTCGTCTACAATACATGATGCGGAGATTATGTAATCGCCGATTCTGCTCTCCAGGTGTTCGTTGACGAAAATCATAGGAACATTATGGATTTCTTTTTTGGTGAAAAAGTGTATTTGGTAGTCTCCAGTTTCTTCTCCAGCAGTAAGGTAAAAGAGGTACTTATGTCTGGGGCTAATTCCTACGGCGTTATCAAGTATTCTCTGGCTAGACTGGCTATCATCACTCGTAATATCTTGGTTTGAATCTATTTCCACAAGGCTTAAAAGACGAAGATCCTCATCGATTTCCTGCAGCTCTTTTTCCAGACTCGCCTTTTGAGAAAAAGCGCTTTGGCACAGAGCTAGCTTATCTTTGGAAAGGTGGACTGAAATCAGTTTGCTATATTCATCTCTGTACTGGAGATAATATGTCTCTTTACCACGTATGTTTTTGAGCGAGATATATCCAGGCAGTGCATATTTGGTAAGCGCTGCCTGAGTCATTTTTCTCTTGCGTAGAAGATCGATTTTGGTAGCCTTAAGAGTAGAATAAAGTTCTGACATAAAACAACCTCATATTTATATCTATGTAGATATTATAGGTTGTATTTGAGAGATATTCAAGATTAATAGAGGCGATTTACCGTTAGATGAGGCTGGAGATGTAAATGCAAATTGGAAAACCGTCAGATAAATTCTCGATTCAAAACACCTTTTATCACTATAGAGTCAAATTCTTGCGATTTTCTTAAGGCTTTCTTAAGATTTCTTTAAGATTGCCCCGAATCTATTTACAGCAGATTGTTCTTTTGATAATCTGTCACAGGTGCGAACAACAACTACATCAGCTCCATTCGGAGCATTTGGTTATGCGGACAGCGTGTCTAATTCGCTGAGCTTCCTTGAACAGAATTCTTGCATGACCAAAATCTACCAAACACTTTGTCTATAGGGATTATCCTAAAGACTCCGTGCACATTTTTCTGTGCCTTCTTTAGTGCGCTCTTTTTTCCGGGTGCATGTCTTTTGATCCCTATAGGCGGGTGGATTATCCTATTATTTTTCACATGGAGGAACTATGGAAGAGAACGAAAATATAGATAAGAAAATGAATCCAATCTATTCGGAAAGCGCATATGACGATGCTTTTCGGACTATGGAAGGAGGGTGCGACGACTTAGTAATTCCTTTTATAAGTCATATGTTCAAAGAAAATTACGGAAATGATGCTGTGATAAAAAGACATAGAAACGAACATTTTATAGAGAATAAAGATGGTTCTGAGGAGAAGAGAATAACTGATTCAAGTTTTGAAATTATTAGTAAAGATGTGGCGAAAAGGTATCATTTGGAGTGTGAGAGCAAGAGATATGATGGAACAATCCTGATAAGAATATTTGAATATGATTCGCAAATTGCCAAGGATTCTTCAAAAGAGGAATCATATAAGCTGAAAGTACAGTTTCCGAATTCTGGGTTACTACTACTCAGAGGTGGAGAAAATGCTCCTGACTATGCGACGATTGAAATCTCTATGCCACAAGGCGAGCAGGTATCCTACGATGTACCCATCATGAAAATGGAAGATTATACAATAGATGATATTTTTAGAGAGAAGCTTTTTATGCTGATACCTTTTTATATTTTCAATTATGAAAAACAGTTGCCTGAGATAAATAAGAGCGAAGAAGCCATGGATAAACTTGTGCAGGAATATCGTGAAATATTTGATAGGCTGGGGGCTGAGCAGAATGCCGGAACCTTGTCAGCACTATCCTACAGTGCTATCATAAGGTTAACACATAGTGTTGCGTATAAGCTCACGATGAAACAGGATAATGTTCAGAAAAAGGTGGGTGATTTTATGGGTGGTAAAGTATTGGATCTGCCGGAGTTTCGTATATATGATCAAGGAAAGGCTGATGGCATAGCAGAAGGAAAAGCAGAAGGTATAGATAGCGTAAATGATTTGAATAGAATTCTCATCAACGCGGGCAGATATGATGATCTGACTAAGGCTACAAATGATCCAGAATATCAGAAGAAGCTGTATGATGAGCTTGTTAGTAATAAGGGGAATAGGTGAAATGTCTAAGGAATGGGCATGTAAAATGGATAGGGACGGATTACTCTTGACATCTTCTCCACGCAAGTGTTTAATGTAATAGAATTAAATAATACCGCTAGGGGAGCAATGCTGAGAGTGTACGCCATGTGCGTCTAACCCTTATTACTTGACTCGGATAATGCCGACGTAGGGAAGCTAGTAGCCAAGCTATAAATGC